>JAEEGG010000410.1_pt1 | contig 150201 bp, 133 predicted proteins | sample 9134161 | NCBI WGS metagenome assembly JAEEGG01 (sample SAMN16246543, study PRJNA631951) | gut metagenome | biome: gut microbiome; feature: rumen; material: CR-attached | host: Bos | place: Iran: Karaj | collected 2018-10
GAAGGGGTTCGGCAGCGCGCGCTCGCCACCCTTGTTGATGTCCACCGGCAGGTCGGTCAGCGGGTTGCGCGTCGACTGGCGGCTCTGCGAGGGCAGGGTGGTGACGATGGGCGAGGTGCTGATGCTCTGGTCCATCACCACGCTGTACTTCAGCATGCCGCTCACGCCGAGCTGCAGCTTTATCACGCGCTTTAATAAATCTATATAATGTTCTTCTAAATATTCATAGAAGAACTGGCTCGGTACCTGCACTATCAGGGTTGTGCCGTCGAGCTGCAGCGGTACTATGGGGCGGAACCAGGTCTCGAAAGCCATGTGGTTTTCGGGTCCCAGGGTGTCCTCAATCATGCGCAGGCACGCGGCCCATACTTTCTTGTACTCTTCCTCAATCATGATTCCTAATTTCTATGTCCTAATTTCTATTTTTTCCAATTACTTACGGGTATAGTCCCCCGTCTTGTTCTGCTTGCAAAGGTCTACCTTTTTTTGTGCACAGAAACTAAAAAAAAAATTTGGAGAGTTCACTTTTTTTTATTAAAGTTGCGCCACCATGCCACATCACCCAAAACACCACTTTTCGCACAACTCGCTAATTTTCAAAAACCATTATGTTAAAACGCTTTTTCGGCGTGGCGAATAATATACGACTTTTTTTCGAAATAAAACAATTTTTTTTACCCAAAACAGATATTGGTGCCCATTTTTGTTGATAACCCTACAGCCGTTTGAAGATTAGTCGGTTGTAAGTTGAAAACTGTGATATGCTTCTGTGTTTCAATTGTTTATAATAAGCGTTTGATTTTCAAACCGCATTTTTGAAGCCCCTTTTTTTAACTCTTTGTTTACGTGCTTTTTTCTCATGTTATCCACCTAAGTCGGTTGAAAACCCTATGCGCTATCAACAGATTTTTTCTTTTGAAGAAATGGGCTTTTTTCGGAGCCGCTCCGTACCCGCTCCGTACCCGCTCCGACTGTTCTACGGTTGTTTTACGGTTTTTGGTCGGAGGGACATCGGAGAGGGGGCGGAGAGGGGTCATGGTGGCTTGGGGTTCACGTCGAATTAAGCTAATTGCTACGCAGGTCAATTGCGCGCTAATTGCTCTAATATTATCAATTATGTATAATTATTGTCGCCCGTTCGGAAAATATTTGTATCTTTGCAAACGTACCAATACCGTAACACGAATGTAGAATGCTGACCATCAGGTAGTCACGAACCCGAAAGGAGGTGAAAAATGATTGAAACGATACAGTATAAGTCGCTCAAATGGCTTGACATAACCAATCCCAGCGAGGAAGACTACGACTTTCTGCTCAACGACTATCAGTTCCACCCCTTGGACATCGAAGACTGCCGCGGCACCACGCAGCGTCCGAAAATCGACGAGTACGACGACTACTATTTCCTCATTCTGCATTTCCCCTACTTCGACAAGGGCAACAAGTTCATCCGCATCCGCGAAGTCAAGATCTTCTGGGGGCGCGACTATATCATCACCCTCGGCAAGGCCCACTGGGTGGTGAAGAAGTTCTTCGACGAGGTGCGCGAAGACCTCGCCGAGGGCGACGAGGACACGCAGGAGATGATGGCCACCAGTGACCAGCTGCTGTACCACATCCTCAACCGCTTGATGCTCGAGACCAACACGCTGGTGCAGCGCGTGGGTGCCGAGGTGGACCTCATCAACTACGACATTTTCAACCGCCGTGCGCGCTCCATCATCGAGCAGATATCAGAGACGCGGCGCAACACCATCCTGCTGAACACCACCTTCCGCCCGCAGCTGCGCGTTCTCCACATGTTCGAGAGCGGCGGTATCAAAGGCTTCGTGGACCCCGAGGTGCTCGACATGGAGGACTACTGGGGCAACATACTGGACCAGTACCAGAAGATGTACGACTCCATCGAGGACTACGGTGAATTGGTCGAGGGTCTGTCGCATACATTTGACTCGTTGCTGACCAACCGCACAAACGAGATTATGCGCGTGCTGACCTACATCAACACCATCCTGCTGCCGCTGACGCTGGTCACAGGATTTTTCGGCATGAACGTGGACTTCCCCTTCACGGCGAACACCGTTGCCTTCTGGGTCATCCTCGGCGCTCTGCTGGTGATGTCCGTTGTCCTGCTGTTCTTCCTGCGCCGCATGACGCGGTAGGAGGATGGCGTGTATATTTTAATGTTCTTTTTTAAACAATAGCATTATGCATCGTCACACCGTAGGGCTGCGCTACGCGCAAACTGGCGGTGGAGTGAGAGATGAAAGGATAATGAAAAAAACAAGGTCTGCCGGAAGGACAGGCCTTTTGTTTTGTCAGCGGACGTTGTAGCCGTCGGCGGCGAGAAGTTGGCGCACTTTGTCGAGATGGTCGCCCTGGATGATTATCTCGCCGTCTTTGGCGGCGCCACCTACGCCGCAGCGGCTCTTGAGGGTCTTGCCGAGGGCCTGGAGGTCGTCGTCGGTGCCCACGAAGCCTGTGACGAGGGTGACGGTCTTGCCGCCGCGGTGGTGGCGGTCAAGGGTGACACGCAGTCGCTGCTTGGCGGGCGGCAGGGTCTCGGCCTCGGGCTCGTCGGCGTACTGGTACTGGTAGTCGGGGTTGGTGGAGTAAACCACACCTATGGCTTTGTTCTTGCTCATCGTATACGAGGAAGGAGTAATTGTTTCATGTCGCGTGCGTAGATTTTCACCGAGGCGGGGTGGATGACGAAGTGCACGGAGCGTCCTATGTTTTCGCCTTCGCCGTCGAGGTTGACCCATCGATCGGCGTTGCCTTCGATGAGGAGGTCTTTGGCGCGGAACATCTCGACGTGCTGCGAGAGGTCGAGGTGGTTGGAGAATGCCAGTGGTGCTGTGATTCCGAGGTGGTCGATGGGTACCTTGTCGACGATGGAGATGTCCATGAGGCCGTCGTCGAGCTTGGCCTTCGGGGCCACGGCGAGGTTGTAGCCGTACTGGCGGCTGTTGGCGACGGCAATGAACCAGGCGTTGCGGTAGTATTCGTGGCCGTCGACGGTGATGTGGTAGTCGGAGTTCTTGTAACGCGAGTATTCGCGGAGGACGAGGTTGGTGTAGGCTGCGAGGCCGCGGGTTTTGGCGGAGTGCATGAGGCGTGCTATGTAGGCGTCAAAGCCGCAGCCTGCGGCGTTGACGACGATCCAGCGGTCGTTGACGACGATGGAGTCGATGGTCTGCTCATACTGCTGGTTGAGGGCGCGGATGGCGAGCCAAGGCTGCAGGGGTAGCTTGAGTGAGCGGGCGAGGCCGTTGCCTGAGCCACAGGGGATGATGCCGAGGCGTGTGTCGGTGTCTTTGATGCCCTGGACGATGTCGTTGACGGAGCCGTCGCCGCCCACGGCGACGACGCAGTGGTAGCCTTTGTCGGCAGCCTCGCGGGCTATCTCGGTGCCGTGGTGTATGTGTTCGGTGTAGCGCACCGTGTAGTCGAAGAGGTCTTGGTTGAGGTTCTGCTTGAGCAGGGTCTCTATGCGGCGCTGTCGGCCGACGCCAGAGATGGGGTTGACGATTATGAGGGTCTTGGTTTTCATTATGGCAGGAGGTTATTGTTGATCATGTTGTGGTTGTATTGCTGTATGAGGGCTTTGAGCAGGCGGAGGTTGTCGGGGGTGCCACTCTCGTAGTCGCCCATGATGAGGGTGATGTCGTGTGTGGCGGGGTCGTCGGCGTTGTTGTTGACGAGGCAGTGGTAGCCGTTGGCGTAGTAGACATAGCGGCCTTGCGGCTCGCGGAAGAGCGATGTGCCGTAGGCGGCGATGGTGTCGGTAAGGCCGAGGTAGTCGACGATGGTGGGGTAGAGGTCGGTCTGCTGCACGATGCGCTGGCTGCGCACGGCGGTGTCGGCCGACGGGTCGAAGAAGATCATGGGTATGCGGTACCAGCCGTCATAGTCGTTGTATTCGCGCGTAAGGCCGTGGCCGCTGTGGTCGCCGCAGATGACGAAGAGCGTGTTGTTGTACCAGGGCTGCTGTTTGGCGGCGGCGAAGAACTGCCGCAGGGCGTTGTCGGTATATTCCACGCATTTGAGTATGGGGTGGCGTCCTTCTTTGTAGCTCTCTTTGTCCTGCTCGGGGATGGGGAAGGGGTGGTGCGAGGTGACGGTGAAGACTGCGGCGAAGAACGGCTGGCTGAAGGTGCCGATATGCGCGGCGGTGTATTGCAGGAAAGGTGCGTCGTAGATGCCCCATACGCCGTCGTAGTCGCTGTTGGCGGGAGCCCATGCGTTGTACTCGTCCATGCCGAGGTATTCGTCATATCCGATGCGTCGGCATGTGGTGTCGAAGCTCATGACGCCGTTGTAGGAGCCGTGGAAGAAGGCTGTGTGGTAGCCGTTGCGGCGCAGGGTGGCCGGCAGACCGCTGTAGCTGTCGTGTTCGCCGTAGGCCGAGTTGGCGAAGGGGCGACTCATGAGGTTTGGGATGCCGGCGGAGATGGCCATGATGCCCTCAATGCTCTTCTTGCCGTTGGCGCGACCGTCATAGAGGGTGCTGTGCAGGGCCAGCGAGTCGAGGAACGGTGTGCGTGTCTCGGCGTCGGCTTGGGTGTTGTAGCAGCCCATGAACTCTTGTCCGAAACTTTCGAGGATGATGAACATCACGTTCTTGCGCTTGACGGTGTCGTTGGTGTAGGTGTGTACTGTGGGGCAGAGTGCCGCTGCCTCGTCCATGGGCATATAGTCCTTCTCTTCAAGGTCGGGGGTGAAGAGGGTGCGCAGTATGTTGTAGGCGTCGTTGTTGACGAGTGCCGTGTTTTTGGGCTGCACATAGTGTGCCGCTTCGCTGAGCTGCAGGGCGTGGCCGATGCCGCCTCGGACGAGGAAGGCCACTATCAGCACCGCGAGGATGAGCCCCCATCCGGCATGGGCTTTCGGGGCTACTTCGTAGCGCCGTATGCGGCTGTTGAGAAAGAGGAACAGCAGGGTTATAGCCAGCGGGCAGGCCCATGCAAACCAGTAGTCGACGGCGAAGTGTGGCACCAGGGAGCCCATCTGGCCGCTGATGCCGAGATAGGAGAATATCTCGTCTGAGAGCAGACGGTAGGTATACTGGTAGTAGGCGCTGTTGCATCCGCGTGGTATCACCATGAGCAAGACGGCGGCGATGTACAGCACCTCTGTCAGTATGCGGTACCAGCGTCGGTTGCGTGCCGGCAGCGGCAGTATCATGAGGGTCAGGTAGGGGAGGAGGAACGTGGTCACGGTGGCCAGACCGAAACGCACATTGCCCAGTATAAGGCCTTTCCATTCGTCTCCGTCGAGGTGGAAGATGTGTAGGTTGCAGAGGTGGAATGCCGCCTGTGCGGCGACGAGGGCGCCGAAGGCAAGCAGTACTTTCTGCAGCAGGTGGGTGTAGATATTGGTTGTCTTGTGGTTCATGTTTCAATGTTTAGGGGCGCCAGCCTGAGGTGGAGAGTATCTCGCGGCTGTCGCTGTTGTCGAAGAGTTGCTGCATAGTGGCGCCGCTTTTCTTCATGTAGCGGTTCACTATTTGCAGGCCTATGTAGGATGTTGTGCGTGGTGCAGAACTTTGGCCGAAGGCGTTGGTGTGGGGTGCTTCGTCGATGATGTTGCGCAGCTGGCTGATGTCTGTGGTGTAGAGCATCTTGTTCTGTATGAGCCAGCCCCATACCTGCTCGATGTTGGCTTTCATCCAGGCAAGCTGGTCGGCGGTGTAGCGCAGGAGGATGGTGTCGTGTGCCTTTGGGAGCGTCTGTTGTGCATAGTAAATGGCTTTGCCTTCGGCGATGGCGTAGTCGAGCAGGGTCATGTCGCCGTCGGGCAGCACGATGTTGGCGCGCGCAATGGCTTCCATGCAGTCGGCGGCGATATATTCCTTGCGGCTCATTCGCTCGATGTAGGCAGGGACAGCTCCAGGGAGGTCGCCTACGGCATAGCGGTCTATGGAGAGTGCCAGCTCGTGGTCACTGCAGAACACGCGGTTGCGGTAGTCGTCGAAGTCGGCTGTGACGAGGGTGTAGAACTTGTCGTATTTCATCTCCGGACACAAGCGGCGCGAACGCTCTAGAGCCCCACCCAACTCATCTTCAAGCCAGCCGAGGTCGCTGTAGAGGCTGTCGGTGACAGCATAGATGCGGCGCACCGTTGGGTCGCCGACGAAGGCGCCGAGGGCCTGCATGTATTGCGGGTTGTGCGGTTCAACGTTCAGCAGCGGGGTGTTGTAGACATGCAGACTGTCGACAAGGACGGCTTGAAGGTTCTCTACCGGAGAGTTGAACAGCAGGCGCTCGAAGCGGTGGAACTGCACGGTGGAGCTGCCGCCGCTGCAGGCGGTGAGCAGCAATAGTGCGGCAGTAAGTCGTAGAGGAGTAGAGACGTAGGACAATATGTTCTTGATGTGTTTCATTGGTTGGTCATCTTGAAGTATTTCTGCATCACCAGCAGGGCTATGTAGCGCTCGCGGCGCCAGTCGCGGAACTGTGCGACATATCTGTTGGCGTTGTCCACTATTGCTTTCAGCTCTTCCATGTGGCTGCTGTAGTAGTCCATCTTCTCCTCCAGGTCGGCAAAGTCTGCCCGTATCTCCACATAGTGCACGCCGGCCTGCAGACGGCCTTCCATGAACCATGTCTCGCAGGTGGGTTTGGGCATCACGGCCACGGAATGCGACGACATTATCCACTTGAGGTTGGAGGCCACGTCGTTGCCCTCGAGGGCCATGATGTAGCGGAAGCGCAGATGCTCGTAGAACGACATCATGGGTTTCGACTGGCTTGTGTGCTTACGGCCTTCGGTGCTTCCGGGTATAGTGTCGGCGGCATCCACACGAGGGTTGTCGGCAAACATGCGGCAGAAAAGTGCACGGTTCTCGCGCGTGCCTATATGGCCGCGGAATATGGCGCGGTCCTCTTTCTCTTCGGGCTGCAGATGGTCGTGTATGTAGACGAAGTGGCGGCAGCGGTCGAGCTTCAGCAGTACGCTGTTGGTGTTGTCGGTCTCCGTGGAGCGGCTCTTTACCACCGTGGGCTCCGCCGGTATCTCGCGCACGTCGCCGAAAAGGTAGTGCCACAGTAGTTGATGGTTGAACCACTGCAACGCCTCGCGGCTGTCGTAGTAGTAGGTGCTGGGGTTCCCTTTGCGCTGCAACTGTCCTATATGTTCTGCGTCGGCACAGAGGGTCGTTGGTGTCTTCAATTTGCAGTAGTAGTCGACGCGGTCCTGTATGTAGCCGGCGTCATAGAGTTCTGCACAGCGGCCGAGTTCCCCTTCAAGCCGTTGTCTGAAGAGCTTGTCGGGCAGCATGTCACGCAGGGCGGCCTGCATATAGTAGGCCGCCTTGGAGTTCTTGCCGCTGTGCAGCTTGTATTGCAGGGTGGTGTTCACTTACTCTTCTTTTTTCTCGCCCTCTTCGGTCTCTTTGAGGATGCGCAGCTTGGCTTGCAGCAGCGCTATCTGCTGTCGCGCACCCTGCATCTTCTTCTCAAACTCGGCCTTCAGCAGGTCGGCCTGCTTGCTCGATGCCAGGAAGCCCAGGTTGTTCTCCCACAACGCTAGGTCACTGCGCAGCTTCTCTATCTTCTCCGTCAGCTCCTGCCGCTCGCCCATGACGAACTTCTTGGCGTCGCCGCCGATATTGTGCAGCCGTTCGCGGTAGGCCGTCTCTTCGGCTTCGCGGGCCGATATCTTCAAGCGCTCGAAGATGCCGTCTATCACGGCCCTGAACTCCTTGTGCAGCCGTTCTTTGTCGGCCATCGGCACAAAGCCGGCCTCAGCCCAGCGGCGCTGGAAGTCCTTTATTGTCTCGATGTTCTCCTCACGGTTGTCACCGAAGGTGTGCGCTTTCAGCTCCGCAAGGATGGCTTCCTTCTTGGCAAGGTTCTCGGCCTCGGAGGTGCGGCGCTCCTTGAAGAACTCGCCCTTCTTGGCAAAGAACTCGTCGCAGGCCGCGCGGAAGCGCTGCCATATCTTCTCGCTGACCTTGCGGTTGGTGGCGCCGGTCTCTTTCCATTCTTTCTGCAGCTGCAGCAGTTCCTCGGTGGCTTTCTTCCAGTCTTCGCGCTTGGCAATGGCCTCCGCCTTAAGGCAGAGTTCCACCTTCTTCTGGTAGTTGGCGTTCTGCTCGTCCCTTATAGTGCCGAAATGCTCTTTCTTGGCCTCGTAGTGACGGTCGATGATGCCTTTGAACTTTGTCCATATCTCTTCGTTCACCTCGCGCGGCACAGTGCCTATGGTCTTCCACACCTTCAGCAGCTCGTCGAGTGCAGAGGTGAGGTCGTTCCACTCCTTGGTGGTCTCAGGCTCCTTGGCCGTCAGCTCCTCGGCTTTGGCTATCAAGGCCTGCTTGGCCAGCAGGTTGTTGTCCATCTCTTCCTTCCTCTGGTCGTAGTATTCGCGACGGCGCTGGTCGATCTGGTTGGCTGCTGCGCAGAAACGCTGCCATATCTCCTCGTTCTGCTCGGCAGGCACCGGTCCCGTCTCTTTCCACCGGGCACGCAGATCCTGCAGGGCCTTGAAAGCCTTGGTGACCGACGGCTCCACGATGAGCTCTTCGGCTTTCTCGCACAGCTCTATCTTCTGCTCAAGGTTCTTCTTCTGGTCCAACGCGCGAAGCTCGCGGTTTATCTTCAGCTTGTTGAAGAACTGCTCTATCTGGAAGTGGTAGCTCTGCCAGAGGTTGTTCATCTCCTCACGGGGCACCTCGCCGATGGCTTTCCAACGCTCCTGTATGTCGTTGAAGCGGTCCATGGCCTGCTTCACCTGCTCCTCGCCGCTGTCGGCCAGGGTGCGCATCTCCTCTATCAAGGCCTGCTTGGCTTCCAGGTTCTTGCGTTTCTGAGCCTCCATGGCTTCGTGGTGCTGCTGGCGCAGAGCACGATAGCGGCCATAGAGAGTGCGGAATGCGTCGGCCACAGCGTCAACAACCTGTTCGGGCTGTTCGTCGGCGGCTGTTTCCTCGTTTTCGGCGGTGGGCTGTTCCTCGGGTTGTTCGGCAGGCTGTTGCTGCATTGTGGCGGTAAGCTCCGCAAAACGGTTGCGGATGTCAGCCACGCGGCTACGTATTGTCGTGACGTCCTCATCGAGTAGTGCACGCAGCGCATCCACCAGTTCCTCACGGCTGTAGTTGGAGTAATCCACCTGGGGTTCGACGGCTTTCTCCTCGGCCTGGGGTGTTTCCGCTACAGGAGTCTCTTCGATGGAGGCTGTTGCATTGTTTTCGTTTTCTGCCACTGTGTTGGTCTCGGTGGCGACGGTGTTTTCGAGATTCTGCTCCAGAGTCTCGTTGTTGGGGGTCATTTCTTCCATTGCAGAAAGTGGTTTTTGTTCAGTATTACTGTCATCGCAGCGCGTTGAAGCTTTTGAGTGACAGGTTGTTAATTCTCGTGCGCGCTCACGTGCGCAAAATGCAAATATATGAATAATTTTTTATATTGTAAACCTTAATTTTAACGATTACGTTAGTTCACTTTGTTTTTCGCTAATTGTACTTATTTCAGCGGTGCTCAAGGCCTGCAAAGCAGGTGGAACACTCACGTTAGCTCATCAAGCTCGCGGGCCATAGCAGCCGACGTGGTTGGACGGAAATGATGGATTTCAGGCTGTCTTCAGTAGGTCTACTAGCCGTCTACTAGCCGTCTAGTAGCCGTTAATAGGTGTTAGTGGCTGGGAACCATGCGTTTAGTGTTAATATGGGCTTGTGTTTGGTTGGTTCTCAGTATGTCAAAGAATTCTTTTTAGGGTGATGTGTGCCCGCCGATTATTGTCGGCGGGCACACAAACAAGTGGGCTTTATGATTTTGGGGAGAGGTATTCTTCAGTTTTGGAGTAGAGTCCTGTGGAAGAATCGTAGGTTATAAAGCCGCGGTTTTTCCAGACGCGCAGCTGGTGATTCGTGCCCGCCTTACTCTTGCCCAAACTCTCGCGCAATGCCTCCAGCTGGTATTCGTGAAAATCGTCGGCGAGGCTGTCGAGCATGTTCTTGGGACCGCTACGCAGCACCTCGTCCTGATGCCCGTCCACACCCTTGAACATGTCGCCGAACACCTGCACCTTCGACCAGAGGTCGTAGTAGCAGAACCACACCATAAACTCGCCGATGGAGCGAGCCCACGTCTGGTCGTTGAGTATCCATAGTGTGGCGGCCTTCTTCCAGGCGGCGAAGATGCTACGGTGGGAGAGATCGAAGAGCATATCATCGTCGGCCAGATCGGCGATATTGGCCATTTCTCCGGCCAGCTGGTCGGCCACCTTGTTCAGTTGCGGAACCTTGAACTCGCCCTTGCAGTTGTCGAGCCGCAGGAGATATTTGTCGAGTTCGGAGATGAATTTTTCGTCGTAATTCCCTTGCCGGGGGATAATGCCCTTGCGTTCGCCGCGAGCCTTGTAGGCGAAGGGTATGCGTCCGAAGAAGCCGTTGGTGAGTTCTTTCTTATAGAATGCGCGAGCGGCGTCGGGGGTGGAGCTGAAGGTGAGGTTCACGCGCAGGATAGGGTTGCCGGTGACGCCATCGCTGGTTGCACGAAGGGCGCCGGCGCGCTGACAGTCATAAATATAGCGCGTCATCTGGCTCACTGCCTTGTGTCCGCCGCATATGCGGTCGGCCATCTCGACTTCGGGCAGATTGATGTACTGCGTCCTTCCGCCCATCTTCTCCAACGCCATAGCGTTCTGGATGAAGGCGGGATTGGTGAGGTCGGCAGGCGGGAACCAGAAGGCCACGTCTGGACGTTCGGGCTTTTCCTTGTTGGCGCCGCGGGTCTTCATCTGGCGCTGCCAGTCAACCAGCTTCTGGTATTCGATCTCATCATGTTCGCGGAAAGAGCGCATGATAGTCTCAATGAGATGCGTCAACTGGGCCTTACCTATGCCCGAAGGGCCTATGAGGTGCCCCATTTGGCCACAAAGCTCGTAATATTTGTTGTCGCTATATTTGAACTTCACGTTGGTCAAATGGGCAGAAAGTGCGGGCATAGCCATTGGAACGAGGGGCTCCCTCATATCTTTTGATGCCTTTGAGAGGAGTAATTTACAGAATTCTGTGCCTTTCGAGGGCTTGGGCATCGCAGGTGCGACACTGTCAAAAATATTGTAGTTCATCATTTTACTTGTTTTTTTGTTGTTCATTTTTTCTGTCTTGCCGTCTCAGTCTCAGTGTCTCAGTTGTTTTTTTGGGGTACCCCTATTTTCATTTTTCTACCTCTTTATTATTATATATATCTTATTATTAATTAGTTATAGTAATATAAAGAGGGGGTGCATGAGTTAGGGGGTATCCTTTTTTTCAACTGAGACTGAGACACTGAGACAAGCGAGTCGGTTTTACTTTCCACTTTTCTCTACGAGGCCTTTGCGACCTTTGGGGTTGAGGGTGCGTCCTACCTTCTGGGCGAAGGTGAGGGCTTTGTGGTTGTGGCGGTCGTACTTGTTGTCGATACTTGTCGTCATCTTGCTGTTGGTTTTGTTTGTTTTCATTTTGTTTGAGTTTTTGGTGAGTGGAAGGTCGGATTCTTTGGCCATTTACTCGAGAACATCCTCCTCGCCTCGACTCGGGTGATACTTTCTTTCTTGTTTCAGCTGAAACTCGGTGCAAAAGTACACCCCCTGAAACAAAAAAAACTCATACAATGGATCCATCGTAGGAGGTTAAACAACAAAATATCAGGCTGATGCTATGCAAAAAATTTGTCTATCCTACATTCTCCTACAAGGGCAGTTTTGCATTGTTTGATGTCGTTGTAGGACAATCTGAGCCCTTTTTCGGCGAAGAGTGCCTCGATGGGAATCCACGAGATGGCTTTGGCGCCGTCGGGGTCAACTCTCGGTCGGTCAGAGAGTCGTGCGGTAGAAAATTAATTTGGCGAAAAGTTATCCACAAAGGCCTTGTGGTTGGGGGAATATTTGTATCTTTGCACATTGAAAAAATGTTTGAGGTCGCAAATTGCGGCCTCAAACAAACGATGATATGGCAAATTTGTAAATATAATATATATGACTATAGAGAGACTAAAATCCATGATGTGCATCCCTGCTGATGCTAGTAGAGAGTCTATATTGCAGACTTTTCAGTCTATAGCCGATGTCTTGATGAATGAGTGTGTTATTAAATATCAGAATGAGGAATACCGCATTCTGGATTTCGAGTTCTATTACTACAATAAGAATCATCAGGATATTTCTGTTCATCCCAGAAATTCAGAAGCCTTGTGCTGGTATATTAACGATTTTGGAGGAATAGACTTGAATTTTGAAAGCAAAATCAACAGTAAGATAGTAGTGAAGAATGACAAGTGGTCTTATAAATACGAATTGACAGACGAGTCTTACTTTGGTGGAATACTTATCCGCCAGTTACAACGAAAATCTGACAATCTGATTTTCGATGGCCCTTTGAAAGTCGCTAATCTTTTTCGTGTACTCGATGCTACTTCACAAGTACAAAGCAATCCTACTTTAGTTATACAAAAACTACCACCAATATGTTCTAAACCGCCATGTAACAGGTATAATATATTAGGTAGCAAAAAAGAACCTAAAGCCAAAGCTGACTACAACCTTCAAGAGTGTTTTACGGATGTGCCCGATTTCTTAAAACTCACGTTAGAAACAAAGCTTGCATCTTTCGCCAATAGTCCGTACCGATATTGTTATAAACCTTAGAACGGACAATCATCCCACTCCGGAGGGGTGGCATCTATGACTAAAAAACTGTTGACGCATATCTTTTTCTCTGCATAATAGTTGATGTCTGTGAAATCATCATCGTCGGAAGTAAGATAGTCGAGGTCGATGACAGTATTCCATATGTGCATGAAAGGCACTCCGTGTGAGGGATCTAAACAGAACAAACGTAGCCGATTCTTTGACTCTCTTCTGTAGGCGATGGCGACCAAGGAATGCCCAATCTCCGAAGGCTTAGAATATCCCAACATAACGGGTTGCCTATTGTCTAAATACATCTTGATTCTTTCTTGCAGTATTCGGCGATTTATGCTATTCGGAGTACCTGGCTCCGTTGTGTATGCCTCACAAATTTTGCTACCAAAGCATTGGTTTGCCGTTTCAGAGATTTCTGGCAAACTGTACCCACCAGAACAGATTCCGTTAATTTCATACAAGAATTCGTGCTGAATACGATCAACGAATTCGTATTTTTTTGCACGGTTGCCATCAATCAAGTCTTCCCAATCCAGCTTTTGGTGAAAGATAAGCATCATCATCAAACTATAAATACTGCACGAGCCGTCAAGGTCTCCTTGTTTTGCAAATACTCTGGTTAATTTTCCACTTCTGCCAATGGCTTTTATACAATCTTTATCCAAGAAGATGTTTTTGATAAATTTTGCTGTAAACATAATCAAACTATTTTTGGTAATTCATGAATATTATCTTCTTCCTTTGGCAAATCAGCAAGTATGTTCCATGTTGAGCAATTCAACGCTCCACCATCGCGAATGATACTCTCGCAACGACGAACAGGATGACACTTGCATTGGGGAAAAGCATCGGCAATCTGCCAATAGGCCGTTTCTCCTAATTTGTCATCCATCATTGGAATGAAGATATGACGCCCCACGTGCAGAAAATTAAGATATGCCCAGCTTCTATCAGTATAAGTGCCGTAGTGGAGTTCTGTAATGTCGAAATAAGGGTGGAGCGCAGCAAAAAGTCTCTTGCGCAAACCCTTGTCAAAGTCACAGTAATTGTTGAGCAGAACCCGGCCTTCGCCCATATAACGCACCATCCCGTCAGCATGACCATATTCATCGTAATAATCTTCTGGAATTAGCACTATCTCTGCTTCCAAAAGTTGACTCAGCGAATCAATAAGCCAATTGCGGTTGTAGTGTGGATTCTCTCTGAAAATCTTATCTGTCATGATGACTTTATTGCCACAACTAATGACATTGCCGCCATCAATAATAATGTCTGAATCTATCACCTTTAATCCAAGTTCTGAAGAAATTGCAGTTGTGTTAGGCTTGTATTCAGGATAGTCTTTAAGATAATCGGGATTGTAATTGAAGCACACAAACTTCTCTTTACTAACTTGCACAGGCATGTAGTCGCGCGCCCAAATATGGAAAGGAGATATCGTTTTGGGTAAGAAGATCCAATTGATTTTGTAGTTATGCAACGTGCCTAAAAGATGCTCTGTCGCATCAACATACTTTTCCGAGGTCATACCTTTAGCAAGATAAACATTGTTTGTGTCAAAATGTGTAATCATATTATATTTAATTATTGATAATTAGATAATTAAGTATATTTGCAAAGGTATAAATGGGATTTCATTCCGCCAAACTTTTTTTGTTAAAACCACGTTAAGATTTTCAAAAGAGTTATTAATAATTGAAAAATGATAGATTAATGTGAGAAGCAAGCCCTGTAGGGGCAACGGAAGGTTAAAGGGGAAATATAAATTATGAAAAAAAATCCGCAGGCATTTTTACGATAATTAACGGCACATTGACGGTAATTCACGTTGACATCACCGCCACATGCGGAAAAAATTTATAAGATTAGCAAGATTTCGCTAGCGTAGCGCAGCAGGAGAATTCTGGCGCCGTTAGGATTTGTTTTGTCCTCTTTCAGTCGCACAAGACATACAGGTCGTCGCGGGGGTTGAGGAAGAGGATCGGCGTCGCGGAAGGGTGGGTGAGGAGACGGCGGTCGGCAGTACCCAGAATCCAGTCGATAGGGTCGGTGGCCCGTGGGTCGGTGGTGAGGGCTATGAGCAGGTCGAGCCGTAGGTTGTCGAGTGCCTCGAGGTCGGGGGTGTGCGAGGCGCGGAGCGAACGCTTCCCGTATCGGATGTCGAGCGGGGTGAAGACTTTGTCGATAAACCGCAGGTTGTTGTCCTGCAAGGTGCGCAGCCCCTGGTCTTTGTATTGCGGAAGGGCTATGGTGAGCTCAGCACCCACAAAGCGGCTGAGGTACGAGGCCCAGATGAGCTTCTCCTTGCTCTCGCGGTGGAAATCCACCGTCACCACAGCCGACACACCTGTCTTAACCACAGTAGCACCCGATGCCGGCACCGTCAGATAGGCTACCTTGCATTTCCTGAACTCGCGCAGCAGTGAGCGTGGGTTGGCGATGGAGCCGCGTGGTGCCGTCGGGTCGACGGCAGTCACTGCCAACACCGCGTTGAATACCGTCGGGAGCCCCTCGATGGCTGTGGCCCAGTCGCCACGCAGTGCCGCGTAAGGTATCTCGTACTGCTTCAGCCATCCGCTGTCGGAGTTGTCGCTCGATACGTTTAGTAACATGAGGCTCTTGTGGCGCAGCTTTGCGGCGAAAAGCCGGGCGGCGGCGATGACGGCAGGAGCTGTGTCGGGGCTCTCGACGCATGCCACCACGAACTGGTCTCCTTTGTTGATGTGCTTCATGGACTTAGCGTATGAGTGTGATGTTGCCTTTCAGGTCGTTGGTGTGGTTGCCGAAGCAGGTGATATGGCAGGTGTAGGTGTAGACTCCCGGCGGGCAGGGTGTGCCGCGATAAGTGCCGTCCCAGCATTGCGTCGGGTCGTCGGAGCGGTAGACGGCTTCGCCCCACCGGTTGAAGATGGCGATGGTGAACTCCGAAAGCTGGTCGCTATTGAAGCATACGGCGTCGTTCATGCCGTCGCCGTTGGGAGTGAAGGCGTTGGGAATGGTGAAAAGCGGTGCGCCGCAGACGACCTGGTTGCAGCGTACCGTCACCTTCGCCGTGCGTGAGCACCCCTCGCTGGTGACAGTTACGCTGTACACTGTCACACTGTCGGTCGGGGTGGCCACAGGGTCGGCGGCATCAGGGTTCTCGAGGGTCGCCGCAGGGCTCCAGAGGTAGCTCACTGCCGCCTCGTTGCCGACAGAGGCATGCAGGGTGGTGCTCTCGCCGTCCCACAGCAGGCTGTCGTCGGCCCATGCGCGGAGGCTGTCGAGGGTGTGGTTGCGCAGTATATGTGTGGTGAGGGCCACAGGACACCCGTCGCCGTCCATGAGGGTGACATTGTAGGTGCCTTCGCAGAGGCCGCTGAAGAGGGTGTCGTGACCGTCGATGGTTATGCGGTACCATCCGGCGCACGTGTCGTTGCACAAGGGCTGCGACGCATCCCGCTCGATGCTGGGACGGGGCTTGTTGGCAAGGGTGTAACGGTGTGTGTAGGTGCAGTTGGGACCGTCGACGGTGACTGTGTATTCAACCTCCGGCGCCAGGCTGTCGAAGACTATCGTGGAGTCTGTGGTGTGAGACGGTAGCGCCGGCGAGGAGTGGAAGGTGAGAGACGTGGGGCTAATGCCAGGCTCGATGCTGAGTATCAGGTGCCCGTCGGCGCTGTCGTGACAGCTGTTGCCCACCAGGCTGTCGGCCATGATGACGTGCTGCACGCTGACCCTGAAGGTATCGGTCTGTGTGCATCCCTGCGCCTGTGTGCGGAGGATGTATGTACCCGCTTGTGACACAGAGGGATTGGCAACGTTGGACGTCTCTATCTCGTCGCCGACCCATGTGTATGTGGCTCCAGGTTGCGGAGCGACACCTATCGGCACCGATTCACCGTTGCAGGCTATGATTACAGGGTGCGTGAAGCCCTCCGACGGCTCAAGGACGAGCAGCTGGCGGCTCTGTATGTCGGCGCCGCTGCATCCGCCCGCCATGTAGGCCGTGAGGGTGACGGTGTAGGTGCCGGCGGCGGTGTAGGTGTGTGTCGGGTTGGGGTCGGTCGAGGTGGTGCCGTCGCCGAAGTCCCAGAAGAAGGAGGTGCCGCGTCCCGTATGGCGGAAGTTGACGGTGTATGGGGCGCAGCCGGCCTGCGGCGCCAAGAACTCGGCCACAGGAAAGTCGTCCCTCACGTTGAAGCGGAAGATGGCGTTGTTGCAGTTGGAGGAGCGGTTGGTGTCGCTCCAGGCACCGGCGGTGGTGGGGAAGTTCTGTGTGCCGCCGCAGGAGGCGCACACCGACTGGTAGAGCGTGGCCAGACGGTCGAAGCGCGAGGTGCCTCCGTCCACGTGGTCGGCGCCGTTGAGGCTGTAGCCGCTGGTGCGGTGCAGCTCGCCGAAGAACGAGGCATAGTCGAGCTGGTTGGCATCGGCGTCGAGGGCTATGATGTAGAAATCCTGTCCGTCGGTGGAGTCAGAGTAGGCCCCAGCGGTGGTCTGCATGCCCGTGGTACCCAATGTATACCACGGCACGCTGTTGTAGCCTACGAAGTCGCGCCCCCAGCCGGCGGCGTAGACGCGGTTGCAGATGTCGGCGGCGAAAGCCGTGGGAGAGAGGTTGATGCGCCCCGGGGTGCCGAAGACGGTGCTCCACCGCAGTGTGCCGAGGTCGGGCGAGAGGCGTTGCAGGAGCATGCCCGACGAGGGGACGCTGTAGCCTGCATTGTATATCATGGTGGACCCCTGCGCCTTGGTCTGGCCGAAGAGGAAGGTCTCGCCGTCGTTGCCCACGCGTACGAAGTAGGCCTGGTCGTAGGCCGACGAGCCTATGAAGGTGGAGGCCATCAGGCTGCCGTCGGCGGTGGAGAGCTTTGTCACGAAGCCGTCGGCGGTGCCGCCACTATAGGTGGTCTGCAGGGCGCCTGCTGTGACGGGAAAGTCGGCGCTGGCGGTACCGCCACATACCACGGGGTTGTTGTCCTCGTCGAGGTCTATGGAGTAGGCCGCGTCGTCGTCGCTGCCGCCGAGGTAGGTGCTCCACAGGAGGGTGTGGAGGGCATAGTCGAATTTAAAGACTATGGCGTCCTGCTTGTACACGTAGTGCTGCCGTGCGGCCCCCTCGGTGGTGGGGAAGTTGGTGCTTGTGGTGGTGCTGCTGACGTAGGTGTTGCCGAAGATGTCGGTGATCAGCTCGCCGCGGGCACCATCGCCGTAGTTGTGATACAGGGTGTCGTTGCCCTGCATAATAATCTGTTGGTTTCTGTTGTAGTTGCGTTTGTAGTTGAGACCGTCGTTGCCGTTGCCGCCTATGAGCGTGGAAGCCTGCAGCGCGGTACCGTCGGCGCTGAGGCGCGCCACGAAGATGTCGCTGCCGTTGGGAAAGGGTATCGTCTGTGCGTTTTCGTAGTTGACGTTGGTGCCGCCGGCATGTCCGCGCCGGTAGGCGCCGGCGGTGGTGGGGAAGTCGCTGCTGCCAGTGGTGCCGAGTATGAGCAGCTCGTCGAAGTTGTTTACATAGAGGCTGTGCGGCATATCGGCCTGCGCGCCGCCGAGGTAGGTGGCGTAGAGACGCTGGCTACCGGTGGAGTCGAACTTGAAGATGCCTATGTCGGCGATTCCTGCGTTGCTGCTGAAGGTGGTGTCGTAGGCACCGAGCGAGACGGGGTAGCCAATGCCGAAGACGAGGCCTGCGGTGTAGGTGTTCTTGTGTGAGTCGTAGGTGCCGGTGGTGCCCCAGTTGTCGGCACGCGAGCCTGTGTAGGTGGAGAAGCGAAGCTGCACCACGGGGTCTATCACAAGGTCGCTCGTGCGGTCGTAGTCGCCGACTTCGACAATGGCGCGGTAACCGTCGTCGGTCTTGCTCAGCCGCCAGCGGCTCTTCACCTCGCGCTCCACGCGCCCTTTGTCTTTCCCGTCTTGGTAGACGTAGGGCTTCAGCTCCACGATGTCGCGCACCGAGGTGCGTATGCGGAGGCTGCCGTCGCCGCCGATGCTGACGCCGTCGGTGCCGAGATATTCGACTGCGATGGTCGACGGGTCGGCACCGGGGTGGACGATGAAGTTGTACTTCAGCGCATTGGAGGCGGTGTAGAGTTCAAGGTCGATACCGGGGTACAGGTTGCTGTATCGGGCTACGGTGTAGCTTGGCACTCGCGAGTGCCAGTGTGCCGGGTTGCTGCCGAGGAAATAGTTGCTGTAGCCGGGCTGCTGCGCTTCGCCCATGGGCACCGCCGAAGCTCCCACGAAGAGCATCTTGTAGGCGTGCATGGGCAGACGCCGCCCTGTGCCCGGAGCGGGGTGGCGCTGGGGCGCACGCAGGGCCACCGTGAGGCCGTCGTCCTCGAGGAATAGGGCGGCATCGTGGAGTTGCGCCTCATATCGCACACGGCTGTCCCACTGGCCGTCGTTGCGCACAAAGACCACCTGCGTGCCGACGCCGAGGGTGTCGCGCTCGTTGCGTCCCATGGCCTGCAGGGCCACCAGCATCAGCAGTGTTATTATGGCGATTTTTTTTGTCATCAGGCGGCTTTTTGTGTGCTTTGTGCACCGTAGTCGCGCGCGGCGGTCCTCTTCGCGCGCGTGATAAACCTATAACGAAAGGGGTAGGTAATTATTGTGTGGGGAATAAAAAAAGAGGACTGATGTCCTCTTTTGGTGACTCCTGCAGGATTCAAACCTGCAACCTTCTGATCCGTAGTCAGATGCTCTATTCAGTTGAGCTAAGGAGCCATCTGCTGTTTACAAGGTTTCTTTTCCTTGAAAGCGGGTGCAAAAGTACAAACTTTTTGGATACTGGCCAAATTTTTTTTCGATCTCGAGTTGTGTGCGTGTGGTTATGAGTTGTGTTTCAGTGGGTTGTTTGAATAAATTTTTTTCGCCTGTATCCTTGTTGCGTTCACTCTACACCGTACACTTCGCGGTAGAGGAGTGTCTGTATTTCGGAAAATTCGTCGTCGTCGAGTTCGTATTTCGACATGAGTATCATGGGTACCGTGCGGCCGTCGTTGTGGTAGGACGGCTGGATGTAAGGCTGCGGGTTCTGGAAGAAGCCCATGCTCTGGTAGAATTCCAGCCTGTGGTCGGCTTCCTCGGTGTTGGGCAGCTCAATCTCAAGGACTACCTGGTCGTGCTGCTGCGAGAGGAAGTTGAGGAAGACGGCTTTGCCGAGTCCCTGGTTGCGGAGCTCTTCGTCGATGGCGAAGTGCTCAACGTAGACGAGGCCGTCGAAGGTCCAGTAGGTGAGTATGCCTACGGGTTCGTCGCCGTTTTCGGCTACGAGGAAATGGAATTTGCCGGCATCACGCTGCCGGATGATAGAGAAGGGCGGGCGTTCCTGTTCGGGAAACGCCTCTTCGAAGAGGTTTTGCGCAAAGTGCGAATGGTCGCTGTCTGCGAGGTTTGTGAATGTTATCATTTACTGTAAAAAACTATAATTGTTCATTTCTATTCTTATGCCGAGGGTGTGCTGCCAGCCCCAGGCGGTGTAGTTCTGCAGTACAGTCTTGGTCTGTGCGCAGGTGTAGCCGGCTTTTATGGCGCCGATGCCGTGAATCTGGTAGCCGAGGAGGAGAGTGGCGAAGAAGCCATAGCCTACGCCGCCCTGGTTGATGTATTCGTAGGCGGCAACGCCGTCGTCGGGGGTGCGGCCGTCCCAGCGGTCGAGAATGGAGTAGGGGTGGCCGTTGACTTCTATGATGTTGTCCTTGACTTTGGTGTTGACGAGACTGGCGCCGATATTGAGTTCGAGGTCTAAGGCCCGGGTGAGCGACACGGTGCGTGTGACGGCGAGGTCTATGTTGATGCGGTCCTCCTGGCCTGTGATGCCGCAGGGCACGTAGCGGTTGTAGCCGAGCTGGCCTGTGCCGTTGGTGGCGTCGAGGTTCCACTGGCCTTGGGCGCGCAGCTTGGCAAGGTCGAAGCGCAGAAGCCAGCCGAAGCCGTTATCGTAGTCGTAGCGTATGCCCAAGCCTATCTGGTAGGAGATGCGATAGTGCATCTGCGGGAATTCTGCGACGGTGAGCATGGTGTAGTCGCCGACAGCGTCGGTGATGAGACGGTTGGTGCGCAGATCCTGCCATATCTGGCGGCCGTAGGTGTTGCTGTGGAGTATGCGGTAGATGCCGCCGATGTTGTCGGTGGCTGTGGGTGTGCCGGAATAGAAGTTGGCTGTGACGTCGGAAGCCCAGTAGGCGTTGGCCTCTGCGAAGACGGCGAGGCCGGTGTTGCGCTGCGTGCTACTGGGGGGCTTGCCGTCGTCGGCGTTGGCCGATACGGCAAGCAGCAGTGCGGTTAATATAGCGGCCGTGTGCTTCACACTATGCCTCCTTTTTCTTTGACGGTGGCGGCAAGGAGCTCTTTGGCTCGCAGGAGCCTGATTTTGACGGTACCCATGGGTATGTGGAGGCGCGAGGCTATCTCCTCGTAGCTGAGGTCTTCATAGTAGCGGAGGCTGACAATCTGGCGGTAGGGCTCCTTGAGTTGGTCGACGATGGCCTTGAGGGCTTCGTCACGTTCCACACGTATGAGAGCTTCTTCGGGGTTGGGCTGGCCGGAGGGTATCTGCAGCTCTATGGTCTCGCCTTCGGGAGTACGTGTGGCGTCACTGAGGGGGATGGTCTGCAGCCGCTGGCGGCGCAGGTGGTCTATGTAGGTGTTGGTGCCTATGGTGTAGAGCCAGGAACTGAATGTACCGGTAGGGGAGTAGCGGTTGAGTTGGAGGAAGGCCTTTGCGAAGGTCTCTATGGTGAGGTCGTCGGCAGTGGTGGTGTTGCGTGTCATGCGGAGCAGCAATGAGTAGAGCGGCGCGCGATAGGCGGCCATGAGGTCGGCGTAGGCCTGACTGTTGCCGCGGTCGCGGGCAGCACAGACCAGTTCGTAGTCGTGCCGCATGCGTTCGTTCATTGTCGCTGTGTTGTCCATTGCCCTTGGTGGGGTTATTTTTTGAACTTTCTGTTGTTATGTAACGGCAAAAGTATCAAAATAGTATTTGCGATGATAAAATATATTTCGAGCAGAGGTGCGGCGAAGTGGATGTGTCCGCCGTCGAAACGCTTTGTGAGACGGGAGAAGCATACAATCTGCCAAGCCCATTTGATGATTGCGGCGGCGGCCACTACCGGCCATATTTCGGTATGTCTGGCTATGAGTGCCGCTACAGCGGCGTAGAAGACGAGGTTCGAGGCAGGAAGCATCTGCTCGCCGAGACGGCTGGCGAGGGAGTGGCGGTTGCGTGTGGCCACACGGTGGCGGCGTTCGTCGCGCCACTGGGCGAAGGTCTTCTTGGGCTCGGCCGTGAGACATGCGTCGGCGTCGATGCAGATGGCTGTGTTGTGGCGCTCGGCGTTCTGGTAGACGAAGAGGTCGTCGCTGCCGTCGGCGACGTCGTAGTGGCTGATGAAGGCCCCCTGCTTGAAGAAGAAGGAACGGCGGTAGCTGAGGTTGCGGCCGGAGCCTGTGTAGGGGTGGCCGAGGAGGGCGCTGCCGAGATACTGGGCGCCGTAGGAGAGGGCGTCATACTGCTGCAGGCAGCCCAGCAAGGTCTTGGTGCGTTTGACGCCACAGTAGCCGAGCACTATCTGCGTCTCTTTGTTGCCGTAGCCACGCACTATGCCACGCAGCCAGTTGAGGTTTTTGGGGGTGCAGTCGGGGTCGGCGAGCATCAGGATGTCGTTGGCTGCCGACTTGATGCCGATGCTAAGCGGGTATTTCTTGCCCTGGAAGAGGTTCACATCCTCCTTGAAAGGCACTATCTTCAGGTGCTTGTAGTAGTCCTTGAGGAGCTTGAGCACAAACTGGGTGTCGTCCTGACTGAGGTAGTCTACCACCACGACCTCAAAGTCGGGGTAGTCCTGTTCAAGCAGGTAGACGAGGTTTTCACGGAGCCAGGCGGCATCGTTGTGGGCGGTGAGCACCACCGACACCTTGGGCAGTGCCTTGCCCTCGGCCGGGTCGTCGGACGGGTGTTTCTTCTTGAGCCCGTAGCGGCCTATGCGGAAGTGGTAGAGTCCGTAGTAAAGGCTCAGGTATATGAGTGCTGCAAGCAGTACTGCCGCCAGCGCAATAGCGTAAGTATCAGATACAAAAGCGTGAAAGTCTATCATTTATACACTATTATTTTAGGGTACAAAAATACATAATAAAGAGCAATGGCGTCATAGTATGACGTGCAAAATATCAACAAGTAATCAACACTCTGCCAACAGGCTATAGTCTGCGGCCCAACTTGCCGACCATGCCGGCTTTCCATGTCGCATAGTCGCCGGCAACGATGTGGCTGCGAGCTTCGCCGACAAGCCACAGGTAGAACCTCAGGTTCACTATTGAGCATATCTGCAGGCCCAGTATTTCCTCGGCTCGGATCAAGTGGTGCAGGTAGGCGAGGGTGTAGTCCTTATAGATGGGCTCGAAGCAGGTCTCCCACTTCTTGTTCTTGATGTTGATGGTTCCTTCGGCGGTGAAGAGCAGGCCGTTGCGACCGTTGCGGGTGGGCATGACGCAGTCGAACATGTCCACGCCTCGCTCTATTGCCTCCAACAGGTTCTGCGGCGTGCCTACACCCATAAGGTAGCGAGGCCGGTCCTTGGGCAGGATGGCGTTGACAACCTCTATCATCTCGTACATCTTCTCCGTCGGTTCGCCGACAGCCAAGCCTCCGATGGCGCAGCCTTCGGGCTCCTTGGAGGCTATGTATTCGGCCGATATGCGGCGTAGGTCGGCATACTGGCATCCCTGCACGATGGGGAACAAGGCCTGGTGATGGCCGTAGAGCGGCTCAGTCTCGCTGAAACGAGCTATGCAGCGGTCGAGCCACCGGTGTGTCAACTCCATGGACTTCTGCGCATAACGGTGGTCGCTGTCGCCGGGGGCGCATTCGTCGAAGGCCATCATGATGTCGGCGCCTATGACGCGCTGTATGTCCATCACGTTCTCCGGTGTGAAGAGGTGCTTGCTGCCGTCGATATGGCTGTGGAAGGTGCAACCTTCCTCTTTTATCTTGCGGTTGTCGGCCAGCGAGAAGACCTGGAAGCCACCGCTGTCGGTGAGCAACGGACGGTCCCACGCGTTGAAACGGTGCAGGCCTCCAGCCTGACGCAGTATGTCGCATCCCGGCCGCAGGTAGAGGTGGTAGGTGTTGCCGAGGATAATCTGTGCTTTTACCTCGTCCTTAAGTTCTTGCTGATGCACAGCCTTCACGCTGCCGGCGGTGCCGACAGGCATGAATATAGGTGTCTGTATGTCGCCGTGGTCGGTGTGGATGACACCGGCACGCGCGTCGCCACAGACGGCGTTGAGGTCAAAGGTGAGAGGCATCAGGCTTACAGCTCAATCTTCTCAATCTTGGCGCGGGCCTCGAGCACGGCTTTGTAGTCGTTCATGGCGCGCAGCTGCAGGTCGTAGATGCTACGGGGGCAGTCGGGGGAGAAGGTCAGCTTGCCGTTGTCCCACAACTTTAGGACGGCCTCAAGGTTCTCCTTGCGGTTGAGCAGGTGGTAGTATTCGCCTTTCATGCGGTCCTTGTAGTCGCTCGAAAGCATCAGGGCTGTGATGTTCTGTAAATCCATGGTGTTGGGTGTTTATTGGGTTAATAATTGCTATCCAATCAGTTCTTTGGCAACGCTGAGGGCCTTGTCGAGGCCGTCGGGGTTCTTGCCGCCGGCGGTGGCGAAGTGGGGCTGACCGCCGCCGCCGCCCTGTATCTCCTTGCCGAGGGTGCGCACCATCTGGCCGGCGTTGAGGCCGGCGTCCACGCGGTTCTGGCCGAGCACTATGAGCAAGGCGGGCTTGCCGTCTTTGACGCTGCCGAGCACTACGGCCATGTCGGGGCACTCGTTGCGGAGCGCCATGACGGCGTCTTTCAGCGTGTTGACATCGGCGTCCATACGCTCTATGAGCACAGGGTTGGTTTTCAGCTTGTCGGCGATGCCTTTGGCTACACCGGCAGCTTTCTCTTTCTGCAGCTGCTCCACCGAGGCTTTCAGCGCGGCGTTGTCTTCCTGCAGCTTGGCGATGGATGCCGTGAGGTCCTTGGTGCCCTTGAACATCTCTGCCAGCGCGGCCAGCTGATCCTGCTGCGCGTCGGCATAGTCGGTGGCGGCCTTGGCGGTGATGGCCTCGATGCGGCGCATGCCGGCGGCGATGGCGCCTTCGCTCACTATGCGGAACGAGCCTATCATGCCGGTGTTCTGCACGTGGGTGCCGCCGCAGAACTCGGTGCTGGGGCCGTATTTCACCACACGCACCTTGTCGCCGTATTTCTCGCCGAAGAGGGCCATTGCGCCGAGCTTCTGGGCTTCGGCTATAGGCATGGCGCGGTGCTCCTCGAGGGGCAGGCAGGCACGTATCATCTCATTGACGCGGCGCTCGACGTCGCGTATCTGCTCGGGACTCATCTTCTCGTAGTGGCTGAAGTCGAAGCGCAGACGCTGCGGGTCGACACTCGAGCCTTTCTGCTCCACATGCTCGCCCAGCACCTGGCGCAGGGCGTAGTGCATCAGGTGGGTGGCCGAGTGGTTGCAGGCCGTTGCCTGACGCTTGTCGGCATCCACCGAGGCGTGGAATGTCGCCGTCAAGTCTTCGGGCAGCTCATCGACGATGTGGACAATGAGGCCGTTCTCCTTCTTGGTATTGTTGACTCTTAACTCATAACTCTTAATTCTCAACTCACCCGTGTCGCCTGCCTGACCACCGCTCTCGCCGTAGAAGGGCGTGCGGTCGAACACCAGCTGGTAGAACTCCTTGTCCTTGGCTTTCACGTGGCGGTAGCGGGCTATGCGCACGTCGGCCTCAAGGGTGTCGTAGCCGACGAACTCCTCTTCCACACCCGGCAGCAGCTCCTGCCAGTCGTCGCTCTCCACCTTGGCGGCTCCGCGCGAGCGTTCCTTCTGTTCGGCGAGGCCTTTGTTGAAGCCCTCCATGTCGACGCTGAGGCCTTTCTCCGAGGCTATGAGCTGTGTGAGGTCTATGGGGAAGCCGTAGGTGTCGAACAGCTCGAAGGCGAAGGCACCGTCGACCACCTTGCAGGTGCACTTGGCGGCGTACTCCTCGAAACGCTTGATGCCGCCTGCGAGGGTGCGCAGGAAGGCCTGCTCCTCCTCCAGTATGATGCGCTGTATCAGGTCCTGCTGCTTCTGCAGCTCGGGGAACTGGTGGCCCATCTGGCCCACGAGGGTGGGCACGAGGCTGTTGATGAACGGCTCGGTGAAGCCGAGGAATGTGTAGCCGTAGCGCACGGCGCGGCGCAGGATGCGGCGTATGACGTAGCCGGCTTTGACGTTGGAGGGCAGCTGTCCGTCGGCGATGCTGAAGCTCACAGCCCTCAGGTGGTCGGCGCAGACGCGCAGCGCCACATCGGTCTCCTCGTTCTCGCCGTAGCGCTTGCCGGCCTTGGCGGCGAGCTCCTGGATGAGCGGCTGGAAGACGTCGGTGTCGTAGTTTGAGCGTTTGCCCTGCATCACCATGCAGAGGCGCTCGAAGCCCATGCCTGTGTCTATATGCTTGGCCTTCAGCGGCTCCAGGCTGCCGTCGGCCTTGCGGTTATACTGCATGAACACCAGGTTCCATATCTCTATCACCTGCGGGTTGTCCTTGTTTACCAAGTCTTTGCCCGGCACCTTGGCTTTCTCCTCGTCGGGACGTATGTCCACGTGTATCTCCGAGCAGGGGCCACAGGGACCTTGGTCGCCCATTTCCCAGAAGTTGTCCTTCTTGGAGCCGCGCAGTATGCGGTCTTCGCTGATATGCTCCTTCCAGAAGTCGTAGGCCTCGGTGTCCATACTGAGGCCCTCCTTCTCGTCGCCGCCGAAGACGGTGACATAGAGCCAGTCTTTGTTTATCTTCATCACCTCGGTGAGGAACTCCCAGCCGTAGGCGATTGCCTCTTTCTTGAAGTAATCTCCGAACGACCAGTTACCCAGCATCTCGAACATCGTGTGGTGATAGGTGTCGTGACCCACCTCTTCGAGGTCGTTGTGCTTGCCGCTCACGCGGAGGCACTTCTGGCTGTCGGTGGCGCGCGGCCACTGGCGCTGCTGGTTGCCCAGGAAGATGTCCTTGAACTGGTTCATGCCGGCGTTGGTGAACATCAGCGTCGGGTCGTTCTTGATGACCATCGGTGCACTCGGCACCACATGATGGCCTTTGCTCTCAAAGTAGTCTAAGAATGCTTTGCGTATTTCGTTGCTTGTCATAGTCTTATTTAACTCTTAATTCTTATTTCTTAACTCTCAACTCTCAACTTTTAATTCTTAACTCTTAACTCTTAACTCTTAACTCAACTCAGAACTCCTCTCTCTCCACCATCAGTATGCCGTTCTGTGGCACGATGAAGTATTTCTTGCCGTCGTATTTCAACTCCACGGCGTTCTTGAGCATGAAGATGGCCATATCGCCTGGACGCACCTGCAGGGGCAGGTACTTGGGCTCGCCGTCGCCGGGCTTCCAGCTCTCGTCGCTGTCCGACGAGGGCAGGGGATAGCCGGGACCGCATTTCACGATGTAGCCCGTCTGTATCTCCTCCTTCTCCTGGTAGCCGGCGGGCAGCAACAGGCCGCCTTTGGTCTTGTGTGTGGCCACAGCGGGCTCCACCAGCACGCGGTCGCCAATCACTATCAGTTTGTCTATATTTGCGTTATCCATTTTTTGACTCTACTCTCAAAAATGCAAAGTTACACAAAAAAAATCAATAATGCACACATGCGCGAATATTTTTTCTCTTATTCCGATTTTCTGCCTCTAATACTCCATCCATTAACCCCACCTAAACGGCTACTAAACGGCTACTAGACGGCTACTAGACGGCCACAACACCCCATAACTCCTAACTCCCAATTTCAAACTCCTAACTCCTACGGCTTCCCTACGGAGTCCCTATGGCATTTCTTCAGTAGTATTTCAGTGTTTCACTGAAGAACTACTGAAAAAGTATCGTTGATGTACTGAAGAACAGCCCTACCTTCTCCGTACCGGAAAGGTGGAAAATGGCTTTTTTTTCAACTTTTTTTTGGCAGATGAGAAAAAATGTGTATCTTTGCATTTTGTAAATATTCATATAAAAATATAGAACGCACACATTATGAGATACGATTTGATTGTCATCGGCAGCGGCCCGGGAGGCTATGTGGCTGCCGTGAAGGCTGCAAAGCTCGGATTGAAGACCGCAGTCGTCGAACGCGAGAACCTCGGTGGCATCTGCCTCAACTGGGGCTGCATCCCCACCAAGGCGCTGATGAAGAGCGCACAGGCGTACAACTACGCCAAGCACGCCGCCAACTACGGCGTGAAAGTGGACAGCGTGGAAGCCGACCTCAACGCTATGGTCGACCGCTCGCGCGGCGTGGCGTCGACGATGAACAAGGGCGTCGAGTTCCTGCTCAAGAAGGCCGGCGTCGAGGTCATCATGGGCACCGCCAAGGTGAAACCCAACCACGTGGTCGACGTGGACGGCACCGACTATGAGGCCGACCACATCATCATCGCCACCGGCGCCCGCAGCCGCGTGATGCCAGCCATGCCGCAGGACGGCAAGCGCATCATAGGCTACCGCGAGGCAATGACCCTCCGCGAGCAGCCAAAGAGCATGCTCGTGTGCGGCAGCGGCGCCATAGGCTCCGAGTTCGCCTACTTCTATCAGAGCATCGGCACGCAGGTGACGCTCGTCGAGTTCATGCCCCAGATACTCCCCAACGAGGACGAGGAGGTGGCCGCACAGATGAGCCGCAGCTTCCGCAAAATGGGCATGAAGGTGATGCCCAGCTGCAGCGTCGAGAAGGTAGACATCGAAGGCGACATCTGCCACGTGACCGTCAAGGACCTGAAGAAAGAGACCGAAACCGTCGTCGACGTCGACGTGGTGCTCAGCGCCGTGGGCGTGGTCACCAACCTCGAGAACCTCGGCCTCGACGAGACAGGCATCAAGTATGAGCGCGGCAAGATTGAGGTCGACGACTGGTACCGCACCAACGTGCCGGGCTACTACGCCATCGGCGACGTCGTGCACGGACCTGCTTTGGCGCACGTGGCATCGAAGGAAGCCATCTGCTGCGTCGAGCATATCGTCAAGGGCGAGGCCGTGAAGGTCAACTACAGCAATGTCCCCGGCTGCACCTACACCACCCCCGAGGTGGCCAGCGTGGGCCTTACCGAGAAGAAAGCCCTCGACGCCGGCTACGAGGTGAAGGTGGGCAAGTTCTTCTTCAAGGCCAGCGGCAAAGCCACCGCCGCCGGCAACACCGACGGCTTCGTCAAGGTTGTCGTCGACGCCAAGGACGGCAAGATACTGGGTTGCCACATGTGTGGCGACAACGTGACGGAGATGATCGCCGAAATCGTCGCCGCCCGCGAGCAGGGCTTGACGGCGCACCAGGTGGCGCAGGCCATCCATCCGCATCCGACGATGAGCGAGGCCGTCATGGAAGCCCTCGAGGCTGCCTACGGCGAGGCTATTCATGGATAAAAATAACGATTATGGCAATATTCCCATCTAAACGTGTCAAGGTCACTGAGGGCCTGTATATCAGGCGCAGCAACCACTTCTACTACACAGACTTCGGCGTGCGCGACGGTGCCGAGCGCCACTACAGCGGGCGTCGCTACATAAACACCGGTGTGCCGGGCACAGGCTTCATGGAACGCGAGAGCGAAAGCCACAGCTACCACAAATTCGTGCGTGAAATTGTGGCCAGACAGAAACCCAGATACTGGCGTCTCCTGCTGGGCAAGGAACCCAGCTACGAGAAAGAACTCAAGCGTGCCAAAGCGGCGTTGGCTGCGGCCGACGACCCGCTGAAGCGGCAGATACTTGACAGTTACGTCAACGCCCTGTCGGTGGGAGCCGCCGAAGAGCGCCTGGAGCGCACCGTGCGCGGCATCAAGGACAAGATAGGACACAAGAGCAACAAGTTCCTGGTGAGCGTGATGAGCCACTACAAGAACAAGATAAGCCAGCTGGGTCACGACATGCGCTCGGTGGAGCTCCACGTTGAGGACACCTGCACCGAAGAACAGTACGAGGCCTACAAGCAGATGGTGGAGGCTTTCAGCAAGGTGGCCGACTGCCGACGCGTGTGGCACGCCAACGAGAACACCCGCGAGGTCTACCAGCAGGTCTTCTTCGACATGGGCATCTTCGACTTCATCCGCTCCGACAACTACCTGCCCATGCTGCGCGACTCCAACGGAGTGAATTACTACCTGCTGCCCACGGCGATGATTGTGGCGCGCGACACCGTCGACTTCGACATCGTACCGCTCAAGCGACTCACCATCGTGTGCCAGGAGCTGGCCATACAGGAGACCGTCGAGGTCATCAGCAGCCGTCTGGGCGACGCCGCAAGCATGGTGCGTATCCCCGAGATGAACCAGACGTGGTACTTCAACCACGTGAGACCCATCATGCACTTCGTGGGCGCCTACGAGGCTCTGCAGGCGACACTTTAGCGGAAAGAGGATAGTGTAAAGCAATAAGTGAAAAAGATACAGAAGCATACCTACCGGTTCAACCCGCACACGCTGCGCTACGAGAAGGTGCTGGTGACGTTGCGCGACCGCGTGAAGCGCATCAGCTTCAGCGTCCTCTTCGGCGTGGTGCTCGGCGTGGTGGTCGTCGTGGTGACGCTCCAGTTTATGGAGGCGCCCCGCGAGAGGGCCCTGCGGCGCGAGGTGGCGCAGTACAAGCGCCAGCTGCGCGTACTGGGCGACCGGGTGGAGCGTGCCGAAGCGGTACTCACCGACCTTGAGGAACGCGACGACGTGCTCTACCGCACCATCTTCGAGAGCGAGCCCGTGAGCGAGGCTACACGACGCAGCGGCATAGGCGGCGTTGAGCGCTACGCAGAGTTCGACAAGATGGAGAACGGCGCCCTGCTGAAGCAGACCACCATGAAAGTCGACGACCTGACGAAGCGCCTCTATGTGGAGTCGAAGTCGCTGGACGAGGTGTACGAGATGGCGCGCACCAAGAACGAACGCCTGGCCTCGATGCCCGCCATCATGCCGGTGGCCAAGAACCAATGCAAGGTGGTGAGTGGCTTCGGTATGCGTTTTCACCCGATACTGAGATACCGCCGTCTGCACTCGGGCATCGACCTCACGGCGCGCCCCGGCACCCCCATCTACGCCACCGGCGACGGCGTGGTGCGCGTGGCCGGCCGCAACCCGCAAGGTATGGCCGGATACGGCGTGGTGACTCTTATAGACCACGGCTTCGGCATCCAGACCCTCTACGCCCACATGCAGAACACCAAGGTGAGGGTGGGGCAGAAGGTGAAACGCGGCGAGCAGATAGGCACCGTCGGCAGCTCGGGTATGAGCAGCGGCTCACATCTGCACTACGAGGTCATCATCAACGGCAAGAAGGTGGACCCCGTCTACTACTTCGGCGGCGACCTCACCCCGCAGGAGTATGAGGATGTGCTCGAACTGGCGCGTCAGGAGAACCAGAGCATGAGCTAAATGGTCTATGGCTGGCAAGTTGATATTTAGATAAGTTGAAAGGTGGATATCAGGATTGACGATAATGCAGGCTATTGTTTCGGTGTGGTGAAAGCCATCGGCGCCGCCGAGGAGGAACTGCGCCGCGACGGAAGCCTCTACTGTCTGGGCGACATAGTGCACAACAGCGCCGAGGTGGAGCGTCTGTCGCAGAAGGGCCTGCGGGTCATCAACCACGACACCATGCGTCAGCTCGGCGGCAAGAAGGTGCTGATACGCGCCCACGGCGAACCACCCTCGACCTATCGCACAGCCGACGAACTGGGCATACACCTCGTGGATGCCACATGCCCCATTGTGCTCGCCCTCCAGAGCCGCATCAAACGGGGCTATGAGGAAATGAAGCAATGTGGCGGACAGGTGGTTATCTTCGGACGCCCGGGTCACGCCGAGGTCATAGGCCTCAACGGGCAGACCGACGGCACAGCCATCATCGTCAGCAACCCCGACGAGATAGACGCCATAGACTTCAGCCGCCCCATACGCCTCTATTCGCAGACCACCAAGAGCCGCGAGGACTATATGCGCTTGACGGCCAACATACGGCAGCACCTGCCCGAAAGTGCCGACTTCACGGCCTACGACACAATCTGCAACAGCGTGGCCGGCCGCACCAAAGCCCTCGCAGCCTTCGCCCGCGAGGTCGACGTGCTGCTCTTCGTGGCTGGTGCCAACAGCAGCAATGGTCACTATCTCTATGAGTACTGTCGCAGCGTACAGCCTCGCACATATCTTGTAGGCAGCGCCGCAGAGGTGCAGCACGAGTGGCTCGAAGGGGCCGAAAGCATAGGTATCAGCGGCGCCACATCGACACCGAGGTGGCTGATGGAAGAAGTGGCCGAACAGTTGAGAAACAGGAGACAAGAACAATGACGCTGGACAGGCTGATACTTACGAATTTCAAGAACTACACCGAGGCCGACATAACACTCTGTGGCAATGTCAACTGCTTCGTCGGCAACAACGGTGCTGGAAAAACCAACCTCCTCGATGCCGTCTACTACCTCTCGTTCTGCAAGAGTTACTTCAACCCTGTAGACGTACAGAACATAAGGATGGGCGAGGACTTCTTCGCCATCCACGGGCATTACGGCGACGACGTGGCCAGCTGCCTGCTGCGTCGCGGCAAGGGCAAAGAGATGCGTTGGAACAAGAAGCCCTACAAGACACTGGCCGAACATATCGGCAAGCTGCCGCTCGTCATGGTGTCGCCTGCCGACCAGCAGATTATCACCGGCGGCAGCGACATGCGCCGCCGTTTCATCGACGGCATACTCTCCCAGACCGACAACAAATACCTGCTGCACCTGCTGCAGTACAACAAAGCGCTGGAGATGCGCAACAAGCTGCTGAAGCAGATGTGGGACGACCGTCTGTGGGACGAAAGCATGGTGGCCGTCTACGATGCGCAGCTCTCCACCCACGGCGAGTGCCTCTACAACGCCCGCCGACACTTCATCGCAGACTTCCGACCGCTCTTCGACGAGTACTACCACTGGATTGCCGGTGACGGCGAACAGGCTGTAATCGACTACTCCACCGACACACGCCCGCTCGACGTTCAGCTCGCCGACGCCCGTCAGGCAGACAAGTATGCGCAGTACACCACAGTCGGTCCGCACAAGGACGACCTCATGCTGATGCTCGACAACGAGATGAGCGTCAAGCGCTTCGGCTCGCAGGGACAGCAGAAAAGCTTCGCTCTGGCCCTCAAACTCGCCCAGTTCCAGTACATGGTCAACCGCAACGGTCAGAAACCCATACTGCTCCTCGACGACATCTTCGACAAGCTCGACATGTTGCGTGTCAAGCAGTTGATAGCCCTTGTGGGCAGCGACCGATTCGGCCAGGTGCTCCTCACCGACACTCAGCCCGGCCGTGTGCAGGCCATCTTCGACGAACTGCCCTCGCTGGAACACAAACTCTTCGACGTCCACCCCGGCACCGTAACTCATAACTCATAACTCATAACTCATAACTCGTAACTCGTAACTCATAACTCATAACTCTCCCATGCAGCCCGACCGCCCTCTCGACTACTACATCAACCGCCTGTTCAGCCAGCTGGACAAAGCCGAGTTTGCCACCGAGATGGAGGTACAGCGCACCTATCGGCAGCTTGCAGGCGACCTCATCTACAAACTCACACCCACGGTCTCTTTCCGCAACGGCACCCTCAAGCTCCGCTTCGCAGCGGCAGCGCTCCGACACGAGATGATGCTCCGCCGCGAAAGCCTGCGCCTCAAACTCAACAACGAACTCCACGGCGACGTGGTCAAGAAGATAGTGATAGTATGAAAAAACTCTGGCAGGCACTCATCCTCGTAAGGCGTTGCGACAAGCGTTCGTTCCGCCTGCGCATCCTCTATGTAGTCCTGCAGAGCATACTCCCGCTGGTCAACCTCTACATCCTCAAACTCCTTGTCGACACAGTCACCGCCGCCGCCACCCACTCTGCGTCGGCTGTCGTCGTCTCTCCACTCACACTCCTCGCCGCCATGGTCGCCGTCTTCCTCGTCAACCGCATCATCGGTGCACTCAACGGCATCAACAACGACATCCTCGGACAGAAACTCGTCGACTACATGGCCGACATCATGCAGCACCAGTCGGCCAGGCTCGACATGGCCTACTACGACAATCCCGACTATTACGACTCGCTGCACCGCGCCCAGCAGGAAGCCACCTCGCGCCCCCTCGTCATCATGGGCAACTTCATGGCACTCTTCGGCTCACTCCTCTCCATCGCCGGTGTGGTGGCCATGCTCACAGCAGCCTCCTGGTGGGTCATCGCTGTCATGATCGTCGCCGTCATGCCGGGCTTCGCAGTCAGGCTCTACAAAGCCCGCCGCATCTACCGCTTCCGGCGCGACAACACACAGCTCTACCGCCGCACAGCCTACTACTCCGCCATCCTCTCCTCGCGCGACTACGCCAAAGAAATGCGCGCCTACAATCTCACCGACTTCTTCCGCCGTCGCTTCGTCGACACCCGCAGCCGCCTCGTTGGTCAACTCCTGCGCATCTCACGCCGGCTCGGCTCTCTCGACATCCTCAGCGCCTTCATCGAGGCAGCGGCTATGTTCGCCGTCGTCGCCCTCCTCATCCGTCAGGCTCTCGCCGCAGCCATCACCATAGGCACCTTCGTCATGCTCTTCGAAGCCTTCCGCCGCGGGCAGAGCTACCTCTCTTCCCTCGTGGCTTCCATCGCCTCCCTCTATGACAACCGCCTCTTCGTCACCAACCTCTTCGACTTCCTCGACTTCCGGCCGCAGATCGTATCGCCGGCAGCACCCCTGCCGATGCCGGACAAGATAGTGTCCGTCGAATTCCGCGACGTCACCTTCCGATACCCCGACATGCAGCACGACCTGCTGCAGCACTACAACCTCACAGCACCCCTCGGCAAGCTCACACGCATCGAAGGACAGAACGGCTTCGGCAAAAGCACTCTCGTCAAACTCCTACTCCGCCTCTACGACCCACAGCAAGGCTCCATCCTCATCAACGGCATCGACATACGCCGTTTCTCGCTCACCGACCTCCGCTGTGCCGTAGGCGTCCTCTTCCAGGACTTCGGCCGCTACGCTCTCACAGCCACCGAAAACATAGCCTTCGACCCCTCAGCCGACGTCAGCCGCGCAGCATCCCTCGCACACGCCGACACCTTCATCCAGCAGTTGCCGGAATCCTATCACAACATGCTCGGCCGCACCTTCGACCGTGGCGCCGAACTCAGCATGGGCCAGTGGCAGCGCATAGCCATAGCCCGACTCCTCCACACCGACGCACCCGTCCTCGTCCTCGACGAACCCATGGCCTGGATGGACATCCCAACCCGTCAGCTCTTCAACGATACATTAGAAAAAATCAACCCCGACAAAATAATTATCATCATAACCCACACATGAGAAATGAAAAATGAGAAAGGAAAAAGGAAAAATTGTTAATTGTTAATTTCTAATTGTTATTTTTTAATTTTAATTGTTAATTGTTAATTGTTAATTTCCCCATGATACACAACATTCAACCCATAAACGCCAAAGAACACCAAGGCGACCTGCTCCTCCTCTACGGTGACGACACCGCCGCACGCACGCTGCCTCTCGGCAAAAAAGAGATAGAGCTCCTCAACACACGCCGTTCCGTCAAAAAAGACCAACTCATCGTCTTCGACCGTCTCCCGCACCACCTCTACCTCCTCTCCTTCGACAGCGAGCAACCCTCGCCCGAATGCCAGGAACACCTGCGCCGCAAAGCCGCCGACATCCTCCGTCTCCTCGAAGCCGACAACGTCTCCTCCCTCGCCGTCACCGGCGTGGGAGTCCTCCCCGAAGAAGTCGAAGCCATCGTCGAAGGACTCACGCTCGCCGACTACTCCTTCGACCGCTACCGCTCCGCCGACACCTACCACCTCCAAACCCTCGTCGTCGACAGTCTCTTCCTCAAACCCGACATCCTCGAAGCCGACCGCCGTCTATGGAACCGCATACTCTGGTGCCGCGAATGGGTCAACCTCCCCGTGCAAGACCTCAACGCACCCGCTTTCGCCGACGAACTCGCTTCAATAGCCGCCGACCTCGACAACGTCACATGCTCCGTCATGGACAAAAAACAAATAGAAAGCCTCCGGCTCGGCGGACTTCTCGCCGTCAACCGGGGCTCCGTCGACGAACCCCGCCTCGTAGTCCTCGAATACAACCCTTCCTCTATCCACAGCCAACCTCCCATATGCCTCGTCGGCAAAGGCATCATGTACGACACCGGCGGCCTCAACATCAAACCCGACGACTACATGCAGGAAATGAAGTCAGACATGGCCGGCGCAGCCACCATGGCCTCCGTACTCTTCGCAGCAGCCGACAACCAGCTGCCCGTACACATCGTAGCTATTCTCCCTCTCACCGACAACCGCCCCGGTTTCAACGCCTACGCCCCAGACGACATCATCACCATGTACGACGGCACCACCGTCGAAGTCGTCAACACCGACGCCGAAGGCCGTCTCATACTCGCCGACGCCATAGCCTACGCCGTGGCCAACTACAACCCATCGCTCATCATCGATGCAGCCACACTCACAGGCGCCGCTGTCCGCGCCATCTCCACCTTCGGCATCGCTGCAATGCACCAAAACGCCGACAACCCATTCACACTACTCTCTCTCCTCGGCAACCAACTCTACGAACGCCTCGTACAATTCCCCATGTGGGACGAATACAACGAACTCATCAAAAGCACCGTCGCCGACCTCCGCAACTGCGGCACCTCCCCGCAGGCAGGAACCATCACCGCCGGCAAATTCCTCGCACATTTCGCCAAGCAGACTCCCTACATACACCTCGACATCGCCGGCGTGGCCTACTTCTCCAAACCCCAGCACTTCTACCGCCCCGGCGCCTCCGGCTTCGGCATCCGCCTCCTCTACGCTTTTTTGCAGATGCAGGACATGCTTTCCGACAAACACAAAAAATAACCAGCAAACAATAAAACACACAATATGGACAACAACGAAGAAAAAAAGATACGCGTCGCCATCACCCACGGCGACATCAACGGCGTAGGCTATGAAGTCATCATCAAAACCTTCAGCGACAACCGCATGTTCGACCTCTGCACTCCTGTCCTTTATGGCTCCTCAAAAGTGGCTTCCTACCACAAGAAGCTCCTCACATCTGTGACGCAGGAGATGAACTTCAACGCCATCCATGATGCAGCCGAAGCCGTAGACCACCGCTACAACGTCCTCAACCTCACGCAGGACGAGATTAAGATAGACCTCGGCAAAAGCACCGAGATAGCAGGCGCTCTCGCTCGCAAGAGTCTCGACCGCGCCTGTGAAGACCTCAAGAAAGGCAAAGTCGACGTCCTCGTCACAGCTCCCATCAACAAACGCAACATACAGGCCCCTGATTTCGACTTCCCCGGCCACACCGAATACCTCTCGCACCAGTTCGGCTCCTCCTCCCTTATGCTCATGGTCTGTGACCGCATACGTATAGGTATCGTCACCAACCATCTCGCCCTCAAAGATGTACCCGCGGCTCTCACCCACGACCTCCTCCTCGAGAAGATTACACTCCTCAACCAGAGCCTCAAGCGCGACTTCGGCATCACACGCCCCAAAATCGCCGTCCTCGCACTCGACCCACATGCCGGCGACAACGGCGTCATAGGCGACTTCGACGCTCGCGTCATCATGCCCGTCATCGACGAAGCCCAGGCCAACGGCATCCTCGCCTACGGCCCCTTCCCCTCCGACGGCTTCTTCGGCTCCGAACAGTTCAACAAGTTCGACGGCGTACTCGCTCTCTACCACGACCAGGGCCTCATACCCTTCAAGCTCATGTCCTTCACCGAAGGCGTCAACTACACCGCCGGCCTGCCCTATGTCCGCACCTCACCAGCTCACGGCACAGGCTACGACATCGCTGGCAAAGACCGCGCCTCCGAGCAGTCCTTCCGTTCCGCCGTCTACCTCGCATGCAACATACTCCGCAACCGCCAGGAATACGACGCACTCAACGCCAACCCCCTCAAATGAAAAAACTCCTCCTCATCGACGGAATGGCAGCCGTATACCGCGGATACTACGCCATGTCCAACTCACCGCGCATCAACTCCAGCGGCTTCAACACATCCGCCGCCCTCGGCTTCTCCAACTCCCTCTACGACCTCCTCCGCTCACAGCGCCCCACACATGTAGGCGTCGCCTTCGACCTCCCGGCGCCGACATTCCGTCACCAGATATACCCCGAGTACAAGGCCAACCGCGACCCCATGCCCGAGGACATTCAGTCCAACCTCCCTTGGATACGCCGCATCATCGATGCCTTCCGCATCCCGCAGCTCACCTGTGAGGGCTTCGAGGCCGACGACGTCATAGGCACCCTCGCCCATGCCGCCGAACTCGCAGGCTTCGACCAAGTGCTCATGGTGACCCCCGACAAAGACTTCGCCCAGCTCGTAACCCCTTGCGTCACAATGTACCGCTACGGACGCGGCAAAACACCCGACGCCATCCTCGGTCCAGCCGATATATGCGAGCGATTCGACGTGACACAACCCTCGCAGGTCATCGACCTCCTCGGCCTCTGGGGCGACGCCATCGACAACATACCCGGCATACGCGGGATAGGGGAGAAGACCGCCAAGAAACTCATAGCACAGTTCGGCTCCATAGAGAACATGGTGGCGCACCTCGACGACATCAAGAACGACAAACTGCGCGAGAACATCCGCTCCCATGCCGACGACGCCATATTCTCCAAGCAACTCGCCACCATACGCCTCGATGCGCCAATAGCCTTCGACCCCGACGCCCTCCAGCTGCAGGCCCCCGACTACCATACACTAAAAGAAATCTGCGACCAGCTTGAGTTCCGTCAACTCGCCAAGCGCATCTTCACCGACCTCTCAGTCTCCGACCCCTCGCTCGCACAGCAGTGGAACAAAAAGGCAACACCATCCGCCACCACAAAACCGCAGCCAACCACCGCCTCACAGCCAACACTCTTCGACGCACCACTCACCTCGACCCCCATAACCCATAACTCAAAACCCATAGCCCAAAACTGGCAGGAACTCCTACATCGCGACATCGCCATCTACATCTCCGGTCCCACCATCGCCATCGCCCTCGACGCCGACACCGTCTACACGGCTCCCGTATCCGAGATAGACCCCACACAGCTCCACCAGCTCCTCGCCGACAACTCCACCCTCAAACTCTGTCACGATCTCAAGAACCTCAAATATATTCTCGCCGAACTGACCACCGACCAATGGACACTGCCCACCGACCGCTTCTTCGACCTCCAGCTCACACATTACCTTGTAGACCCTGAGCTGCGCCACTCGCTCGACGACATCTGCTCCTCGCTCCTCGGCTTCATCCCCGAGACCACCGAGGCGCAGGCCGCCTCTCTCTGGCAGCTCTACCCCCTCATCTCAGCCCGGCTCAACGACGCCAACCTCCTCAGCCTCTACAACGACGTAGAGCTCCCCCTCGTCGATGTTCTCCTCTCCATGGAGCGGGCCGGCATCCGCATCGACACCGCCGCCCTCGCCGACTATGCCCGTCAGCTCGCGGCGGAACGTGCCGACATCGAGCAGCAGATATACGTTCTCGCCGGCCACTCCTTCAACATCAACTCTCCCCGTCAGCTCGGCCAGGTGCTCTACGACGAGCTCCACATCACCGATAAACCACCACTCACCGCCACCAAGCAGTACTCCACCTCCGAGGATGTCCTGCAGCGCTTCGCCGCCTCGCAGCCCATCGTCGACCTCATCCTCCAGCACCGCTCCATCTCCAAGCTCGTCGGCACCTACCTCGACACTTTCCCGAAGCTCATCTCGCCCGTCGACCACCGTCTGCACACCGTCTTCAACCAGACCGTCACTGCCACCGGCCGCCTCTCCTCCTCCAACCCCAACCTGCAGAACATACCCGTCCGCACCGAGCGTGGTCGCGAGATACGCAGGGCTTTCGTGCCGGCCGACGACGACCACTTGATCCTCGCCGCCGACTATTCGCAGATAGAGCTCCGCATCATAGCCTCCCTCTCGCAGGACCCCCACATGCTGCAGGCCTTCAACTCGGGGCTCGACATCCACGCCGCCACCGCCGCCCGTGTCTACCATCTCCCCGTCGAACAGGTGACTGCCGACCAGCGCCGCAACGCCAAGAGTGTCAATTTCGGCATTGTTTACGGCATCTCGCCCTTCGGCCTCTCGCAGCAGCTCTCCATCCCACGCAAGGAAGCGGCTGCCCTCATCGACGAATACTTCGCACAGTATCCCGCCATTGCCGACTTCATAGAGCAGTGCAAGGAGTTCGCCCGCACCCACGGCTATGCCCGCACCCTCCTCGGCCGTCGGCGCTACCTGCCCGACATCAACTCGCGCAACAACAACGCCCGCTCTTTTGCTGAGCGCAACGCCGTCAACATGCCCGTGCAAGGCACCTCGGCCGACATGATAAAGATAGCCATGGTGCGCATCTACAATGAATTGCAGCGGCTCAAGCTGCGTTCGCGACTGCTGATACAGGTGCATGACGAGCTTGTCTTCGACCTCTACCGTCCGGAGGAGGAGCAGCTGCGGGCCCTCGTCGTCGACGCCATGCAGAACGCTCTGCCCCTCGAGGGGCTGACGGCCAAGGTGTCGGTGGACATAGCGGGCAACTGGCTCGACGCACATTGATGGGGAGTTAAATAATTATAAAAACAAGCCATGAAACTCCATCAACATAGACATATTGTGCTGCCGCTACTATTGGTTCTTGCTGCTTTCCTGCCGCTGTCGGCGGTGAAGGCGCAGGCCGACTCTGCCTACTGGAACGCCCGCTTCCTGCAGCTGTTGCGCTGGACATACGTGGACTCCTCGCTGGCAGCCATCTACCTCCCTTACGAGTTGGAAGTTATGAGTAATGAGTCGGGAGATACAAACACAAAACTCCAGACAAAAAACTACACCCCCATCCGTTGGTACGGCTACCGTTTCCAGCCCTCGGACCAGTGGCCGGTGGTGTTCCAAGTGGCCATAGGTGACGGTCCGGAGCAGACGCTCACGTTGCCGGCCCTCGAGCAGCTTGCGCAGTGGGGTGCTTTCCTCACCAACGACGACCACCGTCGGCTTCGTATCACTCGTCGGCAGGAGCGTGATGAGAGCCTCAGACAGGATACTTTGTTGCGGCGGCAGCTCGACTCGCTCGACTGCATAGCGCGTGCGCTGCGCATTGAAGCCGACTCCATACAGGCCTCGATGACAGCCGATTCGCTCGAGGCCGCGAGCCGCAAACGTGCCGAGGAGATATTGCAGGCCAAGCAGCGCATGAACCGTGACCAGATATTCATCCTCAACGTAAAGACTGCGCGTTCGGAGTACATGTTCGGCCTTGAGATTAACCTTTACAACCCCTTCGGGCGCACCATCTCGATGCTTGAATTCAATGTGGCGCCCTACAACGACCGCGGACAGGTGCAGGAGGACAAGTTCCACCGGACGGTGCGCACCATGCGCTGCATGGGTCCCATAGCGCCCGAATCGCCGGCGCAGTACACCTTCGACGAGCTCTTCTGGAATGACCGAGGACGTATCAAGTTCATGCGTATCAACTCGATAACGTTCCATTTTACCGATGGCACCACGCGTTCATTCCGAGGCTACGAGAACATTCTGAAGCACACCCTTCGTTGACTAAAATGAAAATTGGTGAGGCTGTCTTGTAGCCGTCTTGTAGCCGTTTAGTAGCCGTTTAGAGGCTGTTTTGTCAGTAAAAATGGGGAAAGGATGGGTGCGTGTGTTTGGTATGGGCTGTATGACAGGGGGTTATCGTTACGGATAAGACAATTGAGAATTGAAAATTGAAAATTGGTGTGGCTGTCTTGTAGCCGTCTTGTAGCCGTTTAGTAGCCGTTTAGAGGCTGTTTTGTCAGTAAAAATGGGGGAAGGATGGGTGCGTGTGTTTGGTGGGGGCTGTATGACAGGGGGTTATCGCTACGGATAAGACAATTGAGAATTGAGAATTGAGAATTGAAAATTGGTGTGGGTGTCTTGTAGCCGTTTAGAGATAGTGGATAGTGGAATTAACAATTATTAATTTTTCCATGTGGGAGAATGTTAGTATGTTTGCATTTTAAATGAGTACAATAAAAATATAAATAAAAAGATGAAAAAAACCTTATTAACAATTGCTACTATGGCAGTTATCGCTACCGGTTGTCAGCACAAGACCCAGCTTACGTCGGGTGTGAATCTGGACAACTTCGACACTACGGTCCGTTTGGAGGACGACTTTTACCAGTATGCCTGTGGCGGGTGGATGAAAAACAATCCGCTGGATGCCGAGCATTCGCGCTACGGTGCTTTCGACGTGCTGGCTGAGAATGCGTTGAAGAACGTGAACGACATCATCGACTCGGTGAGCAAGAACGAGAACGAGGCCGGTTCGCTGGCCGACAAGATTGCCACGATGTACAACATCGGCATGGACACCGCCAAACTGCAGGAGCAGGGCGCCGCCCCGCTGATGCCCTATTTGGAGGAAATCAACAACCTGAAGACCCGCGAGGATGTGTGGGCTCAGCTGCTGAAGATGCACCGTCGCGGCTATGGTGTGCTCTTTGGTGTGATGGGCGAAGCCGACAAGGACGATGCCAACATGTGCATTGCTTGGGCTTGGCAAAGCGGTCTCGGTCTGGGGGACCGCGACTACTATCTGCTCGACGAGGGCAACAACAAGAACATCCGCAAGGGCTATGTGGAGCTGATGGAGAAGGAGTTCGCTATGGCCGGCTACGACAAGATGAGCGGCAAGAAAGCCGACAAGCTGGCTCAGACGGTGATGGCCTTCGAGACCCGTTTGGCCAAAGCCATGAACACCAAGCTTGAGAACCGTAACCCGCAGGCTACCTTCAACCGTTTCACGGTCGACAGCGCCAATGCCGTATACCCCAACATTGACTGGAAGGGTTACTTCGAGACCATGAACATCATGGAGGGCATGAAGAGCTTCAACATTGCCCAGCCCAAGTATTTCGAGGAGGTAAACAAGGTGCTAGCCGATGCCGACATTGAGACCTTGAAGGCCTACTTTGCATGGCAACAGATTACCAGTGCCGCCAACTACCTGAGCGACGACTTCGTGAATGCAGAATTCGACTTCTTCGGCAAGCTGATGAGCGGCCGCGAGGAAATCCGTCCTCGCTGGAAACGCGTCACCAGCACCGTCGAGGGCGCCATGGGCGAGGCTCTGGGCCAGCTGTATGTCGAGAAGTACTTCCCCGCCGAGGCCAAGACCCGCATGGAGACCCTCGTGCAGAACCTCATCACCGCCCTTGGCCAGCGCATCGACATGGCCGAATGGATGACCGACCAGACGAAGGCCAATGCCCACAAGAAACTCAGCACCATCTATGTGAAGATTGGCTATCCCAACAAGTGGCGCGACTATAGCGGCTTGGAAATCAAGAACGACAGTTACTATGCCAATGTGGTGCGCAGCAACGAGTTTGATGTGGCCTACATGATGAGCAAGATCAACAAGCCCGTCGACAAAGACGAGTGGCTGATGACTCCGCAGACGGTCAACGCCTACTATAACCCCACGACCAACGAGATCTGCTTCCCGGCCGCCATCCTGCAGCCGCCGTTCTTCCAGTTTGACGCCGACGATGCCGCCAACTATGGTGCCATCGGCGTGGTGATCGGTCACGAGCTGACGCACGGTTTCGACGACCAGGGCCGCCAGTATGACGAGAACGGCAACCTGAACGACTGGTGGAGCGAAGAGGACGCCAAGAACTTCGACGCCAACAAGCAGGTGCTTGTGGAGGCTTTCAACAACTGTGTGGCCCTCGACGACCCCGAACTGGGCAAGATGAACGGCAACGGCGAGCTGACGCTGGGTGAGAACATCGCCGACAACGGCGGCTTGCATGTGAGCTACCTGGCCATGCAGAACGCCATGGAGAAGAAGCAGGTCAACAAGGAGCAGATGGACGGCTTCACGCCGGAGCAGCGCTTCTTCCTGGCCTATGCGGCAGTGTGGGCGAGCAATATCCGTCCGGCCGCTGCGCTGCAGCTGACGCAGATGGATGTGCACTCGCTTGGCCGCAACCGCGTGAACGTGGCCCTGCCGCAGGTGACGGAGTTCATCGACGCCTTCGGCATCAAGGAGGGCGACGGCATGTGGCTGGCCCCCGAGAAGCGCGTCGTGCTGTGGTAGCCCGATACACAAAGCCCCCATTCTCTCAGGAAGAGAGGTGGGGGCTTTTTGTAGTTTTGAGTTATGAGTTTTGAGTTAGTTCACTTCGTTCACTCACGTTGCTTGGGCTCGGCATAGAAAGCGAGCTTTCTCTGCTCTCGCTTTGCGCAACGGTAAGAGTTTTGAGCTATATAACAAGATAAAGATGAAAAGGATAGCAATATGTCTGCTGGCGGTGACGATGGTGGTTGGGATGGTGTCGTGTGAGAAGGAGAGTGGCAGTGTCGGCGGTGGGATTGCGGGCTCGGCGACGGGCAAACACCTGGTGAGGGAGACGCTGATGGATACCGCCGGAAGGCGTATCGAGACCCTCTACACCTGGAACAAGACGAGGCTCCGCACCATCACCATCAAGGACAGCCTGACGGTGTCGTTCACCTACGACGGCGAGTTGGTGTCGTCGGTGAACTTTGCCCAGCGCAACAGCAAGTCGTTGAAGTACAACATCACGTACGTAGGCGACAGGATAAGGACCATCAGCTGCGCGTCGCCCGAAGTGACCGAGACCCTCACCCTGACGTACGAGGGGAACAATGTGCGCACGGTGCTGCGCGAGACCGCCGTTACGGGGTATCCCTACCCGTTTGCGACGATGGACACGCTGGTGTGGGTCAACGGCAACGTTGTCAACGTGGTCAACTATGACTTTGGCATAATGAGGTTTTACGACTACGACAACAACCCGACGCCGTATGCCCTCGATATGCCGCAGGTGCTGTCCATCATACTTCGCAGGTATGAGCTGCTGTCGGCCAACAACGTGACGGCCTTCCTGACGGAGAGTACGCACGGAGAGCTGTACCAGAGCTGGACGTATACAGCCGACGGTTATCCTGAGAGCTGCACAGCCGACGGTGGGGTGACCTACTACCTCTATGCCGACGGCACGGGGCAGCGCGGCCCCAACGCCACACATTAGGTTGATAAGTTGACAGGAACATTAAACCTCTAAAACACAATAATAAAATGAAGAAAGTAACAATTATTTTTGCGATGCTCGCCGTGATGGGCATCGGTGCTGCATCGGCCCAGAAGACCGTTCATTTCTCGCTTCGTGCCGGCGGACTGTTTCCGCAGAACAGGTTTGCACAGGCTTCGGGCGACTATCTGTCGGGCAACGGCCTCAACTGGGGCGTCATCGACTACTCCAACAAGGGCGGTGCCGGCATGGGTCTGACCTTCGGCATGCAGGTGAAGTTTGACATCAAGAGTGTGAAGGGTCTTGGAATACTGCTTGGTGTGGACGGTATGTACAACGCTCTCAATGCCGACGTGAATGCCTTCTACGAGGATCAGGTCGACGCTATGGACCTGCCCCCCATCCAGTATTCGATGAAGATGCCGGTCTATTTCAACATTCCGGCTATGGTGGGTGTTGGTTACAGCATCACCCCGATTCCCAACATCGGCTTCTATGCAGAGGCCGCCATGGGTGCCAACCTGCGCTTCATCACCAACATGGTGGAGACCACCTACGACCAGAGTCTGAACCAGGAGACCGTCGTCACCACCGAGTTCAACCGCAACCTCACCTTCGCCTACCGTTTCGGCGCCGGTGTCATCTTCAAAGACAAGTACACGCTGGGTATCGACTGGTACAACCTCGGCACCGCCAAGCTGCAGGGTCTGCAGCACACCGAGATCAACGGCGTGCAGCAGGTCGGCAGCCCCGTCCGCTACCGTGCCGGCAAGATCACTCCTGTGAACGTGGCGCTGCGTTTCGGCATCACCTTCTAAGCAGAGTGAGTGCATAACTTAAAAGCCCCTTCTCGCAAGAGAGGGGGCTTTTAAGTTATGAGTTATGAGTTATGAGTTATGAGTTTTTAGTTTTTCTTCTTTATCACCAACGAGAGGAGGATGCTGACGACGAGGATGCCGAGGATGACGGCGAGGGAGGCGAGGGTGGGGACGTGCCAGCCGAGGAACTCGCCGCCGATCATCTTGAGGCCTATGAAGCAGAGGAGTGCTCCGAGGCCGTAGTGTAGGAGCCAGAAGCGGTCGGCGATGTCGCTCAGCAGGAAGAAGAGCGAGCGGAGGCCCATGATGGCGAAGATGTTGGAGGTGTAGACGATGACGGGGTTCTTGGTGACGGAAAAGACGGCGGGGATGGAGTCGACAGCGAAGATGATGTCCGAGAACTCTATCACCAGCAGCACGAGGAAGAGGGGCGTCATCTTGCCGGCGTGGAAGAAGTCATGTCCGTGGCTCTCCTTGGTCACGGGGAAGTGCTTGGAGGCGAAGCGTACGACGGGGTGGTTGGCGGTGTCTATCTGCTCTTCGCCCTGCGGGCGGAACATCTTGATGCCGCTGTAGATGAGTATCACGCCGAAGACGGCCAGCAGCCAGGAGAACTTGGTGACCAATGCGCCGAGGGCGAAGATGAAGATGAAGCGCAGCACTATGGCGCCGAAGATGCCCCAGAAGAGGACGCGGTGGTAGTATTCCTTGCGGATGCCGAAGGAGACGAAGATCATGATCATCACGAAGATGTTGTCGATCGAGAGGCTCTCCTCGAGGAAGTAGCCCGCGAGGAACTCGGACATCATCTCGCGACGGTAGGCGGCGAGGTCGCTGACTGTGGCGTCAGGCGGCATCATCCAGTCGCCGAAGAAGAGTATCAGCACCGCGAAGCCCATGGCCATAGCCACCCAGATGGCGGTCCAGATGCCAGCCTCCTTGGCGCCCACGATGTGGTCTTTTTTGTGGAAGACGAAGAGGTCGAGGGTGAGCATGACCACCACGAAGACCATGAAGAGGGTGAAGAATAATGTGTTCATCTATACAATATTTTTATTAGTTTTAAGTTTTAGTTTTGAGTTTTAAGTGAGGCGGCAGCTGCTTAAAACTTACAACTCACAGCTTATAACTCAAAAAATGGTAAAATATTGTGACATTTTCTGGAGTTTTCTCAAGGTGGGTGCTTTCACCATCGGTGGGGGCTACGCCATGATACCGCTGATGCAGCGCGAGTTGGTGACGCGTCACGGGTGGCTCTCCGACGAGGACTTCATGGACGAGGTGGCTCTGAGCCAGGCTATGCCGGGTGTCTTTGCCGTCAACATGGCCTCGATGACCGGCTACCGGCTCCGCGGTGTGCGGGGCGCCGTCGTCGCCACCGTGGGCAACGTGCTGATGCCCATAGTCTTCATCCTGGCGCTGGCCGTCTTCTTCCGCACCTTCCGCGACAACCCCGTTGTGGAGCGCATCTTCATGGGGCTGCGGCCCGCGGTGGTGGCGCTGGTGGCGGCGCCGGTGTTCACCATGGCCCGCAGCGCCAAGGTGACGTGGAGCAACGTCTGGATACCTGTGGTCAGCGCCATGCTCATCTGGCTCTTCGGCGTCAGCCCCATAGTCGTCGTCCTCGCCGCCGCACTCCTCGGCTACCTCTATTCCCGCCTAACTCATAACTCTTAACTCTTAACTCTTAACTCATAACTCATAACTCATCCCTTCCATGATTTTCTGGCAGCTCTTCTACACCTTCCTCGTCATCGGCGCCTTCACCTTCGGCGGCGGCTACTCGATGATAGCGCTCATCGAGGGCGAGGTGGTGGGCCATTGGGGCTGGTTGTCGGCGCAGGAGTTCACCGACCTGCTGGCCGTCAGCCAGATGACCCCCGGGCCTGTGGGCATCAACACCGCCACCTACGCCGGATACACCGCCGTCATCAACGCCGGCTACCCCGCGTGGGCCGCCGTCGGCGGCTCCCTGCTGGCCTCCTTCTCGGTCATCGTCATACCCGTGGCTCTGGTGCTCACCGTCAGCGGCTGGCTGCTGCGCCACAAGGACGAGCCGCGTGTGGCCGTCGTCATGCGTGTGCTGCGCCTCGCCGTCATCGGTCTCATTGCTGCCGCCGCCATCCGTCTTATGGGGTCGGAAAGTTTCGGGACCGTCGGCCTGAACAAACGTTTCATAGCCTCCGTGCTCATCTTCGCCGCGGTCTTCGTCCTCTCGTGGCGCTACAGGAAAAGCCCCATTCTGCTCATCCTGGCGTCGGGCCTCTTGGGACTCATCGTCTACTGAATCTCTTGATGAACCTTATCGACAGGCAGGCTGTGCCGAAATAGACTCCCGCCTGCAGCCACAGCGCCATCAGCTCGTGGCGCACCTCGTGCAGCGTGGCACCCATCGAGCTGATGCGCACAAAGCCTTGTATGCCGGGTGTCGAGGGGAAGAGGTACGAGAACACATACCAGAAGCGCGGCATGTTGCTCTGCGGCCACACCACACCGCTCAGGAAGAACAGTATCACCGAGAAGAACAGGCAGCACAGCAGCATGCTCATCCGCTCGCGGGCGAAGATGTTGCCCAGCGTCATTGCGAAGCAGGTGATTGCTGTCACATACGGCAGCACCACCATCATCACGTCCAGCGGCCGCCCCAGCTGCGGCATGCCGAAGAGGTAGGGGATGATCCAGAGGTCGAGCAGTGTGATGGGGATGTAGATGAACAGGAAGCAGAGCAGACGCCCCAGGGTGACACGGTACACCGACCGCGAGCGCAACCGCGGCGGTATCAGCCGCAGGGCCCTGCGGTTCTCGTTGGCGTCGCCACACAGCACACAGATGCCGAAAAACAGCGTCTGGTGCACCACCAGCATCAGCAGCGCCGGTATGAAATACGAGGCGTAGCCGCCACCCGGGTTGTAGAGCTTCACGTCGTCGTAGGCCACAGGCTCGATCTGCGTGCGTGCCTGCTCGCCCGTGACGCCCTCTGCGGCCTGGAAGGTCAGCTGCGTGGTCTTCATCTCGTCGAGCAGCACATCGCTGCCGCCCATCAGCGCATTCTTGTAGTAGATGAACGAGCTGATGTCCGTCACCACAGTAACCGTGCCCGTCCGCTGGTGCGCTATCAGCGCGTCGTAGTCCTTCGGCACAAGGAATATGGCTTTCACGCTGTGCTCGCGCAGCAGCTGCTCGGCGTCGCCGATATTGGCGCAGCGGTAGGCCACATGCACCTCCGGCGTCGCGTCAAGCTTGTGCACGAAACGCTTCGCGTCGCGCCCCTGCGACAGGTCCACAACAGCCACCGCCATCTCCGTCAGCATCTCCAGGTGGTAGATATAATAGTAGAGCGGCGGATAGACCACCGTGGCAAGGAAGAAAATGACCACCGTCGTCTTGTCCCCGAACACGCGGCGCACCTCGGCTGCGAAAACATCCCACGTGTCCTTCAGGTGACCCGTCATTCTCTTCAGCATGCCAGCCTCCTTTCATATTGGCGGTTCAGCATGGCGGCACCTATTAGCGACAGCAGCCAGAAGGCCGTCAGCATGGCCGTCTGTGGCCAACAGATGTCGAAGCCGTTGCCGAAGAAGGCTATGTCGCGCATCGCCAGAAAGTAGTGCCGCAACGGGAACATCAGGCTGAACGACTGCATGGGCAGCGGCATAGCGTCCACAGGGAACGAGAACCCGCACATCGTGAAACTCAGCGTCGCATAGGCCGACGTCAGGCTCATGGCCACCGACGGGTCGGGCACGCAGCCCATCAGGAACATAGCCGCACTCTGTCCGGCCACGATCAGCAGCACCGAGTGCAGCGCCAGCAACAGCCAGCTCCCCTCCAGCGGCATCCCCATGGGGCCGTACATGATGACGTTGGCCAGCAGAAGCAGCATGGAATAGTAGCAGGTGTAGGGCAACGCCTTGCCCCACATGGCTTTCAGGGCGTCGCCGCCGGCTTTGCGCATCCACGACTTCACCGTCCGCTCCTGCCGTTCGCGACCAATCACGTAGGCCGTATGCAACAGCGCCAGCAGCGCTATGATGCCCGGTATCAGCGTCGTCATCAGGTAGATGCAGTAGCTGGCCTTGGTGTTGCCCACGGCGTGGGTCTCCAGCGCCACAGGCTGTATCAGCCCCATGATGGCGTCGTCCTTGTAGCCCTTCTTGCGCAGCACCTCGCGCTGCACGGCCCCTGCCGCCAGCTTGCCCATCGTGGCCAGCTGCCGGTAGCTCAGCGACCCCGCCAGCAGGTACGACTGGTTGGTGTAGAGGCTGAAGCGCGGCGCGTGGAACTGCAGCAGCTCGTTGTAGGTGCCCGCCGGAATCTCGTAGAAGGCGAATATCTCGCCGCGTTGCATGGCCATACGGGCCTCGGTGTGGTTGTCATAGACAGCCGCCACGCTGACACCCTGTGTGGCCTCCAGCTCGTGGCAGAGGCGCCGCGAGAGGTAGCTGTGGTCGAGGTCCACCACGCCGACATGCAGCTTCTGCGGCTGCCCTTCCTGCGTCATGGTGGCGAAGAAGACGAACGACAGCACGGCGGCCAGCGTCAGGATGACCAGATAGCGCGGACTGTGCCATATGCGTCGCAGCTCCCTATTTACAACCCTCCACATCCTCTGCCGTCACTTCTCCAATATTGCCGTCATGCCTGGTTTCAACCCTTCTATGTGCTCCAGCGGCACCACCTTCACGTCGAAGCTCTTGACGTCGTACTGTCCGTTGGTCTTGGTGGCGCGCCAGGTGGCGTAGCTGGCCATAGCCTGCACCTTGCGCACCGTGCCGCTGTAGGTCTGGTCGCCCAAAGCTGGTATGCGCACCTGCACCGTGGAGCCCACGCCCACATCGTTCAGACGGTCTTCCCGCACGGCGAAGAAGAACCAACTGTCGTCCATGTCGAGTATGCTCACCACCGGCGAGCCGGTGCCTATCAGGTCGCCCACCTTGGCGAAAAGTTCCACCACCTCGCCGTCGCATGGCGCAATGAGGTAGCTGTCGTCCAGATAGCTCTGCACCTCGGCCACAGCGCCGCCGGCACGTCCCACGAGGGCCGCAGCGGCGTCGATATCCTCGCGCTGCGCACCCTCCTGAGCCATGAGGTACTGCTGCTCGGCAGCGGCGCAGTCGGCCTGTGCCACCTTGTACTTGGCCTCCACCTCGTCATACTGCTGGGCGCTCACTACGCCCTTCTCCTTGAGGCCTTTCACTCGCTCGTAGCTCTTGCGGTACACCTCCTCAGCGGCCTTTGCCTTCTGCCACACCTGGTAGGCCATCTCCTTCTGCTGGCTGCGGGCGCCGGCCTGAGCCTTGCGGCTCTGTGCGCTGGCGGCGCTGCGGGCGGCCTCTGCCTGCAGCATCTTGGCGTCCACCTGTCGGCTGGCTATGTGTGCCAGCGTGTCGCCACGCCTCACATGGTCACCCTCCTTCACATAGAGCGTGTCCACATGACCCGGCACCATGTTGCTCACGCGGTACTCCGAGGCGTCGGCCTCGCCGGTGATAAGCTCTTTCTGCGGCTTCAGGGCCAGAATTCCAACAAGCAGGATGATGACCACCGTAGCTATCACCACAGCCAATCCGGCCCACAGACTTTTATTATTCTCTTTCATAAAATCTCAATTATCAATTCTCAATTTTAAATTATCAATTCTCTCTCAATTCCCCAGCGCCTGTCTCAGGTACACCTTGCCCATGGCAATCTCTATGTCGGCGTCCACCAGCTCGGTCTGCGCCTGCAGCCAGGCCGTCTGCGCCATCATCAAGTCGCTGCTGCTGCACATGCCCGCCTTGAAACTCTCGTCGGCCAGTCGCAGGTTCTCCTCGGCCTGTTCCACGAGGCTCTCGGCCTGCACCTTCTTCTTGTATGCCAGCTCGAGCTCGTAGCTCACCTTGTTCACCTGCAGCGCTATCAGCTCCTTGGCCTCCTCGGTCTGGAGGGCTATCTCGCGGCGTTTGGCTTTGGCGGCTTTGACGGCGTAGATGCCGCCCACATGCACCAGCGGCACGTTGACCACCACGCCGGCCATCCATGTGCCGCCCCAGGTGTTGCTGAAGCCATCGAACACGTTGGGGTTGCTCAGCAAGTAGCCGCCGCTGACGGCGATGTTGGGTTTCAGCGTGCTGGCGGCCATGCGCACACCCTCGCGGGCTATGCTGTCGCTCAGGCGCAGCATGCGCATCTCGCCGCGCCGGGCGTAGACCTCCTCGATGTCGATGGCCGGTATGTCGCCATTGTCCTTAACCTCCTGCACCACTTGGGCTCCCTGCACGGTGAACAACGCATCCAGCGGCATGCCGCAACGTTGCGCCAGCAGCATCTTGGCCAGCGCCAGCCCGTTGGTGGCCTTGGTGAGGTTCATCTGCGCCTCGTTGCGTTTCACACGCACCTTGGCCAGGTCGCCACGGGTGGCCATCTCGGCCTCGACGGCGAGCTGAACATTGTGCTCCAGCGTGTCTAGCAGCGCGGCATACTGCTCCGCCAACTCCTTCTTGTGCTGCACGCTGACCACCTGCCAGTAGGCCTCGTCGACGCTCACCAGTAGCGACTCGCGTTCTTTGTCATACTCCATGCCGCTCAGCTCGTGCAGCAGGCGCGCCGTGCGGTAGGCGGCCATCAGCTTGCCGCCGAGGTAGATGGGCTGTGTCAGCGTCACCGTCGCCACACCCATGTTGCGCGTGTCTGTCTCCAAGCCCTGCACAATTTCTTCGCCAATGCCGTTGAGGTGGGGTGCGAGGTTGGAATTGGCTATGGCATTGTCGAGTCTCGTCGAGATGGCGTTGCCCACCACGGGGATGTCGTCGAACTCGCGGTGCAGCGCCGTGCCGAGGTCGGCCGCCGCCTCGTCGCCCATGTGGCTGATGCGCGTCTTGTCGTCCTCGCTCAGCAGGTTCACCTGCTTCTCCATCCACAGGTAACCGCCGTTGGCGCTTACCTTGGGCAGCATCTGCCAGAGGGCCACATTCTGTAGTGCCTCGGTCTCCTCCCGTTTCAGCTCGCTGCGCTTCAGGCCCGTGTTGGCACGCAGGGCGCGTGCGCGGCAGGTGTCGAGCGAAAGCACCTCCTGTGCTTCGCCCGCGCAGGCGAGTGTGAGTGTGAACAGTGTTATTATCAGTCTTTTGCAGTACATAGTCGGTTTTTTAACGGGTTGCAAATATACGATTTAAAAATCAAATAGAAAAATCTGATTTACCAGGTTTGCAAAAAGCATGCCCAACTGCCAAAATGTCATCCTTTTGTCACCTTTTTACCTCCAATGTCACCCCTGAACCACTACGGAGCCCATACGGAGTCCCTTCGGCATTTCAACGATAGCTCTTCAGTAGTCTTCAGTAGTATTTCAGTGGTCCACTGAAGAACTACTGAAGAACTGTCGAACCTGCTCGGCAGGGGAGTCGATGGGGCTTTCATGCGGTTTAGGACGGGTTTAGTAGGGGGTTAGGGCGGGCTGATGGAAGGCGGGGGATGGAAGCAGGTGTTGATATTTTTTTTGAGTGGCGACACAATAATATGCTTGCGGTGGCGTTAAAGGCTTAAATTATTTAACAATAAAGGTATGAAAAGCATAGCAATACTCACGGGCGGCGGTCCCGCTCCCGGAATGAACACTGTGGTGGCCTCGGTGGCCAAGACTTTCCTGCGCGACGGCTATCGCGTCATCGGCTTGCATGGCGGCTACAGCGCCTTGTTCACCGACAAGCCCCGCATGCAGGACCTCGACTTCCTCACGGCCGACGAGATTTTCAACAAGGGTGGCAGCATTCTGAAGATGAGCCGCTTCAAACCTACTCCCGAGGACTTTGAGCAGCGCTTCAACCTCAAGCTCTTCACCGACAACGAGATAAAGCTGCTGGTCACCGTCGGCGGCGACGACACCGCCAGCACGGCCAACCGCATAGCCAAGTTCCTGGCCGACAAGCACTACCCGATAGCCAACATCCACGTGCCCAAGACCATCGACAACGACCTGCCGCTGCCCAACTCGAGCCCCACTTTCGGCTACAACAGCGCCAAGGCGCAGGGCTGCGTGCTGGCCACCGCCGTCATGGAAGACGCCCGCACCAGCGAGAACTGGTTCGTGGTCAGCGCCATGGGCCGCTCGGCCGGCCACCTGGCCCTCGGCATCGCCGGCGCATGCCACTACCCGATGGTCATAATACCGGAGTTCTTCAACAAGACTGAAATCACCGTCGACAAGATTATCAACATGGTTGTCAGCTGCATTGTGAAGCGCAAGCTGATGGGCATCAACTACGGCGCCGCCATGATATCGGAGGGTGTGTTCCACTCGCTGAGCGACGAGGAGATCAAGAACTCGGGCATCCACTTCAGCTACGACGAGCACGGCCATCCCGAACTGGGCAAGGTGTCGAAGGCTCACATCTTCAACGACCTGCTGGAACGCAAGGCCAAGGAAATCGGTCTGAAGGTGAAGACCCGTCCTGTGGAGATAGGCTACGAGATACGTTGCCACACTCCCATCGCCTTCGACCTGACCTACTGCTCGCTGATGGGTATGGGTGTGCACACGCTCTACAACCAGGGCTGCACGGGCTGCATGGTGTATGTGGACCAGCAGGGTGCTGTGTCGCCGCTGTACCTCAAAGACCTGCAAGACCCCGAGACCGGCAAGATACCGCCGCGCCTGGTCAACGTGAACTCCAACAAGGTGCAGAGCTACGTGAACGATATCATGGACTACATCACGCCCGCCGACTACGAGGCAGCGAAGAAGTACCTGCCCAACCCCGAGGAGTATGACTTCAAGAAGATTCTCAACTGGTAAGCGCAAGGTGAGAGGTGAAAGGTCGAATGTGAATGGTGGCTGCCGCATCATAGTGATGGCGCTGGCTCTCATCCTTCCCGTTTTACCTTTCACCCCGGCCTTCGGCCAGTCGAAACAGCAGCTGGAGAAGGACAAGGCCCAGGTGGAGCAGGAGCTAAAGAAGCTCTCGGGCGACCTGAGCAAGGCCAAGAAGAACAGCCGCAACAACCAGCAACAGATAAACCTGCTGGACAAGAAGATAGGTGAGCGCACCAAGCTGATAAACAACATCAGCGGACAGCTGAACCTGCTGGGGCTGCAGATGACGCAGACGCAGGACAGCATCACGCTGATGCAGAGTCAGGTGGACTCTATGAAGCGCGAGTACGCCCAAGTGGTGCGTGTGCTCTACGGAGAGCGCGGCGCCCTCGACAAGATGGTGTTGCTGCTTGACACCAAGAGCTACAACACCGCATATCTGCGCACCAAGTATTTCCGCGATTACAGCCGCTACCGCCGCCGTCAGGCCGCCCACATCCGCCAGAAGGAGGTGGAACTGTACGATGCCGGTGTAGACCTGGCGCGTCAGCAGCGCGAGACGACGACCCTGCTGGCCCAGGAGAAGAAACACAAGGACGAGCTGGCGCGTGAACAGAAAGAGCGTCAGCAGAGCCTGAAGAAGAGCAAGCAGCAGGAGAAAGACCTGCAGGCGCAGATAAACAAGAAGGAGAAGCAGAAACGGCAGCTGCAGCAGCAGATACAGAAGATTATCAACGAGGAGATTGCCAAGAGTCGCAAGACCGCGACGACTGGCGGCACAGCCACGAAGCCCAGCAATGTCGACGTGGCGCTGAGCTCTGATTTCGCCTCCAACAAAGGACGTCTTCCTTGGCCGGTGACCTACAACAAGGTGGCGCGCGAATACGGGCGCTACACGCACTCGTCGGGCGGCCAGAACATGAACAACGGCATCGACCTGGTGTGCAAGACCGGCGCTCCGGTGCAGAGCGTCTTTGAAGGGACGGTGAGCCGAGTGTTCACCTGCCCCAATGGCACCAAGGGCATCATCATCCGTCACGGAGAGTATATGTCCGTATACACGAATCTGGGCAATGTGACTGTGCGTGAGGGTGCAAAGGTGACGACGAAGCAGAACCTCGGCACGGTGTATACCAATAGCGACGGTGTGGCGGAGTTCAGCTTCCAGCTGTGGAAAGGCACTTCGTCGCAAAACCCGCGCAACTGGCTGAGGTAGCCGGGGAGTTTAAGTTATGAGTTAAGATTTAGGAGTTAAAAGTTTGGCGGTGAGAGATAAGGTCTATTTCATATCGGATGCGCATCTTGGCAGCGGTGCCGACTCGCGGGAACGTGAGCGGCAGCTCTGCTGTTGGCTCGACAGCATCAAGGACGACTGCAAGACGCTCTTCCTGCTGGGCGATATGTTCGACTTCTGGTTCACCTACCGCTATGTAGTGCCGCGCGGCCATGTGCGCCTGTTGGGCAAGCTGGCAGAGATGAGCGATGCGGGTGTGGAACTGCATTTCTTCATAGGCAACCACGACATGTGGATGTTCGACTACCTCGAGAAAGAGTGTGGCGCGCAGATGCACGACGAACCGGAGTTGTTCGAGATTGGCGGCAAGCGCCTCCTCATAGGGCACGGCGACGGGTTGGGACACCTGGACAAGCAGTTCGACATGCTGCGCAAGGTGTTCCGCAGCAGGCTCAACCAGCGCCTTTTCGCCATGTTGCCGCAGTCATGGACCTTCCCCATAGCCAACCGTTGGAGCGACAGCAACAAAGAGAAGCACGCCCGCGAGGACTGTCTGCACTATATGGGTGACGACCGCGAGGGGATTGTCATCTACTGCAAGGACCGACTGCAGCGGGAGAAGATTGACTACTGCGTTTTCGGCCACCGCCATACGCCGCTGACGCGCGAGATTGCCGACGGCTGCGTGTATGTGAACACTGGCGACTGGCTGCTGAACCGCAACTACGCTGTATATGACCCCAAGAGTGGTGCGTTGACGCTGCACGACGTTGTGCGGGAAGGTCGGCTGTGAAGTATATATGTGTTTGTATGACAGTATTATTGGTGCTGGCAGAGTTTTTTTTTGAAAAATAATGTGTGTGGATTGATTTTTTCTTCGTATCTTTGCACCCGATTTAGATGTGTATAAAACATAATAACTATAATGTAAGATGAAAGGTAGAACTATCATTCAGATTCTGTTGGGCGTCGTCATCGTCGCCTTGGCCTATCTGCTGTACAACAGCATCCAGAAACCCGTGCGTTTCGAGAACGAGTACAACAAGCGTCGCGACGCTTGCGCCGAGAAGCTGAAAGCTATCCGCGCCCTTGAGGATGCCTACAAGGTGACCTACGGCACCTATACCGGCAGCTTCGACACTCTCATCAACCGCCTGATGAACGAGGACAGCATGAAGACCATTGTCAAAGTGACCAACTACGACAAGATCCCCGCCGACGTCGACATCAACGAGGTGCCCGAGAAAGAGGCTGTCGAGAAAGGCTATGTCAGCCGCCAGGAGGTGTTTATCAACCCCATCGCCAAACTCCGCGAAGACAAGAAACTCAACACTATAGACGCCACTGGCCACACTGTGCAGATGAGCGACGAGCAGATCATGAACCTGCGCTTTGTGCCCTATCCCAAGAGCGAGAAGAACGAGTTTGAGCTCCAGGCCGGCATGATCGACAAGAGCGGCTTCTTGGTGCCCGTGTTCGAGTGCAAGGTGCCGCTGGCAATGCTGCTGAGCGATATGGACCACCAGCAAGTGGTGAACAAAATCGCCGAGATTAATAAAGTGAATGGCCGCTACGCTGGCTGGAAGGTCGGCGACATGACCCAGGCCGTTACCGACGGTAATTTCGAGTAGACAATGTATAGTTGCAAGACTCTGATCGCCACCTCCGGCTACAATGTCGCGCAAGATAAAAGATTATCCATTTGCCTCGGGGCCAATGGATTTTCTTTTTCGGAAACGACAGCGTCGGATTTGTTGCTGTCTTTCGGCGTGGCCGAAGGTGCGCATGCTGCCACCATTACCGATGCCACACGCCAGGTTAAGGCTTTCTTCGCCGATGTAGGCATCCAGCCTCTGGCATACAAGTCCATGGAGTTGATTGTCCTGAGCGACGAGAGCACATGGGTGCCCGACGAGCTTTATTCCATCTCCGCCAACAGACAGTATCTGAAGCTTGTGGGCGGCAGCGCTCTGTCGTTGATGACCTGTCACAGCAAAGCTATAGGCTCCACCGCCGTCTTCGCCGGCAACGACCAGCTGGCAATGGCTTTCAAGGTGGCGCTGCCGGGTCTTACGGTGATGCACCAGCATGCCAAGATGGTAACGCTCATGGATCGCAGCAAGAGCCATCCGCTGCTTTTCGCCCACTGGCGCGGATACATGGTGGATATCGCCGTCTGTAAGGAGGGTCGCTATGTCTTTGGCAACACCCTGCGCTGCGAGAGCACCGAGGAGGCTATGTTCCGCCTCATGGAGGTGGTGAAGGCCTGCGAGATTGACGGCGGCAACACCGAGCTGATGCTCTGCGGCGATGTGGACCGTGAGCTCTTCGCCACGATGCGGCCTTACTTCCCCAAGACAACCCTTTATGGCGGCGAGGCGACACGCTTCGCTAACGATGAGTTCAAGAAACTGCGCACCTACAAGTACGCCTTAATCCTTATGTAAGCATGCGCATCATTGCCGGTAGCCTCAGAGGACGGCGGCTCAACCCGCCACAGAACCTGCCTGTGCGCCCCACCACCGATATGGCGCGCGAGAGTTTGTTCAACATCCTCAACAACTATGTCGACTATGAGGAGTGCTCTGTGATGGACCTTTTTGCCGGTACAGGTGCGGTGAGCTTCGAGTTCGTGTCTCGCGGAGTGCGCGAGGTGACAAGCATCGACATCAACGCGCAATGCACCGACTATATTAAGGCCGAGTGTGGCCGCATGGATGTGCGCAACATGCACGTGGTACGTGCCGACGTCTTCGACCTGCTGAAGCGTGCAAACCGCAAGTTTGACATAGTGTTTGCCGACCCCCCGTATGCCATCGAGGGACTTGCCACTTTGCCCGACCTCATCTTCGAACGTCAGGTGCTGACCGAAGACGGTATCTTCATCCTCGAGCATCCGCGCGAATACTCTTTCGAGGAGCACCCTCACTTCTGGCAGCACCGCAACTATGGCAAGGTCAACTTCACCTTTTTTGCAAACAAATTAGAAGAATAACATACCATGAAAGCAGTAGTTAAGACAAACTTCAACTTCCCGAAGCAGAAGAGCCTCTATGTGGGCAAAGTGCGCGATGTCTATAACATCGACGACAAGTATATGGCTATGGTCGTCAGCGACCGTATCTCGGCCTTCGACGTTGTGCTGCCCAAAGGCATACCCTACAAAGGGCAGGTGCTGAACCAGATTGCCGCCAAGTTCCTTGACGCCACCGCCGACATACTGCCCAACTGGAAACTTGCCACCCCCGACCCGATGGTCACCGTGGGCCTCAAGTGCGAAGGCTTCCGTGTGGAGATGATTGTGCGCGGCTACCTCGCCGGCAGCGCCTGGCGCGAGTATAAGGCCGGCGCACGCACCCTCTGCGGCGTGCAGCTGCCCGAGGGGATGGTGGAAAACCAGAAGTTCCCGACACCCATTGTGACGCCCACCACCAAGGCCGACGAAGGTCACGACGAGAACATCAGCCGCGAGGAGATCATCCGCACAGGCCTTGTGGCCAAGGAAGACTACGACCAGCTTGAGAAATACGCCTTGCAGCTATTCGAGCGTGGCACCAAGATGGCCGCCGAGAAGGGCCTCATCCTCGTCGACACCAAGTATGAGTTCGGCAAGCGCGACGGCAAGATATACCTCATCGACGAGATACACACTCCTGACAGCAGCCGCTACTTCTACGCCGACGGTTACGAAGAGCGCCTCAAGAAGGGTGAGCACCAGCGCCAGCTCAGCAAGGAGTTCGTCCGCGAATGGCTCATGGCCAACGGCTTCCAGGGCAAGGAAGGCCAGAAGGTGCCCGAGATGACCGACGAGATTGTCAACAGCATCAGCGACCGCTACATAGAGCTCTACGAGCATATCACCGGCGAGCGCTTCCAGAAGGCCGACGACTGCGCCGACGTCGCCGCCCGCATCGAGCACAACGTCACCGAATACCTCAAGACGCTCTGATGGAGATAGAGCGCAAATATCTTGTGCGTGAGCTGCCGGACAATCTCGACAGCTTTCCGCACACGGAGATAGAGCAAGCTTATCTAAGTACATCGCCCACCTTGCGCATCCGCAGGATGGGCGATACTTTTATCCTCACCGTCAAAGAGCGGCGTCGCACGTCGACCACGGCGATAGTGAACCGCGAAGAGGAGTTTGCCCTCTCGGCCGAGAGCTACGAGCGCCTCAGGGGCAAGTGCGACGGCAACCCAGTCAGCAAGACACGTTACCGTATACCTTTGCACGACGGCCTCACCGCCGAGCTCGACATCTTCCACGGCATGCATAACGGCCTGATCCTTGTCGAGGTGGAGTTTCCCTCGGTGGAGGTTGCTGACGCCTTCGTGGCGCCCGCATGGTTCGGCGAGGACGTCAGCGCCGACCCACGTTACCGCAACAGTTACTTAGCCTCATTATGAAGAAAATACCGCATACCTTCACCATCGTCTTCGGCCTCATCGTGCTGGCCGCCGTCCTCACCTGGGTGGTGCCTGCGGGCGAATACACCCGTGTTGTGGAGGGTGGGAGAGAGGTCGTTGTCAACGACTCCTTCCATCGCGTCGACGCCGCACCCCAGACGTGGCAGATCTTCAGCGCCCTCTTCAACGGCTTCGTCGACAAAGCCGACATCATCATCTTTATCCTCATGGTCGGCGGCGCCTTCTGGATACTCAACAACAGCCACGCCATCGACGTCGGTGTGATGGCCTTCCTGCGCCGTGTGCAACGGCTGAGCCGCTACAAGCTCATCGCCAAGCTCGGGGTGAACAATATCATCATCACGCTTGTCATGCTGCTCTTCAGCCTCTTCGGCGCCGTCTTCGGCATGAGCGAGGAGACGATAGCCTTCGTCGTGGTGTTCATCCCGTTGGCCATCCAGATGGGTTACGACAGCATCGTGGGTGTCTGCATGTGCTATGTTGCTGCCCATGTGGGCTTTGCGGGAGCTATGCTCAACCCCTTCACCATCGGCATAGCGCAGGGTATTGCCGACCTGCCGCTCTTCTCGGGCCTCGAATACCGCTTCTTCTGCTGGGTGGTGCTGACCATTGTGGGCATTGCCTTTGTGCTGTGGTACGCCGCCCGTGTGAAAGCCAAGCCTGAACGCAGTCCTGTGCACAAACTCGACGATTACTGGCGCGAGCGCGCGTCGTCGACCGAGCAGTCGGTCCTCACCGTCCGCCACGTGCTCATCCTCATCCTCTTGCTGCTCACCATCGTCGCCCTCGTCGTCGGCGTCCTTGCCTGGGGGTGGTACATAGCCGAGATTTCGGCCCTCTTCCTGGCTATGGGCATCCTTGCCGGCATCATCGACCGCCAGTCGGCCGACGACATCGCCAAGCTCTTCCTTGCCGGCTGCAAGGACATCTTGTCGGCGGCCCTCGTCGTAGGCCTCGCCTCGGGCATCATCTTCATCTTGCGCGACGGCCACATCATGGACACGCTGCTCTACGGCCTCAGCCGCTCGCTGGCGCACACCGGCGAGGTGGCGTCGCTAGCCGTCATGTATGTCTTCCAGACGCTGCTCAACATCGTGATGCCCAGCGGCTCGGCCAAAGCGGCTCTCACCATGCCCATCATGACGCAGTTCGCCGACCTCATCGGTGTATCGCGGCAGACAACGGTGCTGGCCTTCCAGTTCGGTGACGGCTTCACCAACATGCTCACGCCCACCAGCGGCGTCCTCATCGGCGTGCTCGGCATTGCGCGCATCCCTTACGGCACATGGCTCAAATGGGCGTGGCGCTTCATCCTCGGGCTCATCGTCATCGGCTTCCTGCTGATGCTGCCCACCCTGTGGCTCTCGTTGCCGGGCTTTTAATCATGCTCCAAGCGGCCGATCTGTAACAACCATCGATTATCCGTCAACTTACCTGCAGCCGACATCAACCGTCGGCTGCAGGTTTTTCCTTTGGTTTTAATCTGAAACGACATCCGTTTCGGGAGGGAGTTCCCCCGTCTTTCCACCGTCCTTCCCTCGGTATTTCGACCATCGTTTAACCATCGTTCGACCATCCTTCGACCATATATAATGGTTAAACGATGGTCGAAGGATGGTTGAACGATGGTTGAACTGTGGTTGGAAATAGGGTGGTCGGAGGGCGGTGGATTGTGGCCGATGGAAAGGGGGCGGGGATGGGTGTTGAAGAAATGGTGAAAAAAGAGGGATGAGGATGTGCATATATCAAAAAAAAGTCGTATCTTTGTATTCTCACTTGCAGGCCATAGTGGCATGCAAAATATTATGATACAATAATATAATAATATACGACCGATGGTTTCTGACAACGAAAAAATCACACGTGTGGATATAGAGCAGACGATGAAGACTGCCTATATCGACTACGCGATGTCCGTCATCGTGGCGCGAGCTCTGCCGGATGTGCGCGACGGCTTCAAGCCTGTGCACCGCCGCATCCTGTACTCGATGAACGAGAACGGCATCCTCTACAATACGCCTACCAAGAAGTCGGCCCGCATTGTCGGTGACGTGATGGGTAAGTACCACCCGCACGGCGACTCGAGCATCTATGGCGCCCTGGTGCGTCTGGCTCAGGATTGGAGCATGCGCTACACGCTGGTCGACGGGCAGGGTAACTTCGGCTCTATCGACGGCGACTCGCCGGCAGCCATGCGTTACACCGAGGCCCGTCTGCGCCAGATAAGCAACGAGCTGGTGGCCGACATCGACAAGGATACCGTCGACATGGTGCCGACCTACGACAACGAGGGCGAGGAGCCCAGCGTGCTGCCGGCCAAGATACCAAATCTGCTCATCAATGGCTCGAACGGCATCGCCGTCGGTATGGCCACAAATATGCCTACACACAACCTGCGCGAGGTTCTCGACGGCTGCATGGCCTATATTGAGAAGGGGCACCTGAACGAGGGTACGGGCCACTGGACGAGCGACATCACCATCGAGGAACTGATGCAGTACATCAAGGCTCCCGATTTCCCGCTGGGCGGCACGATATACGGTTACAACGGTGTGCGTGAGGCCTACACTACGGGTCGCGGCAGCATCATACTGCGCGCCGACACCGCCATCGAGGAGGACTCGAAGGGCCACAACGTCATCGTGGCGTCGACGATACCCTACGGTGTGAACAAGAGCGAGATGATCAAGAAGACCGCCAACCTGGCCAAGGAGGGCAAGATCGAGGGTATACTTGACATCCGCGACGAGAGCGACAAGGACGGCATCCGCGTGGTGTATGTGCTGAGGAACGATGTGGTGCCCAACGTGATACTGAACAAGCTGTACCAGCTGACGGAGCTGCAGAGCAGCTTCGCTGTGAACAACATCGCGCTGGTGCACGGCCGTCCGCAGCTGCTGAACCTCAAGGAGCTTGTGGGTTACTTCATCGAGCACCGCGAGGAGGTTGTGACACGCCGCACGCAGTTCGATATGGCCGAGGCCGAGAAGCGCGCCCACATACTGGCCGGCTTGCTGCGCGCCATTGACATCATCGACGAGATTGTGGCCCTGATACGTGCCAGCAAGACTCCCGACGAGGCCCGCCAAGGGTTGATGGACCGCTACCAGTTCAGCGACCTGCAGGCACGCGCCATCGTCGACATGCGTCTGGCACAGCTCACCGGCCTGCAGCACCAGAAACTGCAGGACGAGTATGACGACAAGATGCGCTTCATCGAGCGTTGCAAGGAGATTCTTGGCGATCACGGGGTGCTTATGCAGGTCATCAAGGGTGAGTTGCAGGAGCTGCGCGACAAGTACGGCGACGACCGCCGCACGGCCATCAAGTATGACGCCGCCGGTTTCCGCATCGAGGACACGATACCCGACGAGCAGGTGGTCATCACCATCAGCCACAAGGGCTATATCAAGCGCACTCCGCTGACGGAGTACCGCACGCAGACGCGTGGCGGCGTGGGCTCGAAGGGCAGCGCTGTGCGCAGCGAGGATTTCGTGGAGCACATCTTCACCTGCACGAACCACAACTACCTGCTGTTCTTCACCGAGAAGGGCCGCTGCTACTGGATGCGTGCCTTCGAGGTGCCCGAGGGCGAGAAGAACACCAAGGGCCGCCCGATACTGAACTGCATCAACATAGAGCCCGACGACAAGGTGAAGGCCTACGTGAACGTGGAGACGCTGAGCGACGCCGAGTATGTGGGCAACCACTACATCGTGATGTGCACGAAGAAGGGTGTTGTGAAGAAGACCACGCTGGAGGCTTACTCGCGCCCGCGCCAGAACGGCATCATAGCCATCGGCATACGCGAGGGCGACGAGCTGCTGACGGCCTGCCTCACCGACGGCGAGAGCTACATGCTGATAGCCTCGAAGAAGGGCAAGGTGATGATATGCCCGGAGAAGGAGTTCCGCACGATGGGTCGCGGCGCCAGCGGTGTGAAGGGCATGGACCTCGACGGCGAGGACGATGCCGCCATCGACATGCTGTGCCTGCCGAGCGAGGACGAGAACCTACTGGTGGTCACCGAGCACGGCTACGGCAAACGCAGCGCCCTGAGCGAATACCGCGCCACGCTGCATCGTGGAGGCAAGGGCGTGAAGGCCATGCAGATAACCGACAAGACGGGTCCGCTGGTGGCTGTCACCAACGTGACCGACGACCACGACCTTATGATCATCAACCGCTCGGGCATCACCATCCGCATGAAGGTCGCCGACCTGCGCGTGCTGGGTCGCGCCACACAGGGTGTGAAGCTCATAGACCTGCGCGGCAAGGACTACATAGCCTCCATCACCAAGGTGCCCACCGAGGACGAAGAGACCGAGGGGACGGGTGCGGAAGGCATGACCGAAGAAAATGTGCAGCCGGAGAGCAATAATGGCGAGGCTGTGGATACTAATAATACAGAAGAGTAAACCAATAAAAACAGAAAAGATATGAAACTGAAGAAAATCAGCATGGTTCTGGCCTTTACGGCAATAGCTTTCGGCGCAGGCGCCCAGTCGGTGAACGTGCAGAGCGCAATACAGGACCTGAAGAAAAATTACCTGAAGAAGGCAAAGGCCGAGATTGACCTGGCCTGCGAGCACGAGAACACCAAGGACGACGCCAAGACGTGGTGCTACAAGGGACTCATCTATGCCCGCATAGGCGGTGAGGCCAGCAACCCCAAGTCGAAGTTCAAAGACCTCGCCCCCAACTGGGTGGAGGAGGCTTACGCTGCCGCCCTGGAGTGCAAGCGTCTGGACACCAAGAACGAGTTTGCCGAAGAGAACAACTCTGTGTTCCGCTTTGTCGGCAACGAGTACTACAGCCGTGCAACCGAGGCTTACAACGACAAGCGCTTCAGCGACGGCTTGCAGAATGCCGAGAAAGCTGTGGAGATGTTCAACAATAGCGGTGACGCCAAGTTTGCCGGTGAGAGCCTCTACATTGCCGGCATCAGCGCCAAAGCCATGAACGACAACGAGAACACCAAGAAGTTCTTCAACCAGCTCATCCGCAAGCGTACCGACAAGCAGTATGTCTACCGCACGCTCTTCAACCTCTACAAGGAAGAGAACAACAACGACGGTGCCATGAAGGTGGCCACGAGCTACATGAAGAACCGCAAGAACGACTACAACGCCTACCTGCTGATGGCTGAGGGTTACCTGCTGAACAACAACCTGGAGAAGGGCAAGGAGATGATCAACTCGGCCCTTGACTTGACGAAAGACAGCGTGACGCTCTACCCGCAGATTCTCGGTCTCGCCGCCGCCATCCTCGAAGGTATGCAGGACTATGCAGGTGCTGAGGCCAAGTACAACGAGAGCCTGACGCTCGCCCCCAACCAGTTCGAGGCTAACTTCGGCATGGGCAAGATGATCTTCAACCGTGGTGTCGACAAGCTTGACGCCGCCAACGCTGTGCCCCCCGAGGACGAGTCGGGTCTCTACGACCGCCTGCTTGAAGAGAGCAACGGCTTCTTCCGCCAGTCGATACAGTACTTCTCCAGCGCCATCAACTACATCGACGCCCTGCCCGCCAACGCACAGGCTGCCCAGCGCCCCAACCTCTTCAACTGCCTCTCGGCCCTGAAGACCGTGTACGCCCGCTTGGAGATGTATGACGACCTGAAGACTGTCAACGCCCGCATGGATGCCATACAGAAAGCCCAGTAAGGGTTGACAGACGAAGAATAATTGGCGCCGTCGCACAATAAATGCGACGGCGCCTCGTTTTTAAGATTAGTGATTAAGAAAGTCATAATGACCGTTGTCACCCTCACGCTTGCCCTTGCGGCAAGTGGGCAGGGCGTACTCACCGGCACCGTCACCGAAACGGGTGGCGCTGCACCACTGGAGCTCGTCAATGTCGGTGTGCCGGGTACGTCGATGGGTACGGTGACGGACCGGCGCGGGCATTACCGGCTTGAGATAAAGACCGCCGACAGCGTCACGGTGCGCTACACCTTCACCGGCTATGAGCCGCAAGAACGTCGTATAAACCTCACAGGTGGTCGTGAACAGCAGGTTGACATAACCCTGAAGCCGTCGGCCAGGCGTCTTGACGAAGTGCAGGTCAGCGACGACAAGACGCGACAGAGCACCTTCACGCACATCGATGTGCAGCGGCTGGAGAACGCCGTAGGACCTGCTTCGGGTGTTGAAAGCCTCCTCAAGACCCTCCCGGACGTTAACTCGAACAACGAACTCAGCAGCCAGTATTCGGTACGTGGCGGCTCATTCGACGAGAACCTCGTCTACATAAACGGTGTGGAGGTGTTCCGTCCGATGCTCATACGCAGCGGGCAGCAGGAGGGCATGAGCATCATAAACCCCGACCTTGTAGACTATATACTCTTCTCGCCGGGTGGCTTCCAGTCCTCCTATGGCGACAAGATGTCGTCGGTGCTGGACATCACCTACAGCCGGCCCGTGGAGAACAAGGGGAGGGTGAGCGTCAGCCTCCTCGGAGGTAGCGCGACGCTGCAGGGAAGGATAGGGAAGAGGTGGAGCTATGCAGCATCGTTCCGCAGACACAGCAACAGCTACCTGTTGCGCACGTTGGACACGAAAGGCACCTATAAGACACACTACACAGACCTGCAGGCGATACTCGGCTATCAGGTCAACGACAGGCTTGACTTGTCGCTCCTCGCCATCTGGACCAACAATGTCTACGGCCTGGTACCCCAAAGCCAGACGACGGCATTCAGCCAGCGCACCATGGAGCTTGATGTCTACTTCGACGGTGCCGAAGAAGACAAGTACCGCACGCTGCTTGGGGCCGTCACCATGGATTGGCGGCCTGACGACGACTGGCACATCATAGGCAACCTTTCTGTGCAGGATATTGCCGAGAGCGAGCGATACGACATACAGAGCCAATACTGGCTCTATCAAGTGGGTATGGGCGAGCAGGTGGGCGAGACAGAGCGTTTCGACCGAGGTGTGGGCACCTTCCTCGAACATGCACGCAACCGTCTCGGCAGCGGCATCTATGCCCTTGATGTAAAAGCCATCAAGCAGGCTCCGCTCGGCAACTGGACTTCCGGTATTAAAATACAGTTCGAGAACGTCGCCGACCGGCTGCGCGAATGGCGGTGGGTCGACTCGGCAGGATATGCGATGCCGACGACATTCACGACGCCTGGCGATACCAACGCGCTGCCCGTCAATCCGATACTGCAGCAATATGCAAACAGCAACGGAGGCCTGCAAACGTTGCGTACAACGGCATTCCTGCAACGTGAAGTGGATATTGAAACACGTAGCGGCTCACAGATCAAGCTGCTTGCCGGCCTTCGTGGCGGGCTGTACGACAGCCGTCTGGAGTGGTACGACCAACAGCAGCGTACAGGGCTGCGTGCAATCTTAAGCCCTCGTGTCAGCGTCAGCTACAAGCCACTCACTCAGCGCGACCTGCTTTTCCGGCTCGCCACAGGTGTATACCAGCAGGCACCATTCTACCGTGAATACCGGCGTGTCGACGGCACACTCAACCCACAGCTCAAACCACAGACCTCGTATCAGGTAATGGGTACCGCCGACTGGAACCTACGCCTGTGGAACCGACCTTTTAAGATAACCGCAGACCTGTTTTACAAGTACATAACCGACCTTGTACCATATACTGTCGACAACCTCCGCATAAACTACAATCCCGACCAGCAGGCCATAGCATATGCCACAGGATTCAGCTTGCGCGTCAACGGAGAACTTGTGGACGGTCTTGAGTCATGGGTTAGTCTCTCGCTGCTGAAGACGCAGGAAGACATAGAAGGTGACGAGTTTGGCTGGCTCGACCGCCCCACCGACCAGCGTTTCTCAGTAAAGATGTTCGTGCAGGACTACATGCCCGCTATGCCTTGGTGGCGTATGAGCCTAAGTGCTATATATGCCACAGGTATGCCAATCACAGCTCCCTATGGGCACCAGGAAGTGGCATTGCGCCTTCCTTACTACCTGCGAGTCGACTGGGGCAATACCGTACAGCTTGCCCGCATACAACAGATAAAACACTGGAAACTGTTCCGCTACATCGACGACATACAGGTCGGCGTCGAGATATTCAACCTCTTCGACAAACAGAATGTTATATCTTACCTATGGGTTACCGACTATGACAACCACCCTTACCGTGTACCTAACTACCTGACCGCACGACAGATAAACCTAAAGCTCACAGTCCTCTTCTGATGATTTCCATACCCGACACCAATACTCTCAAGCCAAAAGCCTACGACAACGACGGCCGTATCGCCATTTTCCCCTCACAGAATACCGACCTTGTAAAGATAGACTTCCTCTTTGAGGCAGGTTCTGCCTATCAGGTGCAGCCACTCTGTGCATCGGCGGCGAGCAAGCTGTACACACTTGCCACACGGCGGATGGATTCGGCTCAGGTGTCGGAGTTCATGGACTTCCGTGGGATAATAATCGAAACCTCCAACGAGGTGCTGCAGAGTGTACTGACAGTATACACCCTCCGCCGTCATGTTGGCGAACTGCTGCCACTCATCCACGATATGTTCCAGATGCCTGCTTTTGCTGAAGAGGACTACACACGTTGGCAACGTAAACGCCATGAGGAGATAGCGACTCTCGAACAACGTACCGCGCATATCGCACGCCGCCTCTTCTATCAGGCGCTCTTCGGCAACCCCCACCCTCTGGGAGTTTATGCAACAGCCGACGATGTGTATAAACTGCAGTTGAACACGGTTGTTGACCATTGGAGGCGGCATTACGACCTATCAAAATGCAAAGTCGTCCTTGCGGGTAATATAGAAGAGAATCTAGCGGCACAAGTGTCACACATTTTAGGAACAGCCCCAGCTCTCCACCATCCGCTCTCCACACTCTACTCTCCGCTCCCGCAGCCGGCCGCTACTTCAGCCGGACAGACGCTGACGCAGAAGATGCCAACAGCCACACAGACCTCGATACGTATAGGGCGTATCCTCCCCATTGCATGGGATTCTGTCGACTATGCGCGCTTCATCATCCTCACGACAATACTTGGCGGTTGGTTCGGTTCACGCCTCATGCGCAACATCCGTGAAGACAAAGGCTATACCTACGGCATATACGCCCGCACACAGATCTATCGTGGATGCATTGTCTTTTATATCACCGCCGACGTCGCCGCCAACACAGCCGACGACGCTATAGGGCAGGTGTTCCATGAAATTGAACAGCTTGCCCACGAGCCTGTGTCGGATGAAGAGCTCACATTGGTCAAGAACGTCCTAGTCGGCGATTTCCTCCGCTCCGTAGATGGCATATTTGAACTCTCGTCACGTTATTGTGACATGCAGGCCAATGGCGTCGACGAACGCCTTACGGACAATCTCCGTACAGCCATAAAAGATACAACCGCCACGGAGTTGCAAGAACTGGCGCAGCGGTTGCTTAGGGTTGAGGATATGACGGTATGTACCGCCGGTGTCTAATTCTGCCGTTTCTTCTTTTCGTTGTCTACATAGCGAACCAAAGCTACCGTCTCGAAGACGAGGTAGACGACATATCCGATGCAGAAGGCTATCAAGAACCTGCGTCCCTGTGCGGGAGTGGTGAGTAGGAACGTCGCAAGGACTATCAGGTGTATAAACAGGACGCCTACTGTGGTGCCGAGGAAGAGCTGCACAAATGTCTTCGGCGAGCGTTGCATGGCTTTCACCACGATGGTATGCTGCACGAGTGTCAGTATTGCGAAATACAGCACCAGGAGCGGCATCGCCATGATGAAGGTATGTGGGGCGAACCACATTACAGCAAACGATGCCAGTATCAGCACCAAGCTGACAAGTAGCAATGATATGTAGTAACGACGCATGGTTTATTCGCAGAACTTCATTGTTTCCTTGGTGGTGAATTTCTCGCAGTAGTGGCAGCGGAGTTTCAGGTTCTCCTTGTCGACGACATAGAACTTTGTAGGCACCACCTCGGCGTTGGTGATGCATTTGGGGTTGGCGCAACGTACGAAGTTCTCGATGTGGTCGGGTATCTCGGCATTGAACTTCTTGACGACCTTGTAGTTCTCGATGTCGATGATTGTGGCCATGGGGGCGACCAATGCAATCTTGCTGACCTCGTCTACCGAGAAGTGTTTGTTCTTAATCTTGACGATACCTTTCTTCTCGAGTTTCTGGCTGTTGAGGTAGTTGCCGATAAGCACCTCGTCCTTATATTTCTCAAGCCCCAGGATGCGGATGACTTGATAGACAGATTCGGTGGGGATATGGTCAATGACGGTGCCGTTCTCAATTGCAGAGACGACCATTTCTTTCTTGTTTTCCATTGCTGTTGAATTAATTGGTTTATATTTATCTTACACCGAGAATGGCGGCCATCAAAGCCTGACGCACATACACACCGTTCTGAGCCTGCTGGAAGTAGTAGGCGTAAGGGGTGCTGTCGACGTCGGTGGTGATTTCGTTGACGCGGGGCAGGGGGTGCAGGATTCGCATGGTCTTCTTGCAGCCTTCAAGCATGCTCGCCGTGAGGATGCAGCTGTCTTTGACGCGCTCGTACTCCATAGGATCCGGGAAACGTTCGCGCTGCACGCGGGTCATATAGATGATGTCGGCTGTGGGTATGATATCCTTTATCTCGGTATACTGATAGTACTTCAAGCCAGCATCCTTGATGCTCATTTTTACCGACGACGGCAACTTGAGCTCCTGAGGTGATACAAGATGGAAGGTGGCGTTGAAGTTACACATGGCCTGAACGAGGGAGTGAACGGTGCGACCGTATTTCAGGTCACCGACCATCGCTATGTTGAGGTTCTCAAGGGTGCCTTGTGTCTTACGGATACTGTACAGGTCGAGCATGCATTGGGTTGGGTGCTGGTTGGCACCGTCGCCGGCGTTGATGACGGGCACCGAAGCCACCTCTGAGGCGTAGCGTGAGGAGCCCTCTTTGGGGTTGCGCATGACGATGAGGTCGCTGTAGGAGGAGACCATCACGATGGTGTCGTGCAACGACTCGCCTTTCTGGACGCTCGTTCCACCGGGGTCGCTGAAGCCGATGATGCGGGCACCAAGCTGGTTGGCGGCGCTCTCAAAGCTCAAGCGGGTACGCGTGGATGGCTCAAAGAACAGGGTGGCGACCACCTTGTCTGATAAGATTTTCTGCTTCGGGTTCTTCTCGAACTCTTCGGCGATGTCCAACACCTCGATGTACTCCTCTTTGGAGAAGTCCGTGATGGAGATGAGGTTGCGTCCTTTTAATGTGCTCATAATGATTGGTTATTTATGTTTATCGTTTGTCTGTGTATATAGCCAGATTCTGGCTGGCAGCTTCATGCGTCGGGTCGGCCTCCAGCGCTTTCCGGAAATATTCCTCTGCACGCTCATGGTCGCCATATACCTCTTTCTCAAGCCACCCGAGATTGTTCAACGCGTCGGCGCTGTTGGGGTTGATGTCAAGCATCTGCCTGTATAGTTTCTCGGCCTCGTCATATCTCTCGGTTTCCTGATAGTACATAGCCAGAGCATACATGGCGTTAGTGTTGCTGGGTTCCAGGCTTAGCGCTGTCGACAGGTATTCCACAGCCATCGGGTCGTGGTGGGTGGCGTACAGTACGCCCAACTCCTCGAAGGCAGGCTCGTAGTCGGGGTATATGTCGCACACCTTGCGGAGAAGAGTCACCGCACTTGCTGTATCGCCTTTCTCCTTGTAGATGAAGCCTTTCATGAAGAGCGCCGTCCTGTTGTTCGGCTCTTTGTCGGTGACATTGGTCAGGTGTTTCAGCGAGCGGTCGTAGTCGTGGTTGTAAAACGTCAGCTCGCCCATCTTCAGCTGCACTTCCTTGCTGTCGGGCGCAATCTTCTCAGCGTTTGAGAGTGCTGTATAGCTGTTGCTTACATCACCGTTTGCAAGGAAAATGTCGGCCTGAAGCATCAGGTACTTGTCGTTGTCAGGCGCTGCCTTCACGGCCTTGTTTATGTCGTACGAAGCCTCCTTGCTTTTCCCCATGTTGAGCAACACCTGTGCCCTCTGTGCCAGCAGGGCGGCATCGTTGGGGTGCTTCTCTATCTGGCGGTCGAGTAGCTCAAGCTTCTCGTTGTCATCCATGTCGTCGGTGACAATCTGCTGCTTGCAACCCGTCATCAGACAGACAGTTGTGAGCAAAAGGCCTATGGCATACTTTATCTTCATCACCTTATATTACGTAGTTTTTTCTTTTTTATTGTATAAAAACAGCAATCAAGTTATCAACAGCTGTCAATTCTTGCTCCCTCAGCACTTTCCGTGCGTCGGCCTCGCTTATCGGCAGACCTTTCCACACCATGCACCAGTATTCTTTCGTCTTCCTCAGGGCCGACTCGTCGCTCTTTGCGTTGTTTTTCACCTCCGACATGAGTCTTCCGATGAAATGTTTCGTCAGCCGCAGCCGTTCCTCCTCGTTCAGCTCCTTCACCCGTCCTAAACCCGTCCTAAACCCGTCCTTCACCCCATCATCGCCCCATGCCGTTTCAAGGGGCAGGGTGGGGCGGTAGAGTATCCCGCGACCCACCATCACGTCTGCTATCGTGGGGCAGATATTTTTTATGTGTCTGATGTCTTCTGGAGTCACGATGTCGCCGTTATAGACGACCGGATGCTGTATCAGCGGCAGCACCTTGCCGAAGGTCTCTATATCCGGCACTCCGGTATACTGTTGCCGCCCAAGTCGCGGGTGTATCGTCACCGACGCCAGCGGGTAGTCGTTGATTACCGGCACCAGCGCCATCATCTCCTCCTTCTGTCGCAAACCAATCCTCATCTTCACACTCAACCTCGGCTTGATGTTCGGCATCACAGCGTCGAGCACCGCCCGCACTTCGTCGGGATAGGGCAGTATGCCGCTGCCTCGATGTTTGCCTGTGATGTTGCGCATAGGGCATCCGATGTTCCAGTTTACCTCCTCATACCCCATGTCGTACAGCTTGTTGGCGAGCGCGATGAACTCGTCGGGTTCTTTGCCTAATATCTGTGGGGTTATCGGTATGGAGCCTTCGTTCGCTTCCGGCAGCACGTCGCGCAGATATTGCCGCAGGGTTGCCGACTGACCCTCACTCTGCAGCAGATTGTGCAGGTTGTGGGTAAGCGACAGGAACGGCGTCACCGCCAACCGTATGGCACCAGGGAAGCACTCTTCGTATACGCGACGGAAGAGCAGCTCTGTAAGTCCTTGCATCGGTGCCAGTATCATTTCAGTTATGAGTTAAGAGTTATGAGTTAAGAGTTAAGAGTTATGAGTTAAGAGTTAAGAGTTATGAGTTATCGATTCCCATTCGTCTTTGTGGTCGGCGATGAACTGCTTGAGCGACGCCGTGAGGGTGTTGCCGGTGTTGTGTACCGGCTTGTAGAGAAGGCTGTCGGCCTTGAGGTCGGCTTTGAGCACCTTCTCCTCCTTGTCTATCATCTCCACACCGTTGAGCAGTACGGCGAGCACGCACAACGCCTTCAGCATCCCCAGCACAGCTCCGAGCAACCGGTTGGCAAAGCTGAGGTGCGCAACTTTCATGAGCCCTTCCACCATGCGTCCCAGCAGGTAGGCGAGCACCAGCGCGCCGACGAAGCATACGAAGAAAGCTATCAGGACGGCGTTCTCGCTCTCAAGGCCTATCCATCCGGCCACCTCCTGCGAGAGGTGTACCGCCGCCCAGATGCCCGCGAGGACGCCGACGAGGGTGGCCACTTCGCGCACAAGCCCCCAACGCCACCCTTTGTAAATGAGGTAGCACATAGGTATAGCCAATATTATGTCAAGCAGGTTCATAGGCACAAAAAAGCGCCTTGCTGTTTGAGGCAAGACGCTCGAATAACACATTTTCTTTTTCTATCTTCACGATAGAAATAAGCAAGCACGACATATATAACGCAGGTTTCGTCATTTTGTTTCACTTGCCTTCAACTTTTTTTCTATCATGTTCGTTATCCACCACACTATCAACGCTATAATGGCTCCGAAAATGGCTCCGCAGGTGAGGTCGCCGGGATAGTGCTTGCCGAGATAGGCGCGACTGTAGCTGGTGGCTAATGCCCACACCACCAATAGCAGCAGCGGCCATTGTCTCCTCACTCGCTTCCAGTAGCGTAAGACGAGGAACAACCCTACGGCAAAGGCGTTGGCGGCATGCGAGCTGATGAAGCCGTACTGCCCGCCGCAGCTGGTGCGGAACATCCTCACACCTTCTATTGCGTGGCAGGGGCGCAGGCGGCAGACGGTATTCTTGAACAGGTGTACGCTCCCTTGGTCGGCAAGCAGGAAGCAGAGCACGATGCCCAGGAGCGGAAGCCACCAGCGGCGCGGCTCGTAGCGCAAGGTGAGCAGGCAGAATGCCGCCACAATCACCACCGCCCAGTTCCAATGCTGGCTCAGAACCCACATCGTCCAGTCGAGGGCTGTGTTGTGGTGGCTGTTGACCCACAGGAACCACTGGGTGTCTATGCTTTTGAGGGTTTCAAGCATCGGCGGTGAGCTTTCGGTAAATCATGTCTTTCAGCACGTCGATGTTCTGACCGCTGACGGCGCTGATGAACACCGACTCCACACCTTTCGGCAGGCGGCGTTTGAGCTGTTTCTGCATCTCTTCGTCCATCATGTCGCATTTGGTGACGGCGAGTATGCGCTGCTTGTCGAGAAGCTCGGGGTTGTATTTCTTCAGCTCGTCGAGCAGCACGTGGTACTCTTTGGCTATCTCCAGCTGTTCGCAGCTGACCATGAAGAGCAAAATTGAGTTGCGCTCTATGTGACGCAGGAAGCGCAGGCCGAGCCCTTTGCCTTCGGCGGCACCCTCGATGATGCCGGGTATGTCGGCTATGCAGAACGAGCGGTCGTCGCGGTATTTCACAATGCCCAGGTTGGGCACGAGGGTGGTGAATGGGTAGTCGGCAATCTCGGGCTTTGCTGCGCTCACCACGCTGAGGAAGGTGCTCTTGCCGGCATTGGGGAAGCCCACGAGGCCCACGTCGGCCAGCACTTTGAGCTCTATGATGACCCAGCGCTCTTCGGCGGGTTCGCCGGGCTGTGCGTAGCGGGGTGTCTGGTTGGTGGCGCTCTTGAAGTGGTCGTTGCCCAAGCCTCCGCGACCGCCTTTGGCGATGATGAGTTCCTGACCTTCCTCGGTCACCTCGCCGATATATTCGCCCGTCTCTGCATCGCGGCATACGCATCCCAGCGGCACTTCCAGCACCTGGTCCTTGCCTGTGCGGCCGGTACAGAGGTTCTCGCCGCCGTGTTCGCCGTCCTCGGCGAAGACATGCTTGGTGTATTTCAGGTGCAGCAGCGTCCAACGCTGTGTGGTGCCGCGCAGTATCACGTGTCCACCGCGACCGCCGTCGCCACCGTCGGGACCCGCTTTGGCGTTGTATTTCACCCTCAGCAGGTGGGCGCTACCTGCGCCGCCCTTGCCCGAGCGCACAAGTATCTTTACGTAGTCAACAAAGTTAGAGGTCATTGAATAAGGTCTGTATGTTGTTTAGTATTCTTGAACGTTTTTCACGAGGCGTACGGAGTTGGCGTAGCAGCGGTTGTAGTTATACATGTATATCTCGTCGGAATAGAAGTTAAGGTACCATGCTTTATCAGGTCCGTCGGGTGTGGACGACCAATAGAAGCCGTAGGACCTGGCATAGTAAGGGTCCCCCATGCAGTCGCGGAAGCCGTCTGCCGGCAGCAGTATGTGGTTTTTGTTGGGGCCGAATATCTTGTAGCACCCTACGCTGAGCCACACCCACTCGCACGAGTGCATCAGCTCGTAGAACTGCTCCATTGTAGGCAGCTTGCTGCCAAAGGCTGCTACCGCCTCGTCGTAGGTGAAGAAGCCGTCGGTGGAGTCGCCCGCTTTCACCTCGTTGGCAGACTTCCACATGGTCATGCTGATAAGTCCCAGGTCGACATATTCGTCCTGGGTGGCGGTATCTACACTATAGTGGTTGTCGGAAATGCCGCCATTGCCGTCGTCGACCTTGACGCAATGCGTCATGGTCAGCGCCGTGAGAGTCATCAACGATAATAGCAGCAGTTCCTTCATTATATAGTGTCGTTTATGGTGTCCCACATGTGGGATTGCCGTAGCTTTTTGCTTTAGAAATGCCTGCGCCGTCTCCGGCACAGGCATTTGTCTTGTTGCAGATAGCATCTGGTGTCAGCCTATGGCTTGACGGATGCGGGTGGCGATGTCCTCTATGGTGCCGAGGCCGTCGACGATCTTCTGCTTGCCCTGGGCGGCGTAGTAGTCGGCCACAGGCTTGGTCTTGCTGTTGTACTCCTGCAGGCGGTTGTTGATGGTGGCCTCGTTGTCGTCGGCGCGGCCTTGTATCTTGGCGCGTTCCAGCAGGCGGCGCATCAGCTCGTCCTTGGGCACTTCGAGCTGCACCATGCAGGTGAGGCTGCGGCCATATTTGGCCAGCAGTTTGTCGAGCACCTCGGCCTGAGCCACCGTGCGGGGGAAGCCGTCGAAGAGCATGCCTTTGGTGTCGTTGGCGATGGCCTTGTCCATCATCTCCACGACGATGTCGTCGCTCACCAGCTGGCCGTTGTCCATGATGCTCTTGATGCGTTTGCCGAGCTCTGTCTGGTCGGCAATCTCCTTGCGGAGCAGGTCGCCTGTGGAGACGTGGGTAAGACCGTAGGTCTCCACGATGAAGTCGCTCTGGGTGCCTTTACCGGCGCCGGGGGCTCCGAAAATAACTATATTCTTCATTTTACGCTAACAATTTCGATGTCGAACACAAGGGGAGAGTAGGGGGGGATGTCTTTGCCGGCGCCCTGGGGACCGTAGCCCTGTGCCGAGGGCATGACGACCTGCATGATGGTGCCTTCGGGCATGCCCATGACGCTCTCTTCCCAGCCGGGGATGAGGCGCATCTGGCCGACGACGTAGGTGAGGGGCTCATAGGTGCGGCCGGGCTGCTGCAGGCCACCCTGGATGGCGTCGCTCTCCACGCTGCTGTCGAACATCGTGCCGTCGAGCAGGCGGCCGGTGTAGTTCATAGCTACGGTGCGGCCGGCAGCGACCTTGGGGCCGTTGCCTTTCTTCTTCACGATGACGTAGACACCCTTGTCGTTGGGCTTCACGGTGATGTTGTTGTCGCGCACATAGGCCTCGATGGCGGCGGGCTCGTTCTGCTGGCGCTCCTTCATCTCGGCGATGAAGTTGTTCTGCTCTTCTTCAAGCTCTTCCTTGGTGACGATGTCCTGCAGCGACACCTCGTAGTAGATCTTCATGCCTTTGCCCGGCTCGAAGTAGGGGGGCATCTGGTTGGCCTGGAGGTATTTGGCCAGCGTGTCGGCCGAGATGGCGAAGGTGGCCTTGTCACCCACGTGCATCATGAGCAGACCTTCGTAGAGGTCGCCGTCGAAGGTCTTCTGGGCCTGCAGTATGCGGTCGGCGTGGCCGACGTTGCTGAAGGTCTTGGTGGTGTCGAAGGTGATGGTCATCTCGCCGACGAGCACGTCGCCGTCCTGCACCTGCTGGGCGCTCTTGTTCTGCTTCTCGAATTTGTACATGAGTCCGCTGTCGGTGGTCTTGAAGCCGTCGCCTCCACAGGACACGAGCATCATTGCTCCGGCCACAAGCATGGTGGCCAATTTGATACTTTTCTTCATTGTTGTTGGTTGTTTTATTTGTTTGTTGTCTTTGTTCGTTGTTTTCAGTCGGTGACCCTCACGTCGTACACCAGCACCGTGCGGGTGCCTATGCGGTCGCCGTCGCCCACGACGCCGTAGGCCTGCTCGGAGGGCAGTATGACGCGTGCGCGACCGCCGTGACGCATGGTGAGCAGGGCGGCGTCTAGCCCGCGGGTGGGTTGCAGGCGTCCGGCCACCACGGTGTCGGTCACGTGGCTGTATATCGTCTGTCCGTTGATGGCGCCGACGCTGTAGTCGATTATCACCGTTTCGTCGGGCTTGACGGCCTTGCCGCGTCCGGCGTCGGTGACCATGATGCGCGCGCCGCAAGGCAGCGTGGTCATCGTCCATCCGCGCCGCTGGGCGTAGGCCTCTATCTGTGCCTCTTCGCTCTGCGCTATGTAGCGGTTGGCGTTGATGAGGTTCTCCGTCAGGTCGGCCGACGGTGTCTCGGTCTCGACCACAGGCACATCGCGGCATGCACCGAAGAGCGCCGCCACGATGGCCAGTATATATGCGTGTTTTCTCACTTGCATTCTATCACTTCGCGTTTTATCTTTTCCACTACCTCCTGCAGCGTCGTGTAGGCTGTGGCCCCTGCCGCACGTTTGTGGCCGCCACCGCCGAAGAGGTTGCGGGCCATGAGGTTGACGTCGTAGCGTTCCTTGGAGCGCATCGAGAGACGCACTTTCTCGCCCTCTTCGCGCACCAGTATGCCGCAGTCGATGCTGCGCAGCTTCATCACTTCGTTGATGAGGCCCGTGATGTCGGCGCTCTCGACGCCGTAGGCTTTCATCTCGGCCTCGGTGAGCACTATCAGGGCTACCTGCCGTTCGGGGTACACCTCCAGCAGGTCGGCCATAGCGTGGCCGAAGAAGCGCAGGCGCTCCTCGGTGAAGACGTTCTTGATCTGGCGGTTGATGCGCATGGGGTCGATGCCGTGAGCGAGGAGGGCCGCCGCCGCGAGGTAGACGCTCTGGCGGTCGTTGCTGTAGCTGAAGGTGCCGGTGTCGGTGCAGATGCCTGCATAGAGGCATGTGGCGGCCTCTGTGGTGAAGATGCTGTCGCCATAGGTTTCGCGCATGAGCCAGTATACCAGCTCGCAGGTGCTCGACGCCTCGGGCTCCACCACCTCGGTCAGCCACCCGCAGCGCTCGTCGCCGACGGGGCGCTCGTGGTGGTCAACCAGAATGAAGTCGGCCTTGGCGGCGCGGAGGCGGTCGGCGAGACGGCCTGTACGTTCGACGGTGTTGAGGTCGAGGCACACGATGAGGTCGGCACCGTCTATCGCCGCCGATGAGCGTGCATCGTCCTTGCCGCTCACCACGTTGTCGGCGCCGGGCAGCCAGTCGAGGTCGCCTGGCACCCCGTCTGGGAGCAGGGGCGTCACTTCGGCGCTGCACACCTGCCGCAGCAGATGCCACATGCCGAGCAGCGAGCCCACGGCATCGCCGTCGGCGTTCTGGTGAGCCACCAGCACCACGTGGCGGGCCTCCGCGAAGGCCCGGCGCACGGCGCCGATGTCCCAGCGGCTGTCGAAAGCAGCCTTGTATTGCACTTCAATAGTCATGTGCCACAATGTATTACATTGTTTGCCGGATGATAAATCCAAGTGCAAAGATACGACTTTATTTAGATATTATAACAATTATTTATCAACCGAGCCGTAATTTTTCCCCGTCTGAGCGTCTGTTTGGCTTCCGACCCCATTCGGAGCTGGGGTGTTGTGGCCGTCTTGTAGCCGTTTAGTAGCCGTTTAGGTGGGGGTAAGATGGGGAGAAGTGGTCGATGCTGCTGAGCGACGTAGTGTGGGATGGGGGAGATATTTGTCAATTAACAAAAAAAATTTAACATTTGACACAATAAAATGCAATAATCGTTGTTATAGGTGTACGAAATAGGCAGATAAAAAGCAGAACAATCATTTATTGAGGAACAAAAACTTATCTGATTATGAACCTCGGAATTAAACTGCTGGTGGCTGAGGACGACCCGAACCTGGGTACTATCCTGAAGGCTTACCTGACCCAAAAAGGCTACACCGTTGTGTGGGCCAAAGACGGCGAAGAAGCAACGACCTTCTTCGAGGAAGAGGATGTCGATGCTTGCATCCTTGACGTGATGATGCCTGTGAAGGACGGTTTCACCGTAGCCAAGGAGATTCGCAAGGTGGACAAGAAGGTGCCGCTTATTTTCCTGACAGCCAAGAACCTGGAGGCCGACAAGCTGAAGGGTTTCGAGATTGGTGCCGACGACTATATCACCAAGCCGTTCAGCATGGAGGAGCTGCTGGCGCGCCTGAACGCCACGATGCGCCGTTCGTTCAACGAGGACCGTCCCGACAAGAATGTCTTCAAGATAGGACGCTTCACGTTCGACTATGTGCACCAGACACTTGCGCTCGACGACGACATACAGCGCCTGACGGCCAAGGAGTGCGACCTGCTGCGCATGTTCGCCATCAACTTCGGCCAGCTGGTCGACCGCAACACCTGCCTGCAGAAGATATGGAAGGACGACAGCTACTTCGCCGCACGCTCCATGGATGTGTATATCACCAAGTTGCGCAAGTACCTGAAGGGGGACCCGGGAGTCGAGATTGTCAACGTGCACGGTGTGGGCTTCAAACTGACGCACAAGGAGTAGGATGAGGCTCACGTTCTTGGGTACAGGAACCTCGCAGGGTGTGCCCGTGATTGCATGCCATTGTCGCGTGTGTCGCTCAGGTGATTCACGCGATAGGCGTCTTCGTACGTCGGCGTTGCTGGAGGTGGAGGGCCGCAATATATTGTTCGACATAGGGCCCGATTTCCGGCAGCAGATGCTGCGCGAGGATGTGGGGCATCTGGATGCAATCCTCATCACTCACGCCCATCGCGACCATGTTGGAGGACTGGATGATATAAGGTCGTTCAACTATGTGCAGCACAGTAAGATGAATGTGTACCTGAACGCCGAAGCAAGACATGCCATAGAACGTGACTACCACTATATTTTCGAGCCGCACCAATACCCGGGATTGCCCGAGGCGGACCTGCACACGGTGGAGGCTCCGTTCACGGCGGCGGGGGTGGAGGTGACGCCCGTGAAGGCCATGCACAAGGACCTGCCGGTGCTGGGGTTCCGCATCGGCACGTTGGCGTACATCACCGACGCCAACTACATGGCACCCGAGGAGATGGCCAAGCTGAAGGGGGTGAAGGTACTGGTGATTAACGCGTTGCGCCGCGAGAAGCATTTTTCGCACTACTCGTTGCCCGAGGCGTTGGAGGTGATAGAGACGGTGGCGCCCGAGAGGGCCTACCTGACGCACATGAGCCACGAGATGGGGCTGCACGCCGAAGTGTCGGCGACGCTGCCGCCGCATGTGGAGCTGGCTTATGACGGACTTAGGGTTGAATTTTGAGTTATGAGTTATGAGTTATGAATTATGAGTTATGAGTTATGAGTTATGAATTTTGAGTTTTGAGCGATGATATCTATTTGTATACCAATATATAACCACTATGCATACCCGCTGGTGCGAAGGCTGGCGAGACAGATAGCGAGTGCCGATGCGGAGAAATACGAGATTGTGTGCATCGACGACCACTCGTCGGGCTACTACGTGAACCAGAACAAAGGCATCGCCGAGCTGGCCTCATACGTCGGGCTTGAGAGCAACGTGGGACGCGCCAAGATACGCAACTACTTCCTGCAGTATGCCAAAGGCGAGTATCTGCTCTTCCTCGACTGCGACTCGATTGTGCCCGACAATTTTGTGCAGGGATATGCCAAGACGCTGATACGCAAGCCCGACGTGGTTGTGGGCGGACGCATCTATGACGAGACCTTCAAAGACCGCGAACACCGTCTGCGCTACCTCTACGGCACCAAGATTGAGAGCCGGCCGCTGGCGGAGCGCATCAAGAACCCGTACCACTCGTTCATGACCAACAACTTCATGGTGCGCCGCGAGGTGCTCGACAAGATACGCTTCGACGAGAACCTGACGAAGTACGGCCATGAGGACACACTCTTCGGCTACCGCCTGGAACAGAATAAGATACCTATTCTGCACATCGACAACCCCGTCATCAACGGCGACGTGGAGGAAAACGCCGAGTTCCTGCACAAGAGCGTGGAGGCTGTGGAGAACCTGGCGAAGCTTTACGACGACATGTGGGAAGACCAGCGCTTCTGCCACAGCGTGCGTCTGCTCAACACCTACAACAAGGTACGTCGCATGAATCTGCAGGGGGTGGTGTACTGGTTCTTCAAGGTGCTCAAGACACCTATGGAGAGCCACTTCGTGAGTGGCACAGGCGTCAGCCTCAATCAGTTCAACTTCTATAAGTTGGGTACGCTGATTAAACTATTGCATTATAATAATTAAAACCGTTTCGGCTATGAATAATAATATATGTAAAGGCTTGGTTCTGGCGTTTGCCATTGTGTTGGCCACAGCGGCGAGCGCACAGGTGGTGGAGACCACGACCTACGATGACGGTCGTGTGTACACCGGTCAGCGCAACGGCAAGGGAAAGATAGAAGGCAAGGGGTTGATGACGTGGCCCAACGGCGACCGCTACGACGGCATGTGGAAGAAAGGCATGCAGGACGGCGAAGGCACCTACTACTGGGCCAACGGCCTGGTGTACAGCGGCGAATGGAAGAAGAACTACATAAAAGGACACGGTACGTTCCGTTTCCCAAACGGCAACGTGATGGAAGGCGACTGGACGGCGATGGGTACCGGCACCGGCAGCCTTGTGTGGCCCGACGGCACCCGCTATGACGGCCCCTTCATCAACGGCGCCCCCCACGGACAGGGTGTCAAGGTGTGGGCCAACGGCGACCGCTATGAGGGCAACTTCACCCAGGGCCACATGATGGGGCAGGGCACCATCACCTTCAAGGACGGCACCACCTATACCGGCAACTGGGTCAACGACCACCGCGAAGGGCAGGGGAGCTGCCGCTATGCCGACGGCGGTCACTATGAGGGCCAGTGGTTCAACGACCAGTTCAACGGCCAGGGTTCCTACACCGCCCCCGACGGCACTCAGCTGCAGGGACGCTTCCAGGCCGGCAAGTTCGTGGAAGAATAGCTGACAGAGAATATGAAATCTATAATCAATAAACCAGGAATCATCATCGCTGCCGCCGCAGCGCTGATAGCCACCGCCTGTGGCAGCGGCCGCTTCATCTCGGCCGACCGCGACCTCGAGGAGGTGTATATGGGCAAGAGCTACTATGACATCGTTGCCGACTTCGGGCGTCCCGACGCCACGATGCAGGACGGCATGGAGGGCTCGAAGATTGCCTACAACTCGGTGACCCTCAGCGGCACCAAGGCAGCAGGCCTCTACCACCAGTACAACATGCGCAACCGCGCCACCAAGATAGAAGGCACCCCGCACGGCGGCATCACCTTCTCGTTCGACGCCTCGATGAAGTGCTACGCCGTAGACAGCGACTTCGAACGCGAACGCACCAAGGAGGCACCGGAGGTGAAGGAGGAGGTGCAGGCCGACAGGCGTATGCCGGAGAAGGTAAAACCCCGCATACCGCGTTCAATAGAGTACCCCTATCTCGACCGCAAGTCGCCCTTCGCTGAGACGGTGAGCATCGAGCAGGTGGACGTGGAGCGCACCAAAACGACGGTGTACTTCATGTATCGCAAGCGCACGCCCGACCGCCGCCCCATCGTCGACGACGGCCTGTTCATCATGCCCGAGGTGTACATAGAGGACTGCGCCACCGGCAAGCGTTACCACATGACCGCCCACGAAGGCATAGCCCTCTACCCCGAAAAGACACACTTCGCCAACAACCAGGGCGGCTACGACGTGCTGCACTACTCGCTGACCTTCGAGGCTCTGCCCGAGAACATCGAGTACATCGACATCGTGGAACCGGGACACTCGGGCTACAACTTCTTCCGGGTCGACATCCGCACCCCCATGAGCGCCAAAGAGGAACTAAAAAATCAATAATATGAAGAAAACACTACTGTATCTGGCGGCCGGAGCGCTGTGCTTCACCGCCTGCCAGCCCAAAGATGCTGGCGAAAAGCCGATAGAGAAGAACGAGATCACCGTCGCCGACGGCCGCTTCACCCCCGAGGTGATGTGGAGCCTCGGACAGATCGGCGAGTATGCCGTGAGCCCCGACGGCAAGCATGTCGTCTATGGCGTGAAGAACGTCAGCATGGAGCAGAACAAGGGCAACGTGGAGCTCTTCCTGCTCACCAACGACGGCGCAGAACCCACCGAGCAGCGCCTCACGAAGACTGCCGCCAGCGAGTTCAGCCCCGTGTGGCTCGACGACAACACGCTGATGTTCTGTCGCGGCAACGAGATACTCTCCATGGACGTCAAGACGCAGAAGGAGAGCAAGGTGGCCGAGTGCGAGCGCGGCTTCGAGGGCTTCAAGGTGGCCCCCGACGGCAAGTCGATTGTCTACGTCTCCACCATCCCCGTCACACGCCCCGACCATCTCAACAAGCTCTATGCCGGCCTCGACAAGACCACCGGCCGCATCAACGAGGACCTCATGTACCGCCACTGGGACAACTGGGTGGACGAAATCCCCCAGATATTCTACGTTCCTTTGGAGAACGGCAAGGCCCAGATGGACAAGGTCGTCAACATCATCGACAGCACCTTCGAGAGCCCCATGCGCCCCTGGGGTGGCACCGAGCAGTATAACTACAGCCCCGACAGCAAGACCATCGCCTACACCTGCCGCAAGAAGACCGGCTACGACTATGCCATGTCCACCAACAGCGACATCTTCATCTACAACATAGAGACCGGCGAGACCTCCAACATCAGCGAGGGCATCATGGGCTACGACCAGAACCCCGTCTTCAGCCACGACGGCAAGATGATTGCATGGGAGAGCATGGAACGCGACGGCTACGAGGCCGACAAGCTGCGCCTCATGGTCATGGACCTTGAGAGCGGCGAGAAGACCGACCTCACCGCCGGGTTCGACTACGGCGTCAGCGGCATCAGCTGGAGCTCGGACGACAAGGAACTGCTGGCCGTCGTCATGTATCGCGGCACCCTCGAAGTCTTTGCCTTCAACCGCGAAAGCAAAGCCATCCGCCAGATTACTGCCGGTCAGCACGATGTCAACAGCTTCCAGCTCAACGGCAACACCATCATCGCCTCGCAGGTGTCTATGCAGTATCCCGCCACCCTCTATGCCTACAACCTGAGCGACGACAAGTCGGAAGGCAAGAAAATCAGCACCTACAACGACGCCATCCTCTCGCAGGTGCGCATGGGCAAAGTAGAGCCCTACTGGGTGAAGACCGTCGACGGCAAGGAGATGCTCACCTGGCTCATCTACCCCTACGACTACGACAGCACCAAGACCTATCCCGCGCTCCTCTTCTGCGAGGGTGGCCCCCAGAGCATCGTAAGCCAGTTCTGGAGCACCCGCTGGAACTTCGAGGTCATGTCCGGCGCCGGCTACTTCGTCATCGCCCCCAACCGTCGCGGCGTCCCCGGCTTCGGCATGGAGTGGCTCGAGGAGATCTCCGGCGACTACGGCGGACTCTGCATGCAGGACTACATGAGCGCCACCGACTACTTCGCCAACAACTTCAAACAGATCGACCGTGAGCGCATCGGCGCCTGCGGCGCCTCCTTCGGCGGCTTCAGCATCTACTGGCTCGCCGGCCACAACCACGACGTGGTGCCGGCGTATGCCGACAACCTCCTAAAAGGAGGCTACAACGAAGGTCGCCGCTTCAAGGCTTTCCTCGCCCACAACGGCATGTTCAACTTCGAGCAACAGTTCCTCGAGACCGAAGAGATGTGGTTCGAGAACTGGGACCTCGGCGGCCCCTACTGGGAGCGCGACAAGAACCCCAAAATCAAGAAGAGCATGTCCTTCTCGCCACACCTCTATGTGGGCGAATGGAACACCCCCATCTGCGTCATCCACTCCGAGTTCGACTTCCGCATTGTGGCTTCGCAGGGCATGGCTGCCTACAACGCCGCCCAGATGCGCCGCATCCCCAGCCGCTACCTCTACTTCCCCGACGAGACCCACTGGGTCCTCAAGCCCCAAAACAGCCTCCTCTGGCACCGCAACTTCATCGACTGGTTCGACCAGTGGCTCAAGAAATAACTGTGGCCCCCGTCAAGGCCAAGCCCGCCCCTCACGGCGGGCTCCTGTCAGAGACACCAGACCTTTCTGCCATCCGGTACTCCATGCTTCCTTATAAAGAACAAGGCCAACTGACGAACGTCCCACTATACGCCGCGAGATAGCGTCTTTATTTCACCTCGCAGGAGGGGATATCGATGCGGCGGGCCATGGCGGCGAGTGTGTGGTAGAAGACATGACTATCACCCTTTCTCGGGTGAGCGGGAGCCTTCTTGACTGGCGTTATTGCGTCAGGTAGGCTTCCACCTCGTCGAGCTGGAGGGCGTCGGCGACGGAGTAGGTGCCTATCTGCTCGCGGCGGAGGGCCGAGAGGAAGGCGCCGGAGCCGAGGGCGAGGCCGAGGTCGCGGGCGAGGGAGCGTATGTAGGTGCCTTTGCCGCAATGGATGCGGAAGTCGGCCTGCGGCAGGTGCGCGGGGACGGTGCCGAGGGGATTCTTGTAGAGTTGAGAGTTGGGAGTTGAGAGTTGGGAGTTGTCGGGTTGCTGTGGTGTCGGCTCGTCGTCGACGGGGCCGCCTAGACGGAAGGCTGTTATCTCGAAGCTGTAGACGTTGACGGGCTTTGGCTGGATGACGACGGTGGGGTCGTCGGTGCGTGCGTACTGGTAGGCGCGCTGTCCGGCGATTTTGACGGCGCTGAACATGGGTGGCACCTGTAGGATGGTGCCGGTGAACTGCGGCAGGGTCTGCTGCAGCAGCTCGGGGGTGATATGGTCGTAGGGGTAGTAGCTGTCTATGGGGCGCTCGAGGTCGTAGCAGGGCGTCGTGGCGCCGAAGACCATGGTGCCGGTGTAGACCTTGTCGCCGTCCTGCAGGGTGGGGATGGTCTTGGTGGCCTTGCCGACGCAGATGAGGAGGAGGCCTGTGGCCAGAGGGTCTAATGTCCCGGCATGGCCTATCTTGAATTTTTTAAGGTCGTAGGTGTTGCGCACTACGGCTTTTACCTTGTTGACGGCCTGGAAGGAGGTCCACTGGCGTGGTTTGTCGATGGGGAGGACGATGCCGTCCTGGAGCTGCTCGAGGGTGACCATCGGGGCATCAGAGGACGTAAGGCAGGACGATGGTGAGGGTGCCGACGACAGCGCAGTAGAGGGCGAACCAGATGAGCTTGCCGCGCTTGACGATATTGATCATCCACTTGCAGGCGAGGCAGCCGCAGACGAAGGCGGCGAGGAAGCCCACGGCGAGGGCGAGGGGCGAGAGGCCGGCCATTGCCTGGCTGACGCCCATCTCGGCCATGTCCTTGACGTCGAGGAGTGCTTCGCCGAGGATGGGGGGGATGACCATGAGGAAGGAGAACTGCGCGAGGCGTTCTTTCTTGTTGCCCAGCAGGAGGCCTGTGGCTATGGTGCTGCCCGAGCGGGAGAGGCCGGGGAGCACGGCGAGGGCCTGTGCGACGCCTATGATGAAGGCGTGCAGCGGCGAGATGTTCTCGCGCTGGCGCGGCTTGGCCCAGTAGCTGAAAGCCAGCAGCGTGGCGGTGACCAGCAGGCAGATGCCCACGACGAGGAGGCCGCTGCCGAAGATGGCTTCCACCTTGTCCTTGAAGAAGAGGCCCACGATGCCGACGGGTATCATCGAGATGAGGATGTTGACGATGTACTTGGTGCCTTCGTTCCAGCGGAACTTGAACAGGTCGGTGAAGAGCCACACTATCTCGCGCCACAGTATGACGATGGTGCTGAGAACCGTGGCCACATGTACGGCGACGGTGAAGGTGAGGTTCTCCTCGCCGCTGAGGCCGAAGAGGTTGGCGCCGATGGCGAGGTGGCCGCTGGAGCTCACGGGCAGGTACTCGGTCAGGCCTTGGATGATGCCAAGGATGAGTGCTTCAAACCATTCCATAGGTTACTTCTTGTTTTTGTACATGATGGCCACTATCTCGATGACGAAGCCGAGGACGATGAGTATGGGGGCCCATACGAGGCGACGGCTGTCGAACATGGCGGGGTTGAAGACGTTGGGGTCGTCGCTGCCGCCGCCGGCGAGAAGGATATAACCCAGGGCGAGAATCAGGATGCCGACACCCATGAGGATGTAGTTGATTTTGCCGAAGGGAAGCTGGAGGTTGTTGTTGTTTTCTTCCATGATGATTATTGTTCAGCTGTTTTGTTGTTCAGGTTCTGGCTATGTAGCGGCGCACGGTGATGGCGGTGGAGAGGTAGGAGATGAGGATGCCGACGACGATGAGTATGCCGGCGATGATGAGGTACCACTGGAGGTGGCTGGCGTCGGTGAGGGGTATCTGGAACTCGTTGCCTGCCACCCATACTGCCGCGAAGGTGAGCAGCGACGCTATGAGGCCGCCGAGGGCGCCGTAGGCGACGCTGCGGACGATGAAGGGGCGTTTGATGAAGCTCACGTTGGCGCCCACCATGCGCATGGTGTGGATTGTCTCGCGCTGTGCGTAGAGTGCTATGCGCAGGAGGCTGTCGATGAGCACGACGGTGATGAGCACGAGTACGAGCATGAGGGCGATGAGGAACCACGAGAGCTTGTAGAAGCCGTCGCGCACCTCGTTGACGAGGTTCTCCTGGTAGGCGACGCCTGTGACGCCTTCCTCGGCCCCCACTTCCTCGCAGAAGCGGTCGAGCACCTCGTTGCTGTTGTCGGGCAGCAGCGAGACGTTGAAGTTGACCATGAGTGAGGGGTAGAGGGGGTTGTAGCCGATGAAGCCCACGAAGTCCTCGCCGAGCTCGTCGGTGAAGATCTCGGCGGCTTTCTCCCTGGAGATATAGTCGACATGCTTGATGTAGTCGCGCTGCTCGATGCGGCCTTTGACGGCGAGGGCGAGTGAGTCGCTGACGTCGGGCGAGAGGTCCACCTTGTAGGTGATGCGTTCCTGGGCGTCGTGGGTGATGCGGTAGGAGTGGTACTCGATGCAGAGCAGGAGGCCCAGCATGAAGAGTACCAGGGTGATGCCGAGGATTGTGGCGCCGTGGGTGGCCCAGAGTGATGCTTTCTTACTCATCAGTTGGCGAGCATTACGGGCATGACGAGCATGAGGATGTCATCCTGCTTGCCTTCGGTGTCGTCGCCGAAGGGGAAGATGATACCTGCACGTGAGGGGTGTGACATCTCCATGATGACCTGCTCGGAGTCGAGGTTGCTGATCATCTCGGTGAGGAATTTGGCGTTGAAGCCGATGTCCATGGGGCTGCCCTCGTACTGGCAGGGGATGGTCTCCTTGGCGTTGTTGGAGAACTCGAGGTCTTCGGCGCTGATGGTGAGCTTGTCGGCGCTGATGGAGAGGCGCACCTGGCGGGTGGCTTCGCTGGCGAAGATGCTGACGCGGCGCAGGGTGTTGATGAACGACTGGCGGTCGAGGACGAGCTTGTTGGGGTTGTCCTTGGGGATGGCGGCTTCGTAGTTGGGGTAGCGGCCGTCGACGAGGCGGCAGATGATGTAGAAGTTGTCGAAGGTGATGAAGAGGTTGGTGTTGTTGTACTCTATGGTGACGTCGCCGCCTTCCTTGCGGGCTGCGAGGATGTTCTTGACGATGGTGATGGGTTTCTTGGGGAGGATGAAGCTGGTGCTGTCGGGGGTGGTGACATCTTTGCGGCGGTAGCGGACGAGCTTGTGGGCGTCGGTGGCTACGAAGGTGATGCCGTCGGGGGTCATCTCGCAGAAGATGCCGCTCATCTGCTGGTGCATCTCGTCGTTGGAGGTGGCGAAGTAGGTCTTGTTGATGGCGTTGACGAGGGCGTCGCAGCTCATGACGACGGTGGCGGTGCCTTCGGCGGTGGGCATGGTGGGGTACATGTCGGCGTCCATACCTGCGAGGTGGTATTCGCCTTGGCCGCTGCTGAGCTCGATGGCGTGGCTCTGGTTGTCGACGTTGAAGGTGACGGGCACATCGTCGAAGCTCTTGAGGATTTCGAGGAGCATCTTGGAGGGGATGGCCACTTCCTCGGGGTTTTCCATGCGGCCGGTCTCGACTTCCATACGGGCCACGAGGGTGGTGGAGAGGTCGGTGGTCTTGATGGTCAGCGTTCCTTCTTCGAGGTGAAGGTGGAAGCAGTTGATGATGGGCATGGTGTTGTTGTTGGACAGAACACCGCTGAGGGATTGCAGCTGTTTGAGTAGCTGCTGGCTGTTGACAATGAACTTCATATTATTGTTTTTTTTGTTTCTAAAGTTTTGCAAAATTACACATTTTTCGGCGGGGCGGTGGGGGTAGCTTGCTATAGTTATTCACTTTTTAATCAACATTGACTTTGGTGAAGACGCCTTGTGGGAGGTAGTCGTCGGCGTGGATGTGGAGGCTGCAGTTGGTGCGGGAGTAGTTGTTGTCGAGGTAGAATTTGCCTGATATGCGGTTGCCGTGTTGGATGCGTGTGCCTGGTTCGTAGAGGATGACGACGTTCTGGAAGGTGTCGTTGCCGAAGATGAAGGTGGCGCCTGTGGCTTCGGGCGTTTCGAGTGCGGTGTAGAAGCCTGCGTTTGATTGTATGTCCTGCGAGGCGCAGTATTCGATGTTGACGACGGTGCCGCGGAAGGAGACTTCGTCGTGTTTGGCGCAGGATGTGAGTGTTGCTGCGAGGAGGAGGCTAAAAAAGACGTAGTGCTTCATTGAGAGAGGTTTTAAGGTCGGTGGATTCTTTGCGTTGTCCGATGATGAGTGCGCAGGGGAGGGCGTAGTCGCCTGCTGGGAAGTGACGGTTGTAGGTGCCGGGTATGACGACGCTGCGTGCGGGTATGCGGCCGCTGTAGGTGACGGGGTGCTGGCCTGTGACGTCGATGATGTGTGTGGAGGCTGTGATGACGGTGCCTGCGCCGATGACTGCTTCGTGTTCGACGATGGCGCCTTCGACGATGATGGCGCGGCTGCCGATGAAGCAGTTGTCTTCGATGATGACTGGGTTGGCCTGCAGTGGTTCGAGTACGCCGCCGATGCCTACGCCGCCGCTGAGGTGTACGTTTTTGCCTATCTGGGCGCAGCTGCCGACGGTGGCCCATGTGTCGACCATTGTGCCGCTGTCGACGTAGGCGCCGATGTTGACGTAGGAGGGCATGAGTACGGCTCCGGGGGCTATGTAGGCTCCGTGGCGTGCTGCTGCGGGGGGCACTACGCGGATGCCGCGTTGTGCGAGGTTGTGCTTGAGGGGTATTTTGTCGTGGTATTCCATGACGCCGGCTTCCATTGTCTGCATGCCGCTGATGCGGAAGTAGAGGAGTATGGCTTGCTTGACCCACTGGTTGACATGCCAGATGCCGTCGTCGCCGCGCTGAGCCACGCGGAGCTCGCCGCGGTCGAGCATGTCGATGGCTTGGAGGATGGTTTCTTTTACCCGGGGTTCTTTGAGCAGTTGGTTGTTTTCCCAGGCTTGCTGTATTGTGTCTTTCATCGTATCAGTAGTATTGTGCCGGTTTTTTTCTGTAGTCGCTCGGGGTGCACGCGTGTGCGGTAGTGGGCTTTGTATACGTATGACCCTTGCGGGCAGGGTTGTCCGACGAGGTTGCATCCGTCCCAATGGCCGTCGGGCTGGTCGTAGGTGGCGACGAGGTTTCCCTGGCGGTTGTATATCCACACCTGGAGCTCGATGACGTCTTGCGTGACGACGTACCAGAGGTTGTTGTCGTCGCGCGAGGGGGTGAAGGCGTTGGGGATGGTGATGTGGCTACGGTCGAGCTGGAGCAGCACGTCGGCGGTATCGTGGCAGCCTTCGCTGTTGATGGCTATGAGCTGCACGATGATGCTGTCGTAGTCGGTGGGGTAGTTGTAGCTGAATTGCTGCAGGGAGCTCTGGTAGTCGCCGATGTACCAGATGCGGCTGACGGCATCCTGGCTGTTGTCGCTGAAGACGACTTCCGGCGCGTCGGGCGTCACCACCATGGGTGAGATGTGCGGGTGGGCCTGCAGGTGGACGCCTCTGACGTTGAGGCTGAGGGTGATGGTGCTGTCGCAACGGTGGATGGTGGTGTACTTGACGCTGTCGGTTATCGTTGTTTTGTCGTTGTAGTCGAGTCGGCGTCCTTGCCAGAGGTAGGGCATCTGTGTGAGGCACAGGGTGTCATACTCTGTGTATCGCTCGGAGGGCCAGACGGTGAGCTTTATGATGACCGAGCTGTCGCAGCCGTATATCGATTGCAGGTTGTAGCGGTATGTGCCGCTGGTGGTGAGGTTGTCGCCGTGGTAGGTGAAGGGCATGTTGTCGCAGGTGGAGGTGTCGATGGGTGTGGTGTAGTCGTAGGCGGGGTTTACGGCCACGTGGAGATGCAGCGTGCTGTCGGCGCCGTGGGTGGTGAGCAGGTGCCTGACGGCGTTGCCTCCGCCGTCGAACCGGTGGCCGTACCACACGAGCGGCCACACGTTGTCGCAGACGATGGTGTCGTAGCTTACCTCCACGTTGTACCACACGTGCAGCTTGTAGTTGACGGTGCTGTCGCAGCCTTGATTGTTGGCGATGAGGAAGAGGGTGTCGGTGAGGGTGTCGAAAGCCCCGAGCCCTTGGCGTACCCACGGCAGGTCGTTCTCCACGACGGTGTCGGCGATGTCGCTACGGGTGTCCTCGATGACCGTGAGGTTCATGACGAGGAGGCTGTCGGCTCCGTGGCTGTTGACGAGCACCACCTCATTTGTACCTCTGTTGTTGAAGGTGACGCCGTTCCACACGATGGGCAGCTGGTGGCGGCAGACGACGGAGTCGGCCAGCGCCGATGTGTTGCGCCACACATGCAGGGAGTATTGCAGCACGCTGTCGCAGCCGACGGCATTGACCAGGGTGTAGGTGGTGTCGAAGTCGGAGAGGAGTGTGTCGACTCCCGGCAGGACCCACGGGAGGCTGTTCTCGACGATGGTGTCGTTGCGTGTGGCTCGGCTGTCTTCCTTGACGGCGAGGGTCATCACCGTGATGCTGTCGGCCCCATGGATGTCCGTCAGCGCCAGCGTCTGCACACCGGCGTCGCTGAAGGTGAGGGTGCCCCAAGTGAGCGGCAGCTGATGGCGGCAGACGGTGCTGTCGATAGAGTCAAGGGTGTTGAGCCATACGTGGAGGCTGTAGTGTATGGTGCTGTCGCAGCCGACGCTGTTGGTCACAAGGTATTCCACCGCCGTGTCGGCCATGAATGTCTCGTATCCGGCGAGGCCCCACGGGAGGCTGTTCTCCACCACGCTGTCGGCCAGCGTCGCCCGTGTGTCCTCCAGCACCGTGAGCCTCATGGTGACGATGCTGTCGGCCCCATGTATGTTGGTGAAGGTGACGTTCTGCATGCCGGCGTCGTCGAAGGTGACGCCGTTCCACATTAGCGGCAGCTGGTGGCGGCAGAGGGTGCTGTCGAGGGTGTCCGCCACGTTGTACCACACGAAGATCGTCAGGTGCACCGTGCTGTCGCAACCCTGTGTGGTGGTGGCGACGACGGTCGAGTCAATCATCAGCGCGCCGACGGCAGGGTGGGGGGCTCCCGGCTGCGGCGGTGTTATAAGGGTTTGTCCGGCGAAGATGTAGGGCAGCTGGTTCTCGGTGACGGTGTCGGCTATGGTGGCGGTCTTAGAGCGGTTTATGTGCAGCTTGTAGCGCATCGTGCTGTCGCAGCCGTCCACCGATGTGAAGTGCTTGGTTATCTGCCTGTCGCTGGTGTATGTCTGTCCGTGAAGGGTGTAGCTGTCGCATGCTGTGTCGTATTCCGTGATGTTGTACTTCGGGTGTACCGTTATCACGGCGGTGCTGTCTATGGTGTCGCCGCAGGTGCTTATAATCCTGAAGAGTACCGGTATCGCTGTGTCGGCGACGATGTTGTTGGGTGCGTGGAACCTGTATGTCGAGTCGTTGACCCTCTGCACGCAGGGGCTTATCACTTCGCGTCGCTCGAGGGCGCAGCTGGTGGGTAGCAGTTCGGGGTTGAGGGAGAGTTCCCAGTCGAAGACGTAGCCGTTGTCCTGGCTGAAGGCGTCGATGACTTCCACATACCATGTGCCGTTGAGTGGGCAGCCGACGAGCGCCGACAGGTTCTGGTCGGGGTGGTAGAACTGCTGTCTGGCGGCCACATCGCTGCTGTCTATGCTGTAACCCGTGCGGTTGGCCGCGCGGTAGATGCGGCCGTCGCCCGGCGCATACTGGTAGCCGCTGGTGGTGTTGCTGCTCCAGCAGTAGTTCCAACCCACACCGGGTTGGTTGGCGCTCCTCGTGCGGTCGCATATTTCATAGGGATCAGAATGGTCGTAGGCGACGCCGAGATAGGTGCCGCCGCTAACATTGCTGTAGCTGGTGTTCCACGAGCGGTGCCCCGCAGGCACTTCGTCGTCGCAGTCGCTGCTGCCACGTCCGCTCCAGTTCATGAGGCTCGCCCGCTGGCCGTTAGGGCACACAACGCCGATGTACAGGTCGCCGATGTACGAGTGTTCGATGTTCACCCTCACATACTTTATGTCCTGAGCCGATGCTACGGTGGCTCCGGGTATGAAACCGCTGAAGGTCAGCGTCGAGCGGTAGGAGCATCCGTAGGGCGGACACGACACCCCGTCGGGCAGGAAGGCCAGCTCGGCGTGGCTCTGTGCCGCCATGGGCAGGTCGAACACTACGTTGAAGTTGTTGTTGTAGCCGAATTGTATTGTGGTGTATGAGTTGGCGCAGACGTCTGTTGGCAGCACGAAGCGCAGGAACTCGTTGCTCTGCGCCTGTGTGGCGAGGGGCGTTAGCAGCATCGTCAGAACCGTTGCCGCTCCAAGCAGCAACCTCGACAATGTCCCGTGGTTGTGTCTAACGTCAATATTCATAACCGTTAATTTTTGTCAATCAACCGTCATCCCTCAATTCCTCATCACCTCGATTGTGCCGTTCTGTTTCACCACGCCCCAGGCGCTGCGTCCCATAAAGCGGTAGTAGTAGGTGCCGTCGGGGCTGTTGGTGGCGTTGGGGTCCCAGAAGTCCTCGTGGCGGTACACGTTCACCGCGTGGAACACCCTCGCGCCCCATTGGTTGTAGATCCATATTTCGTTCATCGGATATTGGGCCATGTCCACGAGGTTTACCACCTCCCAGCGGTCGTTGATGCCGTCGCCGTTGGGCGTCACCAGCGTGGGGAACTGCAGCCAGTCGTTGACCACCGTGATGGTGTGCTCCACGGTGTCGCGGCACACCGCCGTCAGCGTGTCGGGCCCGTGGTGCGTCCACAGCGCCGTCAGCGTCACCACGTGGTCGCCCGACGGGTTCTGTCCGTTGTTGTCCCAGCGGTACGACGGCGAGAACTCGTTGCTCGTGTCAATGCCCTGTGTGCCCGAAATCTGCCACAGCCACTCCATGTCTTCGAGCGGCCACGAGCCGTTGAGCAGCTCCACCTGCGGGTCGTGCAGCGGCGGCTCCAGCGGCGTCCACTCGAAGTGGGCTTCGGGGTTGCGGAATATCCACACCGTGCTGTCCATCCGCACGGTGTCCCTGCAACCGTTCTCGCTCACCGACATCAGCGTCAGCCCATACACCCCCGCCGAGTCAAAGCCGCAATCTATCAGCGTGTCGCCGACGATGGTGTCGCCGGTGCTCAGCACCCATTGGCGCCATGCTGTCAGCGGCGTGGTGTCCTTGGCCGCCACACCGTAAGGCTCGCAGCCAAGCAGCACGGTGTCGCCGCCCCATGTCTGGCCGTCGTCGCTCAGCAGTATGCGTGGCATGAAGGCACTGTCGATGATGTTTATCTTCACGTGTACCAGGCTGTCGCATCCCCACACCGTCGTGTGCGGGCTGTCGAACTCTGCCGGGCCGCCATAATCCACTCCCTCGTACACAAACCCGTCGTAGCGGCAATAGGCCAGCGTGTCGTTCACTTCGTAGTTGATGTTGAACACCACGGTCTTCATCACCACGCTGTCGCATCCCGTCACAGCCGTCAGCGTGTCGGGCAGCGTGGTGTCGCTCACTATCGTGTGCATGCCCACCGTCACCGTGTCGCCCACGCACACGAGCAGCGTGTCGGTCGACGTTATCGGCGCGCGGTAGATGAACGACTTGGCCACTATGCTGTCGCACCCCGTGGCCGCCGTCAGCGTGTCGCTCAGCACGGTGTCGTGCGTCACGACGATGCCGCCCGACAGCGTCGTCGTCTCGTCGGGGCACATGTATATCGTGTCTATGTTCTCAATCTTGTCCCTGAACTTGTAGGTGTAGGTCACCGTGCTGTCGCAGCCGTGCACCGTCGTCAGGTGCCTCACCACCGTCGTGTCGCTGTTCGTGGTGTCACCTCCCGGTATCGTCGCCGTAGCGCCGGCGCACAGCGTGTCGGCCACCAGCGTCTCCTGCTGGCTGTAGTAGTGCACTCGCACCACGGTGTCGCGCTCCGCCGGCGAGCCGGTGCCGTAGATGCGCACCGTGTACTCTATCACCGTGTCGTTATTCGCGCCGCGTGGCGACGTCACGTTCCACACCGAGTCGTTCTGCTGCATCACCCTGTTGCCAAGCACCGTGCAGCCCGTCATCACGCCGGCCGTAGGCACCAGCGCCTCGTTCAGCGACAGCTCCCAGTCGAACACCCAGCCGTTGTCGCCGCCCCATGCGTCGATGACCTCTATGTACCACGTGCCATTCACAGGGCATCCCACCAGGTTGCTGAAGCTCTGGTCGGGGCGGTAGAAATGGGTCCCCTGCGCCACATGGCTGCTGTCTATGCTGTAATTCGTGCTGTTGCCCGAGCGGTAGATGCGGCCGTCGCCGGCACCGTACTGGTACCCGTGGGTGTTGCTGCTGCTCCAGCAGTAGTTCCAACCCGTACCCGCACGGTTATAGTAAGAGAGGGAGTCGCACTCGTTGCTGGAGTCGCTGCCCGAAACCGGCACACCAAAGTTGGTGCTGTTAGACACATTGCTGCCGCTCGCCCAGCTGCGCGCATTGGTCGGCACCATATCCGTACAGTCGCTGCTGCCGCTTCCTGTCCAGTTCATCAGGCTGGCCCTCTGGCCGTTGGGGCACACGACACCGATGTATAGGTCGCCAACCCAGCTGTGCTCTATGTTAAGCTTCACGAACTTGATGTCCTCAACATTCCTTATGACGAGGCTGTTGTCCAAGCCGCTGAAGGTCACGTGCGAGCGGTAGGAGCAGCCGTAGGGCGGACACGACTCGCCGTCGGGCAGGAACGCTCGCTCGGCACGCGACAGGTTCAACTCCATATCCCTCACCTCGACTTCCGACGCCGCCGTGCGGCCGATGCCTATGCGCACCGTGTCGTGGAGGCACGCCACAGTGTCCACACTCACACGCACCACCTGCTGGGCCTCTGCAACGGCGCACAAGCACATGCAAACCAGTGCGATAACTATATATTTATATATATTCGGGCGTGCCATAATTAAATGCAAAGATACAAAAATTTCGCAACATGACGACATCTCACCCCAATTTTTCTTATTTTTAACATTTCGCGCCCACTCCCGACCGCCACATCCACCTCTTACCCCCCCCCCCTAAACGGCTACTAAACGGCTACTAAACGGCATCAACACCCCATAACTCCAAACTCCTAACTCCCAATCAAGCCCCACAACGGCAGTTCTTCAGTAGTTTTTCAGTGTTTGACTGAAGAACTGCCATGCCGTTTCCGTAGTGGCTTCGTAAGGGAAAGGCCCTAAAATAATTTTGTCAGACATAAAAAAAAGTGTATCTTTGCAGCAAACTAAAAACAGTACATCATGAAACAACTCATTGAATGCGTGCCTAATATCAGCGAAGGCCGCAACATGGATATCATCAACCAGGTGACTGCCGAGATTGAAAAGGTCGATGGCGTGAAGCTCCTCGACGTCGACCCCGGTCAGACAACCAACCGCACCGTCATCACCTTCGTCGGTGAGCCCGAGCCCGTCCTCGAGGCCGCCTACCAGGTGGTGAAGAAAGCCGCCGAGCTTATCGACATGACCCAGCACCACGGTGCCCACCCGCGTCAGGGTGCCACCGACGTGTGCCCCCTCATCCCCGTGAGCAACATCACCATGGAAGAGGTCGTCGAGTACGCCCACAAGCTCGGCAAACGTCTCGGCGAAGAACTGCAGATACCCATCTACTGCTACGAGAACGCCGCCTTCCTGCCCGAACGCCGCAACCTCGCCTACTGCCGCACCGGCGAGTACGAGAGCCTCAGCAGCCGTCTCGGCACCGAGCAGTGGAAGCCCGACTTCGGCCCCAACGCCTGGAACGACCACACCGCCCACACCGGCGCCACACAGGTGGGTGCCCGCGACTTCCTCGTGGCCATCAACTACAACCTCAACACCACCAGCACCCGCCGCGCCAACGCCATAGCCTTCGACGTGCGCGAGAAAGGTCGCCCCAAACGCGAAGGTGGCAAGCCCAGCGGCAAGCCCATCAAGGACGAGAACGGCAAGACCATCATGATTCCCGGCACACTCAAGGGCACCAAGGCCATCGGCTGGTACATCGAAGATTACGGCATCGCTCAGGTGTCCATGAATATCACCTCCATCAAGGTGGCCCCCGTCCACCTCTGCTTCGACGAGGTGTGCCGCTGCGCAGCCAACCGCGGCCTCCGCGTCACCGGATGCGAAATCGTAGGCCTCATACCGAAGAGCGTCCTCATCGACGCCGGCAAGTACTACCTGGCCAAGCAGCAGCGCTCCCTCGGCGTCAGCGAGGAGGAAATCATGAAGGTGGCCATCAAGAGCATGGGCCTCGACGACCTCAAGCCCTTCGACCCCAAAGAGAAAGTCATCGAATACCTCATCGAGGACCACTCGAAGAAAAAACTCGTCGACCTCACCTGTCGCGGCTTCTGCGACGAGACCGCCAGCGAGAGCCCCGCTCCCGGCGGCGGCAGCGTCAGCGCCTACATGGGCGCCCTCGCGGCATCCCTCGGCACCATGGTGGCCAACCTCACAGGCGGCAAGGCTGCCTACGACGACGAGTGGGAGAAATTCTCCGACGTGGCCGTCAAAGGTCAGGCCCTGAAGGACGAGCTACTGCACCTCGTCGACGAGGACACCGCAGCATTCAACAAAATCATGGATGCCTTCGGCCTGCCTAAGAAAACCGACGAGGAGAAGGCCGCCCGCAGCGAGGCCATCCAGGAGGCCACCAAGTTCGCCACCGAGGTGCCCTTCCGCACCATGCAGCGCTCCCTCGAAGCCTTCGAAGTCTGCCGCGCTATGGTGGAATGGGGCAACCCCAACAGCGTCACCGACGGAGGCGTGGGCTCCCTCGCCGCACGCAGCGCCGTCATGGGTGCTCACCTCAACGTTAAGATCAACGCCTCGTCGCTCAAGGACGAAGCCTTCAAGGCCGACATCCTGGCACGTGCACAGAAAATAGAGGACGAAGCCATCCGTCAGGAAGCCGAAATCCTCAAAATAGTAAACGAGAAAATAGGACTCTGATGAAGAAGAAAGCATTGATGCTGCTCGCCGTTGTGGTGCTCACGCTCGTCGCAGCCGCCTGCACCCACCACACCTGCCCCGCCTATCGCGGCAGCGTGGTGATGGCCGAAGCCACCGAGTAAAAACTTGGGGACATAAGAAAATCCTCTACAGAATATCAGCATATTCTGTAGAGGATTATTGTATCAAGTCTGGTCAGGCGTCGGCGCCGAACTGCATCAGGTAAGCTTTGATGAACTCGTCGAGCTTGCCGTCGAGCACACCGGCTACGTCTGAGGTCTGGTAGTTGGTGCGGTGGTCTTTCACGCGACGGTCGTCCATCACGTAGGAGCGTATCTGCGAACCCCACTCGATCTTCTTCTGCGAGGCCTTGATTTTGTCTTTCTCCTCCATGCGGTGCTTCATCTCGCGGTCGTAGAGCTGAGAGCGCAGCAGGCGCATGGCGTTCTCCTTGTTCTTCGGCTGGTCGCGTGTCTCGGTGTTCTCGATGAGTATCTCCTCCTCGACGCCGGTGTAGGGGTCCTTGTACTGGTAGCGCAGGCGCACGCCCGACTCCACCTTGTTGACGTTCTGTCCGCCGGCGCCGCCGCTGCGGAAGGTGTCCCAAGAGAGTTTCGACATGTCCACGACCACCTCTATGGTGTCGTCGATAAGGGGCGTGACGCTGACCGAGGTGAAGCTCGTCATGCGTTTGCCCTGCGCGTTGAAGGGGCTGACGCGCACCAGGCGGTGCACACCTGTCTCGCTCTTCAGGTATCCGTATGCGAAATCGCCCTCTATCTGAAGCGTACAGCTCTTGATTCCGGCGCCGTCGCCGTCGAGCGAGTTGCTGATGACGACCTTGTAGCCATGAGTTTCGGCATAGCGTATGTACATGCGCATGAGCATCTCGGCCCAATCCTGAGCCTCTACGCCACCGGCACCGGCATTGATGGAAAGCACGGCGTCGAGGCGGTCGCTCTCGTTGCGCAGCATGTTCTTGAACTCCAGCTCTTCGACCTTCTTCTGTGTGGAAGCTATCTGGGCCAGAAGCTCTTCCTCGGTGGCGTCGCCGGCGTCGAAGAATTCGCCCATGACCTCAAGGTCGCCACAGGCCTCGTCGACGTCTTTGTATGCCGTCACCCACACCTTCTTGGCGTTGATGCCTTTCACCACCTTCTGGGCCTCTTTGGGGTCGTTCCAGAAGTCGGGCGCCTCGGTCTTCTTCTCCTCTTCGGCAATCCATGCCGCCGTGTTCTCGATGTCGAGGAACTTCTTCAATGCCTCTTTGCGGGCAGTCAGGTCTTTTATCTGTTCTTGGTTTGTCATATAAGCACTAAAAAAGGGCAAGCTGTTTATATCGCACCGCTACAACCAAACACCCTTGCTGTATTCCTACCCTGGGGGATTCAATGGGAGCTGGTCGTATAAGACTTGCCCAACCCTATGATATACAGGCGATAGCCTGCAACCGTTGTCTCTCTTTCGGAATGCAAAGATACGAAAATATTTATATCTGGCAAAAAATATTTTTGCTTGTCAGCAGGGGTCGACGTCGAAATGGACGGCGACGCGTGCCCATCCTTCCTGCTTCGTGAGGTCGTCGGCCATCTGCATCATCAGCCGTTTGGCGTCGGCGATGGCTTCGCTGCGCTCGAAGCGAACGGTGACAATCTTGAGGTAGAGCGCGCGAATGCGGCTCACCAGCGGGTATTCGGGTCCCATGACGCGCTGTCCGAAAGCGCCGCGCAGCTGCAGCGCCAGCCAGTCGGCGGCGGCGTTGAGCACCTCGCTGTCGCGGTGCTTGAGGGTGATCTCCACCAGACGGTAGTAGGGCGGATAGCGGAAGACGCGCCGCTCGTTGTCCTGGTCGTGGTAGAGACCTTCGTAGTCATTGTCTTGCACTTTCTGCAACAGCTGGTGTCCGGGGTTGTAGGTCTGGATGATCACACGTCCTGCATCGCCGTGTCGCCCGGCGCGGCCGCTGACCTGCGTCATCTGCTGGTAGGCGCGCTCGTAGCTGCGGAAGTTGGGGTAGTTGATGAGGTTGTCGGCGTTGACGATGCCCACCACGCTGACGTGCTCGAAATCAAGGCCTTTGGTGACCATCTGGGTGCCCACGAGGATGTCTATGCGCCGCTCGGCGAAGTCGTTGAGCAGTTCGATGTACTGGTTCTTCTGCAGCGTGCTGTCGAGGTCCATGCGTGCCACGCGTGCTTCGGGGAACATGATCTGCAGGTCCTCCTCGACGCGCTCGGTGCCGATGCCGGCCATGCGGATGTGCGTCGAATGGCAGGCGGGACATTCCGCCGGCACGGGTATGCTGTAGCCGCAGTAGTGGCAGCGGAGTGAGTTGGTGGCCTTGTGGTATACCAGCGACACGTCGCAATGCACGCATTGGGGTATGTGGTGGCAGTCGTCGCATTCGAGCCTCAGGGAGAAGCCCCTGCGGTTCTGGAACAGTATAACCTGCTGCCGTGCGGCGAGGGCGTCGCGGATGGCGTTGAGCAGCGTGTCGCTGAAGTGGCCGTGCACTTCGCCCTGCCGCTGAGCCTGCTTCATGTCTACCACGTCGACCTGCGGCAGACGGAATCCGCCGTATCGCTGTGTGATGGTGGCGAGGGCGTACTTGCCTGCGAGGGCGTTGTGGTAGCTCTCGATGCTCGGGGTGGCGCTACCGAGCACGGTGCGTGCGCCCCAGAGGCGTGCCAGGTAGATGGCGGCGTCGCGTCCGTGATAGCGCGGAGCGGGGTCCTGCTGCTTGTAGGAAGCGTCGTGTTCCTCGTCGACGATGACGAGGCCAAGGTTGGTGAACGGCAGGAAGACGGCGCTGCGTGCACCCAGCAGCACCTGGTAGCGGCCAGAGCCTTCCTTGAGGGCTGTGCGGCGCCACACCTCGACGCGCTGGCTGGCCGAGAAGCGCGAGTGGTAGACGCCGACCTTGTCGCCGAAGTGGCGCCGCAGGCGGTTGATGATCTGCGCCGTCAGCGCTATCTCGGGCAGGAGGAAGAGTACCTGCCTGCCGGCACGCACCTGCTCGTCTATCAGCTTGATGTACACCTCGGTTTTGCCGCTCGACGTGACGCCGTAGAGGAGGGATGTCTCGCGGTATTTCTCGTGGGCGATGGTGTCGTAGGCCGCCTGCTGCTCTTCGTTGAGCACGATGCTCGAGGCGGGCACGATGCTATCGTCGTCGACGTGCGCCAGACGGCTTTCGACGCGCTCTTCGGTGAGCAGCACGCCGTTCTTGATGAGTGTCTGCAGCGACGACCCTTGCGGCAGTTCGCGCTTGGGTACCGGCTCTTTGCCGAAGCCGGACATCGTCATGAAGCGCATCATCAGCTCCACCTGCTTGGTACGCTTCTTGGCCTCGAGTTCGTCGAAGAGACGACGCTGTGCTTCCTCGGTGGCGTAGTCGTCGGCCAGGCGCACGTAGGTGGATTTGCGGGGCACGAAGCGCTCGCGCAGCTCCTCGTCCATGACCACCACCTCGCGTTCCATCATGGTGCGCATCAGGGGCATAATCTTCTGGATGCCAAGTGCGCGGCTGATGTCGTCGACGCGCATCACGGGGTGGTCGGTGAGCAGGTTGACCACCTGCAGCTCGTAGTTGGAGAGCCGCGAGAGGTCGCCGTCGAAGTCGGGGTGTATGCTTACGGCGCTCTCGCTGGCCAGTTTCATGCCGGCAGGGAGGGCCACCGCCATCACGTCGCCCGGGTAGCACATGTAGTAGGAGGCCATCCACTCCCAGAAAAGCATCTGGCGCTCGGTGACTAGGGGCTGTTCGTCGAGCACGCCGAGTATGTATTTGGCGCGCCATTTGGGCGCTTCGGTATGCAGACGGCGCACGAGGGCGGAATACATGCGTTTCTGCCCGAACTGCACCACCACGCGGACGCCCACAGCCACCTCGTCGCGCATCTCGCGCGGCACCCTATAGGTGTAGGTGCCAGGCAGATGCAACGGCAGCAGCACGTCGGCATAGTATACTTCGACCTCGTCCATAACGGCTGCAAAGGTACGACTATTTTTCCATACGCCGAAGCATTTTTTATCCACCGTCGGCATTGGAAGGCAATCTTGCCGGCCGAGGGTTGCCGTCGGGTCGTATTTGGGTTGCTGTCACTACGGAGCCGGTACGGCAGTTCTTCAGTACTTCAACGATACTTCTTCAGTAGTTCTTCAGTGAAACACTGAAATACTACTGAAGAAATGCCGTAGCGGGGCGTAGCTGGGAGTTGGGAGTTAGGAGTTGTGGGGTGTTGTGGCCGTTTAGTAGCCGTTTAGTAGCCGTTTAGTAGCCGTTAAGGTGGGGTTAAGGACAGATGATGGGGTTGGGAAAAGATTTTTTTCGCATCATAATATAATATATTATGCGAATGCGCGTTATGTGTATCAATAAAGGGATGTTGAAAACTTTATCGCGCGAGGAGGCTCGGAAAGCGAAAAAAAGTGTATTTTTGCAGTCGAAATGTTGAACCAACAATAACAACAATGGAGAACCAAGAGAACAGAAAAGAAGAGCTCTACAGCCAGGCGATACCTGCCGGCAAACGTAGATATTTCTTCGATGTGAAAGAGACGAGAGGCGGTGACAAGTTCATCACCATCACCGAGAGCCGCAAGCTCTTCAACAACAACACGGGTGACTTCTATTTTGAGAAGAACAAGATGTTCCTGTACAAGGAGGATTTCGACAAGTTCCGCCAGGGGCTTGAGAACGCCTTCTCGTTCATCGAGACGGGCATCGTGCCGCCGCCGGTGGTGGTTGAGGACAGCTACCGCGCCGACGACACCGACAGCAAACTTGAGGAGATAGATTTTAAGTTCTAAGCAACAGAGAGAAATGGGAAAGATAATATCCATAGCCAACCAGAAGGGCGGAGTGGGGAAGACCACGACGGCGGTGAACCTCTCGGCGGCGCTTGCCGTGCTTGAGAAGAAGGTGCTGCTGGTGGATTGCGACCCGCAGGCCAACGCCACTTCGGGCATGGGCATAGACCCCGACGGCTTGGAAAAGAGTGTGTACGAGTGCATCCTCGGTCAGGCCGACGCACGCGACATCATCATGGAGACCGACACGCCGAACCTGTCGCTGCTGCCCACGCGCATCGACCTTGTGGGTGCCGAGGTGGAGCTCATCAACGAGAAGGGCCGCGAGCAGTTCCTGAGCCGCGCGCTGGCTGGTGTGAGGGACGACTACGACTATGTCATCATCGACTGTTCGCCGTCGCTGGGCCTGATAACCATCAACGCCTTGACGGCGTCGGATTCGGTGATAATACCGATACAGAGCGAGTATTTCGCCCTTGAGGGATTGGGCAAGCTGCTCAACACGGTGCGCATCGTGCAGACGCGCCTCAACCCGCAGCTCTCCATCGAGGGCTTGCTGATAACGATGTACGACAACCGTCTGCGTCTGGCGCGCCAGGTGGTTGAGGATGTGCGTGACCACTTCAAGCAGCTGGTTTTCGACACGCTCATCTATCGCAACACCAAGCTGGCGGAGGCGCCGAGCTACGGCAAGAGCATCATCATGCACGACGCTGCGTCGACGGGTGCGGTGAACTACCTCAACCTGGCGATGGAGATACTCAGGAGAAACAAGAAAAGTGAATAGTGGAAAGTGACCAGTGGCCAGTGGTAAGTGACGAATGGCCAGTGGTAAAGTAGATAAGAAAGAATGGCAACAAAACCGAAGAATGGAGGCTTGGGACGCGGACTTGGGTCCATACTGCCCGACATAGCCGACCTGGAACCTGAAGGCAAGAAGACGGCCACAGCGGTGAGCATGGTGGCGATAAGCAAGATAAGCCCCAACCCGTACCAGCCGCGCAAGGAATTCGACGACAACGAGCTCGAGGAGTTGGCGCAGAGCATCAAGCAGCAGGGAGTCATCACGCCGGTGACGCTGCGCCAGATGCCCGACGGCAGCTACCAACTGGTGGCCGGCGAACGCCGTCTGCGTGCCAGCAAGCTGGCAGGCCTGAAGGAGCTGCCCGCCTATGTGCGTACGGCTACGGACATTCAGATGATGGAGATGGCCCTGGTGGAGAACATACAGCGGTCGGACCTCAACGCCATCGAGGTGGCGCTGGCTTACAAACAGCTCATCGAGGAATGCCGCTTGACGCAGGACCAGCTCAGCGAGAAGGTTGGCAAGGACCGCTCGACGATAAGCAACTACCTGCGGCTGCTCGGCTTGCCCGCCGAGACGCAGGAGGCTCTCGGTGCCGGACGCATCAGCATGGCACATGCGCGTGTGCTGGCCGGCGTTGAGGACGAGGAGCGTCACGCCGAGATACTGCACGCCATCGTGGAGCGCCACCTGTCGGTGCACCAGGCTGAGGAGATGGCCAAACAGGCAAAGGCCAAACCCAAGGTGCAGGTGTCGCGTCGCGGCGAGCTGCCGTCGTTGCACAGCGCCGCACAGAGCCGCCTGAAAGACCGCCTGCAGTCGACGGTGGAAATCAAGCGCTCGCAGCGTGGCAAGGGTACGCTGACTATCTGCTTCAACTCAGACAGCGACTTCGAGCGCATACTGGCGCTGATAGAGAAATGAGACGTCTGCTGCTCTTGATATTGCTCGTCCTGCCGCTCGGCACCACAGCGCAGCTGTCGGAATACGAGGAGCACTCGCCCGATGTGGCGTTGCGCTGGTCGCTGCTGCCGGGAGCCGGACAGATATACAACGAGCAGGCGTGGAAGGTGCCGATAATCTATGCCGCCTTTGCAGGTGTGGGATACTTCATCTACGACAACTACAAGGCCATGCACCTCTTCAAGGACGAGTACCTGTATCGCGTCAACCACGACGACGTCGCCCAGAACCCCGACTACGCCTCGTATCCCACAAGCAACATCGCGGAGCTCTACAACTCGTACAACCGCAATTTCCAGCTGATGATTATCATCGCTGCCGGCATCTACGGGCTTAACCTGCTCGACGCCTACGTCTTCGGACATCTGTTCAACTTCAGCATCGACGACGACATAAGCCTCAACGTGGTGCCTGCCGTGCAGCCGACGCCCATGGGGTGGTACCCGACGGTAGGGGTGGGGTTGACGTTCTGAGCACAATAACCAATAATTGCAAACAAAACAGATAACACATTAAACGATATGACAAGCAAACTTCTTATGATTCAAAGCGACATGTCCACGGTGGTAGACACCATGGGCGAAGCTGTCGGCGAGACCGTTGCCGCCCCCGAGCGCATCACGTTGTGGGACATGGCCCTCAACGGCGGATGGATTATGCTGGTGCTGGCGTTGCTGCTGGTGCTGGCCATCTACGTGTTCGTGGAGCGCTACCTCACGTTGAGCACAGCCCTCAAGGGTGAGGCTGACAACCAGTTTATGGAAGAGATACGCGAGCATGTGCACAAAGGCGAGCTCGACGCCGCCCGCAACCTCGCCAAGGAGACCGAGACCCCGCTGGGACGCATGATCAACAAGGGTTTCTCGCGCCTCGGGCGTCCGCTGCCCGACATCCAGGCGGCCATAGAGAACGAAGGCCAGCTTGAGGTGGCACGACTGGAGAAGCATGTGTCGCTGGTGGCTACGGTGGCTTCGCTGGGCCCCATGATCGGCTTCCTCGGCACCGTGACGGGCATGATCACCGCCTTCCAGGAGATGGCATACGCCGGCAACAACATCGACATCAGCCTCCTCTCCACGGGTATCTACCAGGCAATGGTGACCACCGTTGGCGGCCTCATCGTCGGCATCGTGTGCTACTTCCTGCACAACCTGCTGGTGAACCGCATCAGCAAGGTGGTGTTTGAGCTGGAGGTGCGCGCCAACGAGTTCATGGACCTCCTTCACGAGCCCGCTTGATTTAATCTGTAAGCTGTGAGCTGTAAGTTTTAAGTTGCTGCGCCGACAGCATCCGTCCAGACTTAAAGCTTAAAACTCAAAACTCAAAACTTAAAAAGATGATCAAGAGTCAGAACCAGATAAAGATAGAGACGTCGTCGTCGAGCATGAGCGACTTGGTGTTCCTGCTGCTCATCTTCTTCATGATTACGTCGACGCTCATCAGCCCCAACGCCGTGAAGCTGCTGCTGCCCGAGAGCAACAGCAAGACGATGGCCAAGGAGAGTGTGACGGTGTACATCGACGAGAGCCACAACTTCTATGTGGAGAACGACATCCCCATAGTGCCGGCGGAGCTTGAGTCGTATCTGCGCACCAGTATCGCCGCCGACGAGACGGAGGCCTGCATAGTGCTCCGCGCCGACAAGACGGTGCCTGTGCAGGATGTGGTGCAGGTCATCGACGCCGTCAACAGTATCAATGCCGCAGGTGGCACCAAGCACAAGGTGATTCTTGCCACCTCGCCCAAGAAGTAACGACATACGACGTATGAACAACAGAATCATATCAGGCATCATCACCGCCGTCATCATGGCTGTGGTTGTGGCTGTGTTGCTGGCCTTCGGCTATGACCCGCCCGACCCGCCGATACCCGAAGAGGGTGTGGAGGTGAACCTTGGCGACAGCGACTACGGCATGGGTGACGACGCCCAGCCGGCAAGTACGGCGGCAGCCACACAGGCGCCGTCGGCGCCCAACCAGGTGGCCACGCAGCATGCCGAGCCTACGCCCAACATCGGTGCCAGCACCAGCGAAGGCAACACCGTGAAGCCCGTCGCCGAGCAGCCGAAAGAGGTGGTGAAGGAGCCGGAGATTAACAAGAACGCCCTCTTCACGGGGCGTCGCAACCAGCAGAGTGGCAGCGGCAGCCAAGGTATAGCCGGCGGCACTGGCGACCAAGGCAAGCCCAACGGCAACCCCAACAGCAACAACTACACGGGCAACGGTGGCGGCAACGGGGACTTCTCGCTGGCCGGCCGCAGCAACGTGACGCTGCCCAAACCGCAGTACAACTCCAACCAGCAGGGGCGTGTGATTGTGCGCATCTGGGTTGACCAGCAGGGGCGTGTGACGCGTGCCGAATACGAGCCCAAAGGTTCAAGCACGACGGACGGCGACCTCGTGGCGAAAGCCATAGCCGCTGCCCGCAAGGCCCGCTTCAACGCCGACCCCAGTGCTCCTGAAGAACAGAAGGGCACCATAACGTATATCTTCAAGATATGAGGCTCGACAAATATCTCTGGGCGGTGCGTCTCTACAAGACGCGTTCGATGGCTGCCGACGCCTGTGCCAACGGTCGGGTGAAGATGGCTGAAGGCGACGGCCGTGAGCTGAAGCCTTCGCACGACGTCAAGGTCGGCGAGCGCTACTCGCTCAACATCGACCAGCTGCACAAGGAAGTGGAGGTGCTGGCGCTGCCGCCCAACAGGGTGGGGGCTCCGCTGGTGCAGGGGTTCATGATTGACCGCACGCCGGCGGAAGAGTACGAGCGCATACGTATGGCACGCCAGTATGCCTTCGAGAAACGCGACCGCGGTGTGGGACGACCCACCAAGCGCGAACGCCGTGAGATAGAGGAGTTCAAGTACAAATAGGAAAAATCCTCAAAAAAAGAGGAATTTTGTGCAACGAGATGCAATAAATGTCATTATTAAGATACAAAACTAACGATTGAGCCGGTGGAAGACAAAGAGATAGTAGAGGCTGTGCTTGCTGGCGACACCCAGAAGTATGCCGTGATAGTGGAGCGATACCAGCAGATTGTGGCCAATCTGACGTACAAGCTATGCGGCAACCGACTGGAGATTGATGAGGTGACACAGCAGGTCTTTGTGGAGCTGTATACTGCTTTGCCGCGCTTCCGGTTCGACTCGAAGCTGAGTTCTTTCATATACCGCATCACCGTCAACGTGGTCAGCAAGATGCTGAAGAAGGCCAAGCGTTTCATCTCCACCGATGCCCGCGAGGACCTTCCCGAGCAGCCGAGCGACGACCGCAATGCGCAGCAGCAGATGATCTACAACGAGCAGATGGAAGAGCTGCGCAGCGCCATAGGTCGCCTGAAGGACGAGCAGCGCACCGCCTTGGTGCTCTACACCTTCGAGAACTTCAGCTACCAGGACATAGCCGACGTGATGCAATGTACGTTGAGCAAAGTGGAGAGCCTTATATTCAGAGCTAAGAAGAACCTTGCAAAAGAGATAAGACAATGACATTAGAGCAGAGATTGGAACAGCTGTCGCAGCAGCAGTACCCCCACAAGGTCGATGTGGTGGAGAGCGTGATGGCACAGGTGCAGCAGAAGCCCTATCTGCGCCCGGTGCGCCGCAGCATCGGGTGGAGGCAGATAAGCGTTGCCGCCGCTGCCGCCGTAGTGGCGCTGTTCATCGTCAACATCACCATCTACAGGCCCGCCAGCCTTTCCAACGAGGATATGGGGCTTGCCATCTCGCAGTTCAACGACTACTCGTCGTGGAACACCGTCGAGGAGGCCGCCGCCAATCCTTATGAGTACCTCTACGAGGACTACGAAGAAGAAAACCACCAGCTAATTGATGCGCCAGCCCTCTATAACCTATAACCTATAACCTTTTAAGATAAACGTACCATGAAGAAATATTTTATACTCTCGCTGCTCATAGCTTTCTCGCTGCCCCTCTGTGCGCAGCACGACAACGGACATCATGGCCGTAAACACAAGGAGGTCACCGAGATGGTGGGCAACCTCTCGGCGGCGCAGAAGCGCAAGATAGAGAGCATCAGCAAGGAGTCGAGACAGCATGTCGACAACCTGCGCAAGCAGCAGAAGGCTGTGCGCGACAGCATAGCCATGTATATGGAACTCGAAGGCGACCAGTCGGCGGCGCTCTATCCGCTCTTCGACCGCGAGGCAGCCATCCATGTGGCTATTGACCGCGAGATGTATGCCGGCAAGGTGCGCATCGACGAGGTGCTCACCAAGGAGCAGCGTGCCGAGTTGCGCAACGCTGCGAAGAACAAGCCGCGCAAGAAGAAATAACAGTTTTCCGGAGAAAGAAGAAGCCCTGCATCATGAGGTGCAGGGCTTTCTTTTTGCTATTGCCGAGCCAATGCGCTGCGCAGATGCTCGGTGGTGTTCTTGAAGTGTAGCGTGTGCGGGTTGTCGGGGTAGCGTTGCTCAAGACCTTCGAGCACCATGTCGTACCAGTCGATGCATTGTGGGTCGCGGGTGTCGATGAGCATGCGGTTGTTGAAAGGCTTGTAGAGGGCTATCAGCGTAGCCAGCGACCCTTGGTTCTCCTCGATGAAGCGGCATACGTAGTCCTGCTGTTCGCCGAAGACGAGGCGGTAGAGCGAGTCCGTCACCTCTTTCTTGGCGGCCACAACATCGGCGCCTATGAGGCCGCGCTCGTGCATGAGGGCGTAGTATTCTGCGGTGTCCACCAGCTCGTTGAGCACCTTGCCGCCGTCGTTGGTGTACTGCTGCAGCTGCCACAGGAGTGCGCTCTCGGGCGAGCCGCTGATGTCGTAGGTCATCGACAGGTTGTCCCACGAGCCGGTGATGTCGAGCTTCTCGCCGTAGTCGGGCAGGGTGACGATGTAGTTGTTCTCCGTCGTGTGTAGGTTGTAGAGGCTCCGATAGGGCATCTTGTAGGTGTACTTGAAGTGGCCTTTCGCGTCTACTGGTATGCTGTCGATGAACAGCGGTCCTTCGGGAGAGATCTCTTCGAGCCATAGTGTCTTGCCGGCGCCGCCGTCGATGGTGCCGCTTATGGTGAATGTGTCGTGCTTGCATCCTGCTGCCAGCAGGGCTATGCAGGCGATGATGATGATTTTCTTCATAACATGTAGTTTATCAAGCAGAGGGCTGTCATTGCTTCAACCACTGCTGTAGCCCGTTCTATGTGGTGCGTGTCGTGCCGGCCGCCGATGCTCACGGTCTCCAAGTGTCCGTCTTCGTGCAGGCACTCCACGGGGCGCGGAAGGCTCACCACGGGGTGGAAGGCCACGCTGAACTCTATGGGCATGCCGTTGCTTATGCCGCCCTGTATGCCGCCGCAATGGTTGGTCTTTGTCGTCCCGTCGCTGTTCCAGCGGTCGATGTATTCGCTGCCGCGCATCTTCGATGCTGCCAGGCCTGCACCCATCTCGAAGCCTATGGCCGAGGGGATGCTCATCATGGCCGACGCCAGTGCTGCGTTGAGCTTGCCGAAGAGGGGTTCGCCGACGCCTGCCGGCACGCCGGTCACGCGGCAGCGCACCATGCCGCCCACGGTGTCGTCCGGGGCATCGCACTCGCCGCTGACAGGCTCGGTGTCGATAGTTACCTCCGGCATGAGCTGGCGGGCGATGGCTCCTGCCACCACGCGCACCACCGTCTCGCGCGCCGATGCGCGTCCGCCGCCGTTGTGGTCGCGTAGGCCGTACTTCATCTGGTAGGTGTAGTCGGCGTGTCCCGGGCGGAAGAGGTGCTCCAGGTGGCCGTAGTCCTCGGGGCGAGCGTCGCGGTTGTGGATGACGAAGGCCAGGGGTGTGCCCAGCGTGATGCCGTCGACGAGGCCCGAGAGCCATTCTATGGTGTCCTCCTCCTGGCGTGGGGCGCCGGTACGTCGGCGTGCCAGCGCGTCGGCGATTGCCTCCATGTCGAGGGCCACGCCTGCCGGACAGCCGTCGATAACAGCGCCTACGGCGGGTCCGTGGGACTCGCCGTAGGTTGTCAATCTGAATCTTTCGCCGTAGGTGTTCATCCGGCTCTTATTTGGGGTTGATCTCCAGCAGCTCCACCTCGAAGATGAGCGTCGAGCCCGGGGGGATGGCACCTGCCTGCTGCTCGCCGTAGCCGAGGTTGTAGGGGATGTAGAGCATGTACTTGGAACCTTCGTCCATGAGCTGCAGACCTTCCGTCCAGCCAGGTATGACCTGGTTGAGGGCGAAGGTGATGGGCTCGCCGCGCTCCACGCTGCTGTCGAAGGTGGTGCCGTCGATGAGCTTGCCGGTGTAGTGCACCTTCACGCGGTCGGTCACCTTGGGCTTCTTGCCGTTGCCTTCCTTGATGCGACGGTATTTGAGGCCGCTCTTCGTGGTGTACACCGACTTGTTGTTGCTCACCTCCGTCAGGTATTTCTCGCCGGCTTTGATGTTGGCCTGCACGCCGTCGCGCTGACGGCGTTCAAAGTCCTGCTGGAAGCGCTGCAGCAGCGGACGGCTCATCTGGTCGCTCCAGAGGTTCTGCCCTTTGGCGCAGTCAATCATGGCTTGTCCGGCCATGACGCCGTTGATGCCGAGGTTCTGGCTTGCCCACTGGTTGTAGATGTCGCGTCCGATGGCGTAGGAGGCCGAGTCGTTGAAGCTCTTGGGGCGTGCCGGAGCCGCCTGCTTGCGCAGGGCTGCCAGCTCGGCCTGCGAGCGGTCGTAGGCGTCGGCTTTGGCCTTGAGGGCGTTGTACTGCTCCTCGGTCATGGTGGCCTTGCCGCGTTTTATCTTCACCTCCTGTGCTGCGGCGGTGCCCACGAGGGCGCACAACGCCAGCACTATAAAGACTCTCTTCATGGTCGTTTTCTGAATATAACGCTTTATTTGTACTCTTTCACCTCGACGCCGTCGAGCACCTCCTTGCCGCAGATGGCGAGGGCCAGCATCTCGTTCTCGCCCTTGTAGATCTTGACGGGGGCGATCCAACCCACGCGCTCCTCGATCATGGCCATCCAGGGCTTGCTGTAGGCTATGCCGCCGGTGAGGATAATGGCGTCGACCTTGCCGTTGACGACAGCGGCCAGACGGCTGATCTCCATAGACACCTGGTAGGTGAAGGCTTCCACCAGCATCTGGCACTTGGCGTCGCCGGCGATGGCTTTCTTCTCCACCTCGTAGGCGTCGTTGGTGCCCAGGTAGGCCACGAAGCCGCCTTCGGCGGTGACCATCTTCTTCAGCTTGGCTTCGTCATACTTGCCGCTGCATGCCACCTCGATGAGCTTCGAGGCGTTGATGCTGCCGCAACGGGTGGGCGAGAAGGCGCCGAGGCCGCAGAGGGCGCGGTTGACCTCCACGCAACGGCCGTGGTTGTGGATACCCACGCTCACGCCGCCGCCCATGTGGGCGATGATGAGGTTGAGGTCCTCGTAGTGCTTGCCGAGCTCGCGGGCGTAGAGCTTGCCCGTCATCTTCTGGTTGAGGCAGTGCCAGATGACGCCCTCGCGCGAGGGGTCGAGGTCGAAGACGGGATGGCCGCTGATCTTGGCGAAGTCAGGACGCTCGTCGACGATGCCGGGGTCGGCGATATAGGCGCAGGGGAGGCCTATCTCGGTGGCTATGGCGTCGCTGATGAGGGCGCCGAGGTTGCAGGCGTGCTTGCCCTGTATGCCGGCGTGGCATTCTTCCTTCATCAGTTCATTCACGCGGTAGCAGCCGCTCTCGCAGGGGCGGGTGAGGCCACCGCGGCCCATGACGACGGCAATCTCGTCGGTGCCAACACCGTGACGCTTCACCATGTCGAGGATGGCGGTCTTGCGGTACTCGAACTGGTCGGCTACTTCGTGGAACTTCTGTATCTCCTCGATGGGGTGGGAGAGGTTCTCGGTGAAAACTTCTGTCTCGCCGTCGTAGATGGCGGCCTTGGTCGACGTGGCTCCGGGGTTGATAACCAGCGTGTATTTTCTTGTGCTCATGTTGGTATTATTGTATTTGTTAATATTATCGTTGCATTGTTTTGTCGGTGCAAAGATATGAAAAAAAAACGGAACATTTGCATTTTTTTATCAACCGGGTATTAATAAGTGTATAACAGATGCAGAAACAGGCTTTTGGAGTGAAAGGCAAAAATGTTTTCCGAGGAGGTGAAAAAGAAGGCCTCACATAGGACTTTCTTTTCGGTTTCAGTTGTTGCTTTCAGTTTTCAGTTTTAGAGTTTTAGATTTGGAAGTGAAGGTGGAGTGAGAAGGGGGTGAGGGGGACAAATGCTTCGTTGGCGCCTAACTTTTCACTATCTACTAGCCACTTACCACTATCTACTGACCACTAAATCTGGTGCAAAAGTACAACCTCCGCATTGCGGTCTACGAATACCGCCCCAAATATTTCCCTGTCTGCTGTCATTCAGCTATTTCCCTGCTTCAAATACTCCTTTTTCTCCATTGTCGGCATCATGTTATCCCTCCCGTCTCGCCATTCTTGCCCCTCTCGTCATCCATCTTTTTCATAAACTCCCCACAAAAATCCATCACTCCCTTCCCCCGACTTCGCCCGTCAGCTTTATGTCATTGAATATCTATCACATCCAACGTTCAAAGCACCACTCATCCCCAGCCAGCGTAACAGCGTAACAGCGTAACAGTTTAATTTCTCCTATTCCACCTACCCCAAATAAGGCCTTATATCTATATATCTATATATATAGATATATAGATATAAGAATTATTTTTTGACTTTTCAAATAGCATTTTTTGAACTGTTACGCTGTTACGCTGTTACGCCTCAACTACATATCACAGCATCATTGTCCCGTAACTACCTGTCATACAGCTATTACCAAACACACCTGCCCATCTTTACTCCATTTCTACTGACTAAACACCCTCTTAACGGCTACTTAACGGCCACTAGACGGCTACTAGACGGCTACAAGACGGCTACAAGACCCCCATCAACCGCCCCCTATCCACTAGTCACTATCCACTGACCACTATCTACTTTTCGAGTAATTCGCCATAAATTGACCAGCCCAATTCGTAAAATTCGCCCAATTCGCCGTTAAACCTTGTGGTATGCCGTCGGCTCTGCCGACAACCTTGAACTTGGAACCTTGAACCAATCACAATTCGCCGTTCTCTTCCAATTTTCAATTCTCAATTTTCAATTCTCAATTTTCTAAGTTCGCCGTTCCACCATCCACTGACCACTATCCACTTTTCGAATGAATCGGGCGGCCTCGTGCAGGACGCCCTTTTTTATCCGTTGCCCCAATGCGGAAGGACGAAGACTTGTACACGCGTCTGTCGGCGCTACCCTGGCGGGGGTGCTGGTCGGTGGAGCCGAGAGAAGGTGGGGTGGGGGCTATTGTTTGCTGCGTTTGAGGAGGAAGGGGAGGATGACCTGGTGGAAGCCCTGTGCGACGTCGACGGGGACGTAGTCGATGCGGTACTGCATGGCGCGCTGCTGGAGGTCGGCCTGCTGGCGGAGCATGAGGTCGCCGTACTGCTGTGCCACCTCGGAGGGCTGCAGGCGGAGGGTGCGGCCGCTCTCGAGGTCGACGAAGCGCAGGGGGCGCGAGCCGTAGTCGAGCTGCAGCTCGCGGGCGCGGTCGAAGGTGTGGAAGATGATGACTTCGTGCTTGTTGTGCCGGAGGTGCTGTAGGGCGTCGAAGAGGTCGTCGCGCTGGCGGTCGTCGACGAAGGCGTCGGTGAAGAGGACGACGAGAGAGCGTCGGTGCAGCTGCTCGGCGATGAGGTGCAGCGAGGCCGCGATGTTGGTTGTGGTTGGTGTGTTGGCCGCGGGGCGCTGCTGGGCGAGGAGGGTGTCGAGCTCGGCGAGGAGGTGCTGCTGGTGCGCCGCGTTGGAGCGGCAGGGTGTCTGCCGGTCGATGCCGTCGGAGAGGAGCGTGAGGCCGAAGGCGTCGCGCTGGCGGTGCAGCAGCTCGATGAGGACGGCGGCGGCGTAGACGCTGAAGGTGAGCTTGTTGGGGTGCTCTATGTCACCTTGTCCTTCAAGAGGGAAGAGCATGGAGGCGCTGTGGTCGACGACGAGCTGGCAGCGTAGGTTGGTCTCCTCCTGGAACTGCTTGACGTAGAGGCGGTCGGTGCGGCCGTAGAGGCGCCAGTCGATGTTGCGGGTGCTCTCGCCGGCGTTGTACTGGCGGTAGTCGGAGAACTCGACGGAGAAGCCGTGCAGGGGGCTCCGGTGGCGGCCAGTGATAAATCCCTCGACTACCTGCCGGGCAAAGAAGTCGAGGGATTTGTAGCGTGCAATCTGTTCTTGCTGCATTTGTTTACATCAGCGCGTTGAGCTTCTCGACGAGGGTCTCCTTGGCCACGAGGCCTACGGACTTGTCGACGGGCTGGCCGCCTTTGAAGAAGAGGACGGTGGGGACGTTGCGGATGCGGAACTGTGCGGCGAGGTCGCTGCACTCGTCGACGTCGGCGGTGCCCACGATGGCGCGTCCTTCGTACTCTTTCTCTATCTCCTCGATGCGTGGTGCGAGGGCTTTGCAGGGACCGCACCAGGTGGCGCCGAAGTCGATCATGACGGGTTTGTCGGAGCCGATGATGGCGTTGAAGTTTTCTTCTGTGACTTTCATAATGTGTTATTTTATCTTGTTATTTGTTATTGTCGTTAATATGCAATGCAAAAAGCATGCCAACGGGGAGTTGTTTTATTTGGCGCGGAAGAAGATGGATATGGGCACGCCGTGGAAGTCCCAGAGTTCGCGGATGCGGTTCTCGACGAAGCGGCGGTAGGGGTCGCGGATGTACTGCGGCAGGTTGCAGAAGAAGACGAACTGGGGGTAGGGCGTGGGCAGCTGGGTGATGTATTTGATCTTTATCCATTTGCCCTTGACGCTTGGCGGCGGGTTCTGCTCCTTGACGATGGGCAGGAGGGTGTCGTTGATCTCGGCCGTGGAGATGCGGCGGCTGCGGGCTTCGTAGACCTGCTTGGCGGTCTCGAGCACCTTGAAGATGCGCTGCTTGTTGATGACGGAGGTGAAGATGACGGGCACGTCGTCGAAGGGCGCTATGCGTTCGCGTATGAGCTGCTCGAAGTCGCGGTGGGTGTTGGTGTCTTTCTCGACGAGGTCCCACTTGTTGACGACGACGACGACGCCTTTGTGGTTGCGATAGATGAGGGAGAAGATGTTGAGGTCCTGCTGTTCGATGCCCTGCGAGGCGTCGAGCATGAGGATGCAGACGTCGGAGGCCTCGATGGCGCGCACGGAGCGCATGACGGAGTAGAACTCGAGGTCTTCGCTGACCTTGCTCTTGCGGCGGAGGCCTGCGGTGTCGACGAAGTTGAAGTCGAAGCCGAAGAGGTTGTAGTGGCTGTAGACGGAGTCGCGTGTGGTGCCTGCTATGGGTGTCACCACGGAGCGGTGCTCGCCGGTGATCATGTTGATGAAGGAGGACTTGCCGACGTTGGGGCGTCCGACGACGGCTATGCGTGGCAGGCCGTCGGTGGGGTCGTCGGAGCCTTCGGAGAAGTCTTTGACGAGGGCGTCGAGGAGGTCGCCTGTGCCGCTGCCTGTGACGCCGGCTATGGGGTAGGGGTCGCCGAGGCCGAGGGCGTAGAACTCGGCGAGGCCGTCCATCTGGGCGCTGTTGTCGACCTTGTTGGCCGCCAGCACCACGGGCTTGGGCTGCTTGCGCAGCATCTCGGCCACATCTTCGTCCATGGGGGTGAGCCCTTCGCGTGCGTCGACGAGGAAGAGGATGACGTCGGCCTCGTCGATGGCGAGGGACACCTGGCGCCGTATCTCGGTCTCGAACTCGTCGTCGCCCCCCATGACGTAGCCGCCGGTGTCGATGATGGAGAAGTGCTTGCCGTTCCAGTCGGAGTGGCCGTACTGGCGGTCGCGGGTGACGCCGGCCACGGAGTCGACGATGGCGTCGCGGCTCTCGGTGAGGCGGTTGAAGAGGGTGGACTTGCCGACATTGGGGCGTCCTACTATGGCGATGATGTTCACGGAGGAGGTGTTTAGTTGTTAGTTAGTTCACTTTGTTCACTCACGTTGCTTTGGCTCGGCATAGCAAGCGAGCTTGCTCTGCTCTCGCTTTGCGCAACGGTTTTAGTTGTTGGTTTTGAAGGGGAGTGAGAGGGAGTGAGAGGGAGTGAGGGGGGAGTGAAGGGGGACAAATGTTTTGTTGGCGCCAAACTTAACACTATCCACTTTACTTCTTTACGACTTTACATCTCTACGACTCTACGACTCTACCGCTCTACTGCTCTATTTCTTCTTTTAACGGCGAATTACTCGAATTGTTGGCGGTAACTCCAAACTCTTAACTCTTAACTCTTAATTTTTAACTCTTAACTCTTAACTCTAACTGCCCTCAGTCTTGTGCCATGCGGCCGTTGCCGCCGTTGCCGAAGAGGAGGTTGAGGCCGAACTTGACGTTGAAGTCTTTGGCGTCGACGAGGTAGAAGCTGCTCATGTAGTCGCCCATGAGGTAGAGCTGCACGACGGTGCCGGGTGTGAAGACGAGGCCTACGCCCGGGTTGATGAAGTCGACCTTCTTGGAGTCGTAGACGACGGAGGAGCCGACGATGAGCTCGAACCAGTTGAAGAGGTTGACGCCGAGCGAGAGGGTGGTGTTGAAGCGGAAGGTGTTGGTGATGTTGCTCACGTTGAGTTCCGAGGGGTTCTTCTTGCTGAGCAGGCCGCGGTCGAGCTGTCCGTGGAAGAGGAGTCCGGCGCGGAACTTCTGGAGGAAGTTGTAGTTGCCGCCGAGGTAGAACTTGGTGGGGATGCTGTACCAGTAGTCGTTGGCTTTAGTCATCGAGGAGGGGCGTATGCCGTTGATGAGGTTCTGGTATTGGGCGTTGAGGGAGTCGGAGTTGAGGCGACCGCCGTGGAGCATGGTGGTGACGTCCTGACCGCCGAAGGTGACGGCGATGTGGCCGTCCTTGGGGCGCACGGCGTTGACGTTCTGGTTCCAATGGATGCCTGCGGAGATGTCGTCGATGGCGAGGGAGAAGGAGAAGGGGCCCATGTCGTAGCGAGCGCCGATGTCGAAGGCCATGCCGCTGTTGCCTCTGAGTATGTTCTTGCTGTCGAGAGCGAGGCGGCCGTTGCTGTCGATGGAGGCCACACCTGCTGTGAGGAACTCGTAGTAGATGTCGGCGCGCACCTGGCTGTAGTCGGGGGCTGTGGTGAGCACGGCGGTGGTGTTGTCGGTCTGCACGTTGGCGAGGCCGTAGAGGTATTTGGCGCGTGCGCCGACGGTGAGGTTGATGGGTTCGATGTGGTATGCGGCGCCGATGGCCAACTCGGTGTAAGCCGTGCTGTTGAGGATGTCGCCACAGAGTATGTTGACTGTGGAGATGGGGCTGCCTGCGAGGTCGGTGTTACCTTTGCGGACTGCGTCGATGAGCTCGCTGGGTATGTTGACGTTGAAGTTGGTTACCAGGCGGCTGTTGAAGGTGAAGAACAGGTTGTCGACCTTGAAGCCGAAGCCGAAGATGTTGGCGTTGAGGCCGAAGTGGATGTTGTTGTCCACGCCGAGGGCGTCGAAGGCCTTGTTGATGTCGATGACCGTCACGGTGTCGCCCTGAGTGTGCATGAAGTCGCGTATAGCCAGTGGGCTTCCGAACTGCATGCCCACACCCGGGAGGCTGAGGTAGAAGGAGGCCTTGTTGGGGAAGAAGGCGGGGTTGAGCTCGCCGCTCTGCGGGGTGCGGAAGGTGTTATAGAAGAGGTTGTTGGTCTCGTTGTATTGGGCTTGGGCGCTACCGCAAAGGATGGCCAATACTGCTGCGATGATTGTCTTTTTCATGGTTTGTTCCTCCTTTGTCGGTTATTTGATGAGACCTTGGTTGGTGATGGGTATGTTGATGTTGGCCTGCGGGTGCACCGTGATGAAGGCGTTGATGTCGAGGTAGTCGTTGCGCCGTATGGAGACGTTGTTGGCGCCGTTGTCGGTGGCCAGGGTGAGATTGAATCCCAGCTTCCTTGTCTGCTTCAGGTCGCGTAGCCGTTGTTCGTTGATGGGCACGGGGATGACGGTGGCGCGTGTGCCGCTGGCCACATAGTGTCCTGTGGCGTCCATAGCCACGGGAGCAGCGGCGATGACGGTGTCGTGGATGAGGGTGTCGCCGATGATGTTGTTATTGGCGTCGATGAGGTAGGTGGAGATGTTGAACTTGGCGGGGATGCCGTTGTTGAAGGAGAGGGTGAGTTTGGCGTCGTTGAGGTTGACGGAGAGGCCGCGGGCTATGCTGTCGAGAGTCTGCTGTATGTCGAGACGCGGCAGGCTGTCGCCGTTGAGGTTGATGGTGAAGGAGTAGGGCAGACGGTTGATCTTGACGTCGAAGGGGAACTCGGCGTCGAGGTTCACGTCGTAGCTGATCATCACCTTGTCGAGGCTGTCGTAGAGTGCTTCATAGTTGGCTATCGGGTAGCTGAGGATGAACTGGTCGGTGAGCCAGAAGTGGTAGTCGAAGTCGACGCGAATGCGCTTGGGCAGGTCGTTGATGATGCTCTTCATGTTGATGTCTATGCGCTCCACGGTGTCGCCCTGCATGAGGTGCTTCAAGGTGGTGCTGCCGAGCGAGAGGCCCGTGAAGGGCACCTCGGTGCCGTCGTGCTTGGTGTAGTAAATCTTGATGTTGTCGACGCTCGACGAGACGTAGTTCTCGTTGTCGACCACCTCGGCCACGTTGCTCGGCGCATGGGCTTTGAAGAGGGCGTAGAGGTCGAGCCACAGGTCGCCGATGGTGATGTTGTCGTTGGCCAGCATCTGGTCGAACTCGGCGCCGTCGAACAGCGATATGTTGACGTAGTAGCGCATCGTGGTGTCCTTGCCGATCACGTTGGTCTTGGTGCCGCTCAAGCCGGGCGTGACGTTGCGCACGGTGTCGGCCAGCGTGGTGTCGAAGTAGATGGTGATGATGTCGGTGGTGTCATAGATATGACCCGTATAGGAGCTGCTGAGCATGCCGAGGATGTCGTGAAGCGTCATCCTGCCATGTGCAGCCGGTACACCGATGGTGGGGTCCATGGAGCCTTGCAGGCGTATGGGTTTCTTGAGAAGGGCCATGTCTTCGTCGCGCATGCAGGCCGAGAAGACCAGCAGCATGGCGGCGAGAGCGATAAAAGCTTTTCTTTTCATGGTATTATTATTGTTTGTTGTTATTACTCAATACGTTATCGGCCTCAATGGGCATATATGACGACTACAAAGTTACGTCATTATTTTTGATTGTGCAAGTTTTTTGTTGTGTTTTACTGTTTTTTCACCCGTCGCAGGTCGATGGTGTTCATGGCGTTGGAGCGCATGCCGCTGATGTTCTTGTGGGTGAAGTGCAGTATCTGGTCGTAGTAGAGCACCACCACGGGTGCCTGCTGCATGACGATGGCGTCCATGCGGCGGTAGAGGGCGTTGCGGCGTGCGGTGTCGGTGCAGCTGCGTGCTTCGACGTAGAGGCGGTCGAAGGTGCGGTCGGTGAAGCGCGTGTAGTTGGGGCCTGCGGGCGAGTGGTTGGGGCTGTAGAAGAGCGAGAGGTAGTTCTCGGCGTCGGGATAGTCGGCCACCCACGAGCCGCGGAACCACGTCGCCTTGCCTTGCGCAATCTGCTCGCGAAGGGCCGCCGGCGGGTTGACGTCGACCTGTATGTCGATGCCCAGGAGGCCGAGCTGCTGCTGTATGTACTTGCAGAGGTCGAGGTAGTTGGACGTCGTGGCGAGGGTTATCTTGGGGAGGCCCTTGCCGTCCGGGTATCCTGCCTCGGCCAGCAGACGCTTGGCGCGCTCGGGGTCGTAGCTGTAGAACGGCTCGGCGGCGGCTCCCGGCAGGCCCACGGGGATGAAGCCTCCCTCGCCGGGGGTGCCTATGTTGTTGCGCAGGTAGCGCATCATCTTGCGGCGGTCGAAGCCGCAGTTGATGGCCTGCCGTATGCGGCTGTCTTTCAGGGGCGTGTCGTCGCCCTTCATGTTGAAGCCCAGGTATTCGGTGTTGAGGTACGGCGTGGAGGTCATGTTGATGCGGCCGGCATACTTCTCCTCCAGCGTGCCTTCGGAGGTGAGCAGCTCGTCTTTGTAGCTGGCGTCGAGCGAGTTCATGAAGTCGAGGTTACCTTTGACGAACTCCAGGAAGACCGTCTGGCGGTCGACGATGAAGGTCACCGCCACCGCGTCGAGGTAGGGGAGGCCGCTCTCGAAGTAGGCGGGGTTCTTGCGCATCACCAGCTTGACACCCTCTTTCCAATACTGGAACTGGAAGGGACCTGTGCCACAGGGGTGGTTGCGGAAGTCCTTGCCGTAGTGCTCCACCACCTCGTGCGGCACCACCGAGCAGTACACCATGCCCAGCAGGCTCAGGAAGGGGGCGAAGGGCTCCTTGAGGCGCACGATGAACGTGCTGTCGTCGGGTGCCTCGGTGCCGGCTACGGAGGCGAGCACCCATGCCCCCGGCGAGGCCACCGAGGGGTCGGTGATGCGGCCGAAGCTGTAGACGAAGTCCTCGGCCACCACGCGCCGCGTGCTGTCGGCGGTGCCGAAGAGGGGGCTTTTGTGGAAGAAGACATCGTCGCGCAGGGTGAAGGTGTAGGTGAGGCCGTCGGCGCTCACCGTCCAGCTCTTGGCCACCGACGGCTGCACCTGCATGGCCTCCTGCTGCGCACCCTCGGCGCCCTCGTCGACGGTGCTCAGCTCCACAAGCCCGTTGTACAGCTGGCGGCACGGCCATATCACGCTCTGGTCCTTGGCGAAAGCCGGGTCGAGCGTGGCTATGCCCGAACTCTCGTTGTATCGGAATATCTGCTTGTCGTCGTGGCGGTGGCGCCCGCAGGCCGCCGTCAGCAGCAACAGGCCAATAATCAGCAGTCGTTTCATGTTTTTCATTTTATCGTTGAAACGCGGAAACTATTTGTGGACGACCTTGGCGTTGGGATACTTGCTCATGTCGAGCTTGAAGTAGTTGTCGCCGAGGCCCTTCTTCACCTTCTTGATGTTGATGGTCACCTTGGCACCTTTCGCGCTCATCTTGAGCTCTTTCATCATGTAGTTGCTCTTCGACACCTTGACATTCACACTCTTGAGCTCGCTGTCCTTATCTATAGGGTCCCAGAACTCGATGTCGTAGTAGTCTTTCTTATCCTTCATCTTGGCCTTGCGGTAGTCTTTGTAGATGCCCAGGTCGGCGCCGTTGTCCTTTTGATTGGCCGTTGGCGTGTCGGAGATGTGCACGGTGTCTTTGGTAGCCACCCATTCCTGGGTGCCGTCGAAGCCCGACTCCATAGCTATATCCTTGCCGAGCATCGAGAACGACATCATGACCTTGAATTTGTCGTCCTTGCTGCCCATGACCATGTTGACGTTGGTCAGCGTGATGAAGGCGAACGAGGTCTTCATTTCCATCGTCAGCTCGACACCGTTGGGGCTGCTCATCGTTTCGTCGCATTTGCGCATTATTTCGGCCACGTCGGCGGGAATCTGGGCCTGCACGTTGCCTATGGTCATCATGGCGACCATGATGGTAATCAGTAGCTTTCTCATGTTGTTGGCTGTTTGTTGTATACTGTTTTGCCGTCGACGACGGTCATCACTACGCTGTCGCCGTGCGAGGCGTAGACGAGGTCGGAGAGGCTCCGCACATCGGCCAGGAAGAGGCATGCCGGCTGGCCGGGGGCTATAGTGTGGCCGAGGGCGGCGATAGATAGTATCTGTGCGGCAGGCACCACCGTGGGGTCGCCGCGCCACCCTTTCTGCAGCAGGGCGGCGGTCTTCATCACCTCAATCATGTCGAGGTTGTTGCTGCTGGCGCTGCCGTCGGTGCCGAGGGCCACGCGGGCGCCGGCGTCGAGCAGCTCCAGCATCGGGAAGCGGTAGCCGCTGCCGAGCTTGAGGTTGCTGTTGGGGCAATGCACGCAGGTGATGCGGTGGTCGCCGATGAGTCGTATCTCGCTGTCGGAGAGGTGCAGGCAATGGGCGGCGATGATGTTGGGCCCCAGGAGGTCAAGGATGCCCAGCCGGTCGAGCCACTCCCACGGGCGGCAGCCGTGCTCGCGCAGACAGTCGTCCACCTCCTTCTGCGTCTCGCTCATGTGTATGTGCATCGGGAGCCCCAGCTCCTTGCATGCTTCGGCCGAACGTCGCAGCCCTTTCTCGCTGACGGTGTAGATGGAATGTGGCGCCAAAGACAGGTTGACGCCGGCATCGGAGCAGCGCCGCATCACATCGTCGAGCGTGTCAAGCTCGTCGGCGTCGCCGAAGAGGTTGAGGCCAAGCCGGGCGCGTATGCCGCTGTCGGCGACAGCTTGTGCCATTGCCGGCAGGCGGAAGTACATGTCGTTGAAGGCTGTGGTGCCGCTGGCCAGCATCTCGCGGCAAGCCTGCAGCGTGCCTCGGTAGACGAGTTCGTCGGTGAGGCGCTGCTCCGCCGGCCAGATGTATTCGTTGAGCCACACGTCGAGCGGCTGGTCGTCGCCGAGGCCGCGGAAGAGGGTCATCGGTGCGTGCGAGTGCATGTTGCACAGGCCGGGGAAAACAGAGAGCCCGTGCGCGTCAATGTTGGACGTGCACGGGCTATGGGGTGTGACGCTTGCGATAGCGGCACCTTCGATGACGATGTCTACGCTCTCACCGTCGAGGAGTGCGTCGGCTATTGTCATTGCACCAGAATCATCAGGTCGTTCTGCTGGCCCTTCACCACGCCGCCGCGTATGTCGAAGGTCTGCTCGCCCTCGCCGGTGACGATGCGGACGATGCCTTTGGCGAGCGACGAGATGATGGGTGCGTGGTTGTCGAGAATCTCGAACTTGCCGCCTGTGCCGGGCAGCTGCACCAGCTTGGCTTCGCCGTCGAAGACGGTGGCGTCGGGCTTGGTAATCTTTACTTTCATGGCTTATTTCGTTTCTGCCAATATCTTCTCGCCCTTCTCGATGGCTTCCTCTATGGTGCCGACCATCAGGAAGGCCTGCTCGGGCAGGTAGTCGACCTCGCCGTCAAGTATCATCTTGAAGCCCTTGATGGTGTCCTCGATGTTGACGAACTTGCCCTCAAGGCCGGTGAAGGCTTCGGCCACGAAGAACGGCTGCGAGAGGAAGCGCTGCACGCGGCGCGCGCGGCTCACTACAAGCTTGTCCTGCTCGCCCAGTTCCTCCATGCCGAGGATGGCGATGATGTCCTGCAGCTCGTTGTAGCGCTGCAGCATCTGCTTCACACGCTGGGCGGTCTCGTAGTGCTCCTCGCCGACGATGTCGGGCGAAAGGATACGTGATGTGGAGTCGAGCGGGTCGACGGCAGGGTAGATGCCGAGCTCTGAGATCTTACGCGAGAGCACCGTCTGGGCGTCGAGGTGGGCGAAGGTGGTGGCAGGTGCGGGGTCTGTCAAGTCGTCGGCAGGCACGTAGACGGCCTGCACCGAGGTGATGGAGCCGCGGTTGGTGGAGGTGATGCGCTCCTGCATGAGGCCCATCTCGGTGGCCAGCGTGGGCTGGTAACCCACGGCCGACGGCATACGGCCCAGCAGAGCCGACACCTCGGAACCGGCTTGCGTGAAGCGGAAGATGTTGTCTATGAACAGAAGGATGTCGCGACCGCCGGTCTTCTCGTCGCCGTCGCGGTAGTATTCGGCGAGGGTGAGACCTGCCAGAGCCACACGTGCACGGGCGCCGGGCGTCTCGTTCATCTGGCCGAAGACCATGGTGCACTTGGAGTCCTTCAGGGCTTCCTTGTCGATCTTGCTGAGGTCCCAGCTGCCTTCTTCCATGCTCTTCTTGAACTCGTCGCCGTACTTGATGACGCCGGCTTCTATCATCTCGCGCAGCAGGTCGTTACCCTCACGGGTACGCTCTCCGACGCCGGTGAACACCGACATGCCGGAGTACTTCTTTGCGATGTTGTTGATGAGCTCCTGGATGAGCACCGTCTTGCCCACGCCGGCGCCTCCGAAGAGGCCGATTTTACCGCCCTTCAGGAAGGGCTGTATCAGGTCGATGACCTTGATACCGGTGTAGAGTATCTCCTGACTGGTGCTGAGGTTTTCGAACTTCGGGGGTTCGCGGTGGATGCTGTAGCGCTTCTCGCACTCAGGCGCGGGCATGCCGTCGATGGTCTCGCCGATGACGTTGAACAGACGTCCGTTGATGTTCTCGCCGACAGGCATCGAGATGGGGCCGCCGAGGGAAACGACCTCCATGCCGCGCTCCAGGCCGTCGGTGGAGTCCATAGCGATGCAACGCATGGTGTTCTCGCCGATATCCTGCTGGCATTCGAGGATGATGTCTGTGCCGTCGGGGCGGCGTACGCTGAGGGCGGTGTAGATGTCGGGCAGGTTTTCGCCGTCGGGGAAGGTGATGTCGACAACTGCGCCAATGATTTGCGATATTTTACCTTTCAGTTCCATATACTTGTATATACTTATTGACTATAATAATTGCGGTGCAAAGATACACACTTTTTTGAAACTGGCAAAAAAAAGTTTGCCTCCAGCTTGATTTGGCCGGAGGCAAACATTTATTCAACCGTTCTATGGCGGTGATTACTTGATTCTCATCTTGTAGAACGAGCGGTACACGAACACCAAAGCTATCACGAGGAAGGCCACGCCGAACCAGGGGGCCATGCCGCGGAAGCCTTCGCTGATGGCTATCTCCATAGCCAGCACGCCGAAGAGGGTGGTGAACTTGATGATGGGGTTCAGAGCCACGCTGGAGGTGTCCTTGAAGGGGTCGCCAACGGTGTCGCCCACGACGCTGGCGTCGTGCAGCGGGGTGCCCTTGGCCTGCATGTCGACCTCGACGACCTTCTTGGCGTTGTCCCAGGCGCCGCCGGCGTTGGCCATGAAGACAGCTTGGAACAGGCCGAAGACGGCGATGCTGATGAGGTAGCTGATGAAGAGGCAGACAGCGTTCTGGCCGCCGATGCTCTCGGGGCTCGAGAGGCAGGCGAAGGCGAGGGCGAAGCAGAAGATGGCGATGAAGATGTTGATCATGCCTTTCTGTGCGTAGTTGGTGCATATCTTGACCACTTCCTGGCTCTTCTCGATGTCGGCCTTTTTGGGGGCGTTGGGGTCGAGCTTGATGTTGTCCTTGATGTACTCCACAGCGCGGTTGGCGCCGGTGGTCACGGCCTGCATCGAGGCGCCGGTGAACCAGTAGATGACGCAGCCACCGAGGATGAAGCCGAGGATGCTGTAGGGGTTAAGCAGGTTGAGGATGCTCTCGGGGGCAATGCCGAGGGTCTTGTTGATCATCAGAATGAGGCTGAAAATCATCGTGGTGGCACCCACGACGGCGGTACCGATGAGCACAGGCTTGGCGGTAGCCTTGAAGGTGTTGCCGGCGCCGTCGTTGGCCTCCAGGTAGTATTTGGCTTTCTCAAAGTCGGGCTTGAAGCCGAACTCGCTCTCCACTTCCTTGGTGGTCTTCTCGATGTCGTCCTCGATGAGGCTCAACTCGTAGACACTCTGGGCGTTGTCGGTCACAGGGCCGTAGCTGTCGACGGCGATGGTCACAGGACCCATGCCGAGCATACCGAAGGCCACGAGGCCGAAGGCGAAAATGCTGTAGTAGGGGCCGAAGACATCGCCCAGGCCGAAGAACGACGAGGCGAAGTAAGCGATGACCATCAGCACGAAGAACACCATACCCGTCCAGAAACCACCCATGTTGCCGGCCACAAGGCCGCTGAGGATGTTCAGCGAAGCGCCGCCCTGCTCGGAGGCTTTCACAACCTCTTTGACGTGCTTCGAGGTGGGCGAGGTGAAGAGCTTGGTGAACTCGGGGATGAGGGCTGCGCCGAGGGTGCCGCAGCTGATGATGATGCTCAGGGCCAGCCACCAGTTGTTGCCGAGGCCGCCGAGGATGAAGTAGGAAGCGCAGAAGGTGCCGATGATGCTCATGATGGAGGTAATCCACACCAGCGAGGTCAGCGGCTGCTCAAAGTTGATGTCGTCGGCCTTGCCGTACTTGGCCTTGGCCATAGCGCCGTTAATATAATAGGAAAGCACGGAGGCGACGATGCCGAGGATACGCATGACGAAGATCCACACCAGCAGCTTAACCTGCATCGTGGGGTCGGGGACAGCGAGGAGAATGAAACTCACGAGGGCCACGCCGGTGACGCCGTAGGTCTCGAAGCCGTCGGCGGTGGGTCCGATGCTGTCGCCGGCATTGTCACCGGTGCAGTCGGCAATGACGCCGGGGTTGCGGGGGTCGTCCTCGCCAATCTTGAAGACCACCTTCATCAGGTCGCTTCCGATGTCGGCAATCTTGGTGAAGATACCGCCGGCGATACGCAAGGCGCTGGCGCCGAGACTCTCGCCGATGGCGAAACCTATGAAGCAGCTGCCTGCCAGGTTCTCCGGCATGAACAGCAGGATGATGAGCATGAGGACGAGCTCAACGCAGATAAGCACGATGCCGATGCTCATACCGGCACGCAGCGGGATATTGAGCAGGTCGAGGGGCTTGCGGCGCAGCGAGGCGAAAGCCATGCGGGCGTTGGCGTAGGTGTTCATGCGCACACCGAACCAAGCCACACCGTAGGAGCCGAGAATGCCGATGACCGTCCATCCGAGGATGAGCACAACGGCGCCGCCGCTCATGTGGCTGAGGACGCCGAAGTACAGGGCAATGGCTGCACCGATGAAGAGGAAGAGGAGCAAGAGGAACTTGCCCTGCTGCTTCAGGTAAGTGGAGCAGGTCTTGAAGATGACGTTGCCAATCTCAAGCATCGACTTGTGGGCCTTGAGCTTGCGCACCTTGCTGAACTGCCAGAAGCCGAAAAGAAGGCCGAGTACGACGACGGCGAATCCCCAGTAGAGGATGCCGGCGTCTGACGAAGAAGCGAAACCTTGTGGCATTTCGAGGTCTGCCTCGCTGGCAAAGGCCAAAAATGGCGCTGCCAGAGCGATGATAGTAGTTGCTAATTTCTTCATATATAGTTTTTTTTGTTAATTTCACATTTCTAAAACGAAGTACAAATATAATTTTTTTTGGACAAACAACGAAAAAAAATATAATTTTAACATTTCACACCCGCCTCGACCATCATTCCGGCACATCCACCCATCGGCAAAAGCACGCCGCCCCCTTGTCGACCCATCTCCACACGTCCTTAACGGCTACTTAACGGCTACTAAACGGCTACAAGACCCTATGGCAACCTCTACGCATCCCCTTCGGCTCCGGAACGGCAGTTCTTCAGTACTTAAACGATACTTCTTCAGTAGTTCTTCAGTCAAATACTGAAATACTACTGAAGAACTACTATGTAAATGCCGTAATGGCTCCACAGGGACTCCTTACCGGAACTGGGGCAAAACCGAAAGGAAAAAAGTCGGAATCCGGAGTTGTGAACGGAGCTGTTTGAAACTTTTTTTTATTATATTGAAATTTATTTGTATTTTTGCACCATGATTAACAACAACGACATGGCTGCACAGACAGCCGAATTCTTACTGACAGTGAAAGCGGTAAAGCTCAACAACGAGCACCCGTTCACATGGGCGTCGGGCCGCAAATCGCCCATTTATTGCGACAACAGGGTGACACTTTCTTACCCCGAGATACGCACTTTTATCCGCCAGCGCTTCACGGATATCGTCAAAGATATGTGGGGTGACGTCGACGTCATTGCCGGCGTGGCCACGGGCGGCATCGCCCAGGGCGCACTGGTGGCCCAGGAACTGGGCAAACCCTTTGTGTATGTGCGCTCCGAGCAGAAGAGTCACGGCCTCACCAACCAGATCGAGGGTGAAATCCACGAAGGTCAGTCGGTGGTGGTCATCGAGGACCTCGTGTCGACCGGCAAGAGCTCCCTCATCGCCGTCAAGGCGCTGCGCGAGAAAGGCTGCGTGGTGAAAGGCATGGCCGCCATCTTCACCTACGGCCTCCAGGTCGCCGCCGACAACTTCAAGGAACAGGACGTCGAACTGGTGACGCTTACCGACTACGACACACTCATCGGCGTGGCCAAAGAGCGCCAGTTCATCCGCCCCGAAGCCCTGGAAAGCCTCGCGGCTTGGCGCGTCAACCCCGAGCAGTGGAGCAAGGATCACGGCGAGTAAATGACTGACAGGCGACATATCGTGTTGCTGGCGACGGCCTTGGCCTTCACCCTCCACCTCTCGCCATCCCCCCTGCAGGCGCAGGACAGCGTCATGCGAGTGGAACTGCCCGAAGGGCAACGTATAGAGCTGGTGTGGGTCGAAGGCGGCACATTCACCATGGGCAGCAACGAGGCCCGCGGCGTCGACAAGCGCTACGAGAGCACCCGCCCCGAGCACCAGGTGACCGTAAAAGGCTGCTACGTAGGACGCCACGAGGTGACGCAGGCGCAATGGCGTGCCGTGATGGGCGAGAACCCGTCGCACTTCACAGGCAACGACTCGCTGCCCGTGGAGCAGGTGACGTGGACCGACGCACAGCGCTTCACAGCCTTGCTGAGCCAGATGACGGGCCACCGCTTCCGCCTGCCCACCGAGGCCGAGTGGGAGTATGCCGCACGCGGCGGCAACCGCGCCGACGGCCAGCCCTATGCCGGATGCGACCGCAACCGTCTGCCCGAGTATGCGTGGTTCTGCGTCAACAGCGACGGCCACACGCACCCCGTGGGGCGACTGATGCCCAACGCGCTGGGACTCCACGACATGGGCGGCAACGTCGCCGAGTGGTGCTCCGACTGGATGGCCCCCTACACCGAGGCGGCGCTGAGCGACCCCCGCGGCCCCAAGGAGGGCGACAGCCGTGTGCTGCGCGGAGGCCACTACAACAGCACCTCGCCCGGCTGCGCGGTGTTCGACCGCGGATGGTATGTACCCTCAGGCAAGACCGAATACTACGGACTTCGCGTGGTCATGGAGCCGGATGCCGAACCAGACATGGACGAAAAAGAAGCCTTCGATGCGTATAAAAGATAGAAATTTCACATCGTTCATCGACGAAGCCGAGCTCGACGCCATCGTGCGACGGCTGGCCGCCGAGGTGAGCCGCGACTACGCCGGTGGCGACCTCGTGGCCTGTCCGGTGCTCACCGGCGCCTACATGTTCGCCGCCGACCTGCTGCGCCGCCTCACGGTGCCATGCGAGGTGCGCTTCGTGAAATACTCCTCCTACGAGGGCATGAGCAGCACCGGGACCGTGAGCTGCCAGATGCCGTTCCCGCCGAGTGTCCAAGGACGCGACGTGCTGATAGTGGAGGACGTGATAGACAGCGGCATCTCCATGCGCCACCTGCTCGACGAGCTTCAGGCCCTGAAACCCAGGAGCGTCAGGATATGCGCGCTCTTCTACAAGCCCGCAGCCTTCAAGGGCGGCTACAAGGTCGACTACGTCGGCCGCGAGATAGGCAACGAGTTCATCGTCGGCTACGGCATGGATTACGACGAGCAGGGACGCACCCTGCCCGAAGTGATGAGGGTGAGTTGAGAGTTTTGAGTTATGAGTTAAGAGTTATGAAAAACAGACATTGCAGATTTTTGATTATGGCGGCGCTGGCAGTAGTGCTGCTGGCCGGCTGTAAGAAAGACAAGCCGACGCTCAACGTCAGCGACAGCGAGGTGACAGGCACCTGGCGCAAGAATGGCACAAACGAGTTCTGGTGCTATCGTGGCGACCATACCGGCTGCAAATACAACACCGACGAAGGTTTCTCGGAGGAGTTCCCCAGCTACACATACGAGTGGAGCGTCAGCGAAGACCAGCTGCGCCACGTGACCTATGAGCAGGGCGTGCCGATAACAAGGACATACACTATTACCGCCATCAGCTCGTCGAGCATGGAGCGAGAAGAGGAGGTGGGGACATACAATCTGACCAAGATATGAAAAAAGGCTGGAAAATAGCGCTGATAAGCTTGGGCTCTCTGCTGGGACTTGTGATAGTCGTCGTGGCTGTGGCCCTGTGGCTGGTGTTCACCCCCGCCCAGCTGACAAAGATTGTGAACCGCGTCGCCGCCAACTATGTACAGGCGGAGACTCACTTCGACCGTGTCGACCTGACGCTCTTCAAGACCTTCCCCGACGCGGGGCTGAAGATCGACAACGTCTACATCGTGAACCCTATGGACGGCGCCCCTAACGACACGGTGGCGCGCATAGGCAGCCTCACACTGGGTCTCGACGTGAAGGCTTTCCTTAAGGAGAACAAGGTCATCGTGCACCAGGTGCTTGTCGACGACGTGGCCGCCAACCTATATATCGACAAAGAGGGTAGGGGCAACTACGACGTCTTCCCCAAGAGCAACGACACCACCTCAAGCACCTTCAGCCTCGACAGCTTGCCGCAGATGGACCTCCGCAAGATAAGGATCGACGACCTCGACGCTCGCTTGCTCGACGAGAAGGACGGCATGGATGCCGCCATCGAGCAGCTGTGCCTCGGTGTGACAGGCACCCTGACTGAAGGTCAGATAGACGCCAAGCTTGATATCGACGGCAAGCAGATAGCCGTCGATATGCGCGACAGCACAGGTGCCACCACCTTGGCGGCCGTACTCGAAGGCCTCAATGTGGCCCTCAAAGGCGAGGGCAACCTCGACAACGTCGACGGCCGGCTCAAGCTCACCGTCGAAGGCGGCACGTTGAACACCGGCGGCACCGAGATGATCAACGAGAACCTGCGCGCTTCCAAGAACGACCTGCTCCACCTTAAAGTGCCCTTCAAGGCCGACCTGCAGAAGATGCACATCGTGCTCGACGAGAGCGAACTGCAGCTCGACGACTATGCCCTCGGCCTGCAGGGCGACGTGCAGCTGAAGAACGCCGACGAGCCCATGGCTGTGGATGTGGAGCTGCACACCGACGGCCAGTGGCAGGTGGCTCCGCTGCTCGACCTGCTGCCGGCACAATATGTCAGTTTCCGGAAGGACATGAAAGAGCTGGACGGCAAGGTGGAACTCGCCGCCACAGCCAAAGGCACCGTGACCGACAGCACCATGCCGCTCATCGACGCACAGGTGAAGCTCGCCGACGGCCGCTTCTACATGCCCAAGAACCTGCCCTACAACATCAACCGCATCAACGGCGACCTCGCCGCCAACCTCAACCTCGGCAAGGGCGGCATAAGCAAGGTGAAGATAAACAGCCTTAAAGCCCACACCCGCAACACCGACGTCAGCGTCAAGGGTAAGGTGGACGACCTGCTGGGCGACATGCGCGTCGACGCCACAGTCAAAGCCGCGCTGCCCCTCGAAGACGCCATGCCCATGGTGCCCGACAGCCTCAAGCTCGACGCCGACGGCAAGGCCGACATAGACATCGCCGCCGTCTTCCGCATGAGCGACATCAACGCGAAGGCATACGAGAAGATTAAGGCCGACGCCGACATCAAGATTAAGAGCCTCGACCTTACATTCGACACCATACACGCCACATCGCCCGACCTCGGCATCAAGCTGCGCATGCCCGCCACCGAGCACTCGGGCAAGATGGCCGACGCCTATGTCAAGAGTGGTGTGTTGAAAGTGAAGTATGGCCAGCACATAAATGCCACGCTTGAGAAAGCCGACATCGGAGCTGGTGTCAACAACCCCATGAAAGAACAGATTGCTGCCGCCTTCAACATCAAGGTGGGGGAGACCGAGGCCAACATAGACTCCATGATGGTGTCGCTCGAAGCGCTGGCATTCAAAGGCTCCGTGCGACTCGACAGCACACAGAAGAACGTCATACGCCAGTACAACCCCGACGTAAATCTCGACCTCCACGGCGCCGTTCTCTACATGCCCGAACTTCCTGATGCCGTCCGCCTCTCGCAGCTTGCCGTCGACTACAGCCCCCGTGGCGCCAACCTGCGCACGGCAGAGGTGAAGCTCGGCCACAGCGACTTCCAGCTCTACGGCACCGTCAACAACCTCGAGCAATGGCTCGACAAAAAAGAGATACTCAAGGCCGACCTCAACTTCACGTCAGGCTACGCCGACGTCGACCAGCTGCTTAACCTCGTCAGCGGCATCGGCTCCGACAAAGACAGCATAGAGAAGATGCGCGAGGAGGACAACGTCCCCAAAGACGCCAACCCCTTCATTGTGCCCAAGGATGTCGACGTGACTCTCCACACACACATCAAGCGCTGCATCGCTTTCAACAACGACCTCAACGATGTCGCCGGCGCTGTCACCGTCAACGACGGTCTGGCGGTGCTCGACCAGATAGGCTTCGTCTGCAAAGCCGCCACCATGCAGCTCACGGCTATGTACAGCTCGCCCAGACCCAGCCACCTCAACGTGGCGCTCGACTTCCATCTGCTCGACATACAGATTGACGAGCTCATAGAGATGATTCCTACCATCGACACCCTGGTGCCCATGCTCAAGGACTTCAACGGCAACGCCGACTTCCATCTTGTGGCCAGCACTTACCTCAACGCGCACTACCAACCCCTCATGAGTTCTCTGCGCGGTGCTGCTGCAATCACCGGCAAGGACCTGACAGTCTTGGATAACAAATCCGTCGGACAGATAGCAAAACTCATGGGCTTCAAGAGCTGGAAAGAGAAGGACAACAAGCTGACCATCGACAGCCTCGATGTCGAGCTGACTTGCCTCAACAGCATCATCGAGGTCTATCCCTTCCTCCTTAACGTTGGCAAGTATCAGATTTGCGCCTCCGGCATGCACTCGCTCGACAACAAGTGCGGCTATCACGTGGAACTGCTGAAGAACCCCTTGATGGCTAAGATTGGCGTCGACATCAAGGGCGACCTCTCCAACCCCAAGATATCACTTGGCTCCGTGCGCTATGCCGACTACTACAAGCCGGAGAAACAAGGTGTCGTGGAGAAGCAGACACTTGAACTGAAAAGACAACTGAAAGAAGCTTTGCAAGCAAAAGTAAGATAAAAGGCTATGGGAATATTCCACCGATACAACAGCACAATACACGGCAACTACCGCAAGGCATATCTGCGCAGCGGCCTCATCACGGGCCTCTTGCTGGCTGCCTACGTGCTGATACGCCTCCTCATGGGCAAGCCGCTCGAGAGTCCTACCTCTTATGTCAGCGACGCTGTGATGCTGGTGGCGGTGTTCCTCTTCATGGCCTTCTACCGCAACTCGTTGCCCGACAAGAAAATCACCCTCAAGGAAGCCATGCTTTTCGGCATCGGCACAGCCGTCGTCGCAGCCTTCATCTACGGCTTGGCACTCTGGGCCTTCGGCCTGGCTTTCCCACAGCAGACAGCACTCTTCTCCACCACCATGACCGGCAACGAGGTGACTACCCAAGACCCACAGCTGCACTACTGGGCCGCCTGGTGGGCCATCTACTCTTTTGTGATGATGGCGCTGCTCGGCAGCTTCGGCGCTTTCGTGGCGGCCATCTTCTTCCGCAACGAGAAGTCAGACATTAAGAACCGAAAAAAATAAAGCATTATAATTATGGACATATCAATAGTAGTACCTTCCTACAACGAGGCCGAGTCGCTTCCGCATCTGTCCGAGTGGATAGACAGAGTCATGAAAGAACATGGCTTCAGCTACGAGGTGATCATCGTCGACGACGGCTCCAACGACGGCACGTGGCAGGCGGCCGAGAAGCTCCATGCCGCCAACCCCGCCTATCGTGGCATCAAGTTCCGCCGCAACTACGGCAAGTCGGCAGCCCTCAACACAGGCTTCGCCGCCGCTCAGGGCGATGTGGTCATTACCATGGACGCCGACCTGCAGGACAGCCCCGACGAGGTGCCCGAGCTCTACCGCATGATCAAGGAGGATGGCTTCGACCTCGTCTCCGGATGGAAGAAGAAACGTTACGACAGCAAGATAGCCAAGAACATTCCCTCCAAGTTCTTCAACTGGACCACCCGCAAGATGAGCGGCATCTACCTCCACGACTTCAACTGCGGCCTCAAAGCCTACCGCCACGATGTGGTGAAAAGCATCGAGGTATACGGCGAGATGCACCGTTACATACCCGTCATCGCCAAGTGGGCCGGCTTCGGCAAGATAGGGGAGAAGGTCGTCCAGCACCGCAAGCGCGAGTTCGGCGTCACCAAGTTCGGCATGAACCGCTTCGTCAACGGCTACCTCGACCTCATGAGCATCATGTTCATGAGCCGCTTCGGCAAGCAGCCCATGCACTTCTTCGGCCTCATAGGCAGCGGAGCCTTCCTGCTCGGCTTCGTGGCATTCGTCGTCCTCTGCGTGATGAAGCTCTGCAACCACATTTCGCTGACCAACAGCGTGTGGTTCTACGTCTCCATACTGTTCATCCTCATGGGCACCATGCTCTTCCTCGCCGGCTTCATCGGCGAACTCGTCTGCCGCAACTCATCCACCCGCAATCAATACCTAATCGAAAAAGAACTTTAACCCCCAAACTCATAACTCTTAACTCATAACTCATAACTTTTAACTCATAACTCATAACTCTTAACAATGAGCCTCCAATGTGGTATAGTAGGACTGCCCAACGTGGGCAAGTCGACGCTCTTCAACTGCTTGAGCAACGCTAAAGCACAAGCCGCCAATTTCCCATTCTGCACCATCGAGCCCAACGTCGGCGTCATCACCGTCCCCGACGAACGCCTCGCCAAACTCGTCGAGATTGAGCGTCCGGCGAGCGTGGTGCCCGCCACCGTCGAGATTGTCGACATCGCCGGCCTCGTCCGCGGTGCCTCCAAAGGCGAAGGCCTCGGCAACAAGTTCCTCGCCGACATCCGCAACTGCGACGCCATCATCCACGTCCTGCGCTGCTTCGACGACGACAACATCACCCACGTCGACGGCACCGTCGACCCCGTGCGCGACAAGCTCACCATAGACACCGAGCTGCAGTTCAAGGACCTCGAGACCATCGAGAACCGCTACGACAAGGAGGTCAAGAAGGGCAAAGCCGGCGGCGACGCCCGCGCCAAGAAGCTCGTCGAGGTCATGGATCTCTACCGCGACGCACTCCTCGCCGGCAAGAGCGCACGCACCGTACAGCTCGACGAGAACCAGGCCGAAGTGGCGCGCGACCTCATGCTCCTCACCACCAAGCCGGTCATCTACGTGTGCAATGTCGACGAGAGTTCGGTGGTGAACGGCAACAAATACTCGCAAGCCGTAGCCGACGCCGTCAAGGACGAGAACGCCGAAGTGCTTCTCATCGGCGCCGGCATCGAGGCCGACATCGCCGAACTGGAGACCTACGAGGAGAAGCAGATGTTCCTCGAAGACCTCGGCCTCAAGGAAAGCGGCGTCAACCGCCTCATCAAGGCCGCCTACCGCCTCCTCGGCCTCCAGACTTTCCTCACAGCAGGCCCCAAGGAATGCCGCGCCTGGACCTTCAAGAAGGGCATGAAAGCCCCTCAGACCGCCGGCATCATACACTCCGACTTCGAGCGCGGCTTCATTCGCGCCGAGGTGATCAAGTACGACGACTATGTCACCCTAGGCTCCGAGGCCAAGTGCCGCGAGGCCGGCAAGATAGCCGTCGAGGGCAAAGACTACATCGTCCAGGACGGCGACATCATGCACTTCAGGTTTAATGTATAACCGCAAAGCCTATCAAGCGCATTAAGCTCATACTATCCATCGCTGCATTGGCGCTCCTGGTCTCCTGTTCCACTCAGAAGGCCACCTGGCCCAACGTCCAGTACCACAACATCACCTGTCACTACAACGTCTGGTGGAACGGCAACGAGAGCCTCAAGGCTGGCCGCGAGAAGCTCTACAAAGCCGCCGTCGACGACTACACCCGTCTCATTCCGCCCGAGAATCTCGGTACCGAAGAGACAGCCCGCACCGTCAACCCCGAGATGGACCGCGCCATCGAGAAGAGTGTCAAAGGTATCAAGAAGCACAGCATCTACCTCAAGGGTGAAGAACATGTTCCCTACATCAAAGAGTGCTACCTCCTCTCGGCCTACGCCACTTTCTACAAGCAGGACTTCGTCTCCACCGCCAACACCGCCAACATCCTTGTCTCCCAGTTCCAGGGCACACGCGCCGGCGACGAAGGGGCCATACTCCTCGCACGCTGTCTCATACGCGAGAAACGCTACGCCGAAGCCGAAGCGGCTCTCGACCAGTTGGCCGACAACCTCGCCCGTGGCAACTTCTCACGCTCTCAGCGCGACAAGCTCTACACAGCCCTCGTCGAGGCCACCCTCCCTCAGGAGAAATACAAGAAGGCCGCCGAGAACATACGGCTCGCCATCGACGCCTCCCGCTCCTCCCGCGCTAAGGCTCGCCTGACTTTCCTCCTGGCACAGATCTACCAGCAGCTCGACAAACGCCCCGTGGCGGCCAAATACTACCACAAGGTGCTCTCCTACGGCCCCGAGTACGTCATGGAGTTCAACGCCCGCCTCGGCGAAGCATCATGCGCCGACATAGCATCCCTCAGCCCTGCCGACATCGCCAAGCTCGAACGTCAGCTCGACAACATGCTACACGACGGCAAGAACGAGGAATACCGCGACCAGATTTACTACGCCAAAGGCGAGATGTATCTCGGCCTCAAGGACGCCCAGCGCGCCTGCGACAACTACCGCCTCTCCGTGGCCGTGTCGCGCAACAATCCTGCCTGCAAGGCACGCTCGGCCGTACGCCTCGGACAGGTGCTCTACGAGCAATACGAGAACTACCCGCTCGCACAGATATACTATGATACTGCCATGCAGATCATCACCCCCGACTACCCGCACTACCGCGCTATCAAGAACCGCCACGACATCCTCACCGAGCTGGTGTCCTACACCTCCGTCTACTCCCGCATCGACAGCCTCCTCGCCGTAGCCGCACTCCCCGAACAGCAGCAGATAGCCCTCATCAACGCCAAGATCGACACTCTCCGCAAGCGCGAGCAGGAGCAGCGCGAGCGTGAGCTCCTCGCCGAAATGGCCGCCGACGCCAAAGCACAGCAGAACACGCTCTCCGGCGACTGGTATTTCTACAACGCCAACACCGTCTCCAAGGGCAAGGAGACTTTCCGCCAGCGCTGGGGCTTGCGTCCGCTCGAAGACCTCTGGTTCCTCTCCAACAAGAACACGATGCTCATCCCCGACAACCTCCCCGAGGATGTCAACGACGATATCTCCGACTCCGACACCACCGACACCGACACGCTGAACTCCAAACTCAACACCCAAAACTCAAAATACGGCAACCCCGACGACCCACACTCCGTGGCCTACTACCTCAAGGACCTGCCCACATCGCAGCAACAGCTCGACTCGCTCGACTCGCTCACAGCCTCCGCACTCCTCGGCGCCGCCTACATCTACCACGACGGCATCAACAACACACCGCGCGCACTCGAATGCTACCTCCGCCTCGCTCGCGACTACACCCACCACGACGACATCGTCCAGGCTTTCTATATGCTCTACCGCATCTACGACCGGCAGGGCAACACCCCGCAGGCCAACTACTATCGCGACATGGTCCTACGCGGCTTCCCCGACTCCGATTTCGCCAACCTCATCCGCGACAACGAATACTACCGCCAGCTGATAGCTCGCGACCAACGCATCGAGGACGACTACCTGCAGCTCTATAATCTCTACAACTCCCACCGCTACCGCCAGACCATCACCCTCGCCGAGCAGGCCGAAGAGCTTTACCCGGCCAACCCCAAGCTGCAACGTTTCCGCCTCTGGCGCGCTCTCGCCACAGCCAACCTCGGCGACACCCCCTCGGCGACCAAGCAGCTGCAGGGCATCCTGCAATCGGCTCCTGCCGGCGACTCCATCATCCCCATCGCGCAAGCCTACCTCGACTTACTCAACAGCGACAGCACACGCCTCGCCAATGCCAACAACGAGGACATCACCCCGGCCGAGGAACGCCGCGCCAGACAGAACTCCGCCACCCCGGCGGCTGTCAAGACTCGCGACGCCGAGGAGGAACTGCCGCCCGAGGCACGCATCTTCCGCTTCCGCGAGCGGCAGCAATACTACGTCATCATCATCGTCGACGACCGCCGCGTGCAAGCCACAGAGCTGCAGTACCGCCTCTCCGACTTCAACACGCAGTTCTACTCCAACGCGGGCTACAAGGTCAACGCATCGCTCTTCACCGACACCACACAGCTCATCACCGTCCACCGCTTCATCGACGACCAGGAGGCACTCAAATACTACCGCCACCTCGGCTCCGCGGAAAGCCCTCTCGCCAAGCTCAGCCCTAAAGACTACACTCTCTTCTTCATCTCCACACAGAACTACGCCACCTTCTACAACCGCAAGAACATATCCGCCTACCTCGCCTACTTCCGCAAATACCACCTCGACAAAAACTGAACACTTAACTCTTAACTCTTAACTCTTAACTCTTAACAATCATCACAGACAATAACCCTTAAAAAACATATCACCATGGCAAAGACAATGGAAATGGAAACCACAGCCATCAACATCATCACCGACGGCACAGTTATCAAAGGCGACATCGTCGCAACAGGCGACTTCCGCCTCGACGGCACCCTCCAGGGCAACATCCAGCTCAACGGCAAGCTCGTCGTCGGCGACACCGGCGTCGTCACCGGCAACGTGCTCTGCCAGAACGCCAACATCATCGGCACCGTCAACGGCAACCTCTCCGTCAAAGAACTCCTCTCGCTCCACACCACAGCTCGCGTACGCGGCGACATCCTCATCAACAAGCTCTCCATCGAGCCCGGCGCCGTCTTCTCGGGCAAATGCCGCATGATCGACGAGGTCAAGGCCCAGCACGACGCTCAACCCGCCGAAGAGGCACCCGCAGAAGCCTGATGGAACAGCTCAAAGCTCTCTTCCGTCAGTGGGCCGGCGAACCGTGCACCCTGTGCCTCGCACTCGGCGCCAACGGCTCCTCGCGGCGCTATTACCGCATCATTGGCGACACTCGCCGCTGCATCGGCGCCATAGCCTCCGACGTGCGCGAGAACGAGGCTTTCTTCGCCTATTCACGCCACCTCCACGCTCGCGGCATCAACGTCCCCGAGCTCTACGCCGTCCACGACGACCGCCGCCGCTACCTCCAGCAGGACCTCGGCGACCTCTCCCTCTACGGACTCCTCTACGGGAAAAAGCAGAAGGGTGGGGGATTCGACGCCCAGATGCTGGCTCTCTACCGCCAGGCCCTCGCCGACCTGCACGACATTCAGGTGGCCGGTCGCGACATGGACTTCAGCGTCGCCTACCCACGGCCGGCGTTCGACTCCCGCTCCATCCTCTGGGACCTCAACTACTTCAAATACAACTACCTCAAGCTGCAGCACATTCCCTTCGACGAAGACCGCCTCGAGGACGACTTCCAGCACTTCGCCGGCAGGCTCCTCTCAGCCGACACCGACTATTTCCTCTACCGCGACTTCAACCCGCGCAACATCATGGTTGATTCTGAATCCAGAAATCAGAACTCAGAATTCAAAACTCAGAATTCAGAAATCAGAAATCAGAATTCAGAAATCAGAAATCAGAATTCAAAACTATTCTACATCGACTACCAGGGCGGCCGGCGCGGCGCCGCACAGTACGACGTCGCCTCGCTCCTCTTCAGCGCCAAGAGCGACCTGCCGCAGGCCTTGCGCAACGAGCTGCTGCAGCACTATGTCTCGCTCCACGGCGACCCGCACTTCATGGACCATTTCTGGCACTATGTTCTCCTGCGCATCCTCCAGACCCTCGGCGCCTACGGCTATCGCGGCCTCTTCGAACGCAAGCCCTACTTCATCGAGAGCATACCCCTCGCGCACAACAACCTGCGACGCCTCGTCGAAGACCATCCCGACCTCCTCGCCGACCTCCCCGAGCTGCAATCCATCGTTCATAGGTTAGGTGCAATGACTCCAACCGCCAACCCCCAACCTCCAACTTCCAACCCCCAAACCGATGACTCTCAACTCACCGTCACGGTGATGAGCTTCTCCTTCAAGCAAGGGCTCCCCGACGACCCCTCGGGCAACGGCGGCGGACATATATTCGACTGCCGCGCACTCCCCAACCCGGGCCGCTACCCCGAATACAAGGCCTACACAGGCAAGGACGCCCCAGTCATCGAGTTCCTGCGCGACAAACAGCCTGTCGTCATCTTCCTCGACCACGCCCTCGCCATCGTCTCACAGAGCGTCGACAAATACCTCGAACGCCACTTCTCCCACCTCTCCGTCAGCTTCGGCTGCACCGGCGGCCAGCACCGCTCCGTCTACTGTGCCGAACAGCTCGCCAAAGCCCTCCGCTCGCGCTACCCCGACGTCAACATCGTCCTCCACCACCGCGAGCAGCAGTAGCCACCGGCACACATATCACGCAAATCATCACAAAACACAGGGGCAACCTCAACCAGGTCGCCCCGCTTCATATTTTTATGAAAAACCGTTTATTCTTCTCTCAAAGGAATGCTTTTAAGCTCTTCGGCGAGTTCGCCATTCTCCTCTTCGAGGCAATCCACATACATCTTCAAACTCGACAACTCGAACTGCAGCGAGTCGTTCTCCGCCTGTAGTTCCTGCTTCTCCGCCACCAACGCGTCATACTCGGCCTTCGGCACAACCGAACTATCGCATCCAAGGAAGAGGAGCGCGAGGGGCAATATGAGGTATCCGTGTTTCATTTATTTGCTCGATTTACGCCTATTGCACTCTCGGCAGAGCATTTGGCAGTTCTCTTCTACCGTACGCCCGCCTTTGCTCCACGGGATGATGTGATCGCCTTCCATGAATTCTATATCCAGTTCTCGCTTGCAGCTTGGACAGATATGTCCCTGCTTCTCCCATACCGCCAGTTTGATGTCCTCTGGGAATGCGCGAAGGTCCAAATAATGTTCTTCTCCGGTGAGAACATATGGGATAATGCCAGTTTGTTTCTGTATCTCGCTGTCGCGCATCAGCTCTGAGATTCGTTTCCCTAATGCAGCAGTGTCCAGTGTTTCCGTGCCATATTTGTCGTACAACCAAGCCCAATCCAACCCTTTCATAATCTTTTTGAACTTCTTCATATCGAAGTTCGTAATGGCCCAGTTAAGTACCGTTTGGAAATAAGTCCACAGGTTATTTGCGTTAGGGTCGTGTTGATGTTCTGCCATATATCCCACCGCTGTTTGCATATGTCCCTTGCGCGTCTCGTGTTCGGCCATCCATTCTAACGCTTTTTTCAAGAAGTCCTGCCGGATGGGCGTTCCGTTCACCAAATCTTTGCCCAAACGTGCCGCACCACAATTGGTTTTGGAGAAATGCTTCTTTGCGTCGCTGACGAAAGGACCTGCATAGACAGCATTGTTTATCTCCTGTTCATTGAGCGGCTTTCCGGCAATGTTGATGGTCTTGAACCACTCCAACTTCTCGCTGGCTTCACCCTCGCAAACATAGATGGTGAGTTTGTAGTCGAGAATTTTCTTCTTGATATCATCCGGTTGGTTGAAGAAGTTCTTGAAGAAATAGGCAAACTTACCATCCACATATTCACAAAGTGACAACGTACGTTGCTGACCGTCCATCACTTCGTAGGGGCATTCGGCATCGTCCGACCGCTTCACCCAATACATCACATTCAGCGGATAGCCGTTCAAGACAGTACGGATTACAGCCTGCTGCTCCTTCTCGTCATAGATAAACTCACGCTGGTAAGGAGGACGGATATCGAGCAATCCGCCATATCCGCGGACGCCCATTTCGTCGTTGTTCACATAACCCTTGGTAATATCGCCAACGGTTATCTCTAATGGTGTTATTGTCATCATATAGTTTGGGGGTGTTTGTTACTAATAAAAATACGAGAATAAGGCAAAAAGACTTTATTATCTTTTATATAGTACAGAGAATTCATATTTGCGGTTACATGCGCCATATTACCTTGACTTCTTAGCTTTTTTATTGTTTCCTTACCCATTATTTGTACTCCAATGCTTCGCAACCAATCTTGGTCATCCGCACAGCCAATAATCCGAAACTGTTCCGGGTTGTATTTATCAAGGAACGTGGTTGGAACTCCCATTATGCCATCATAATCAACTGGAATATTTGTGACTTTACCTACCTCAATTGCATTGTAGTTTGCATAAGTTGGATATTCTTCTGGTGAATAGTGGCATATTAAATCCATCTCTTCGTGGCGTTTATTGTGATCAAGGTTAGTATACCAACAAATTCCAGGTACTTTAATACACTCATCTGGATTATACCCTTTTTGTTTAACGAACTTCCTGTTGGCCTCAAGAATATTTTCATAAGGGGATTTGTATATTAAAGACAAGTTGAAACCATACCCCGTCCATATTCTATTATCTTGTATCAGTGGGAAAATCTCTTTATAGTGTATGGCGTTCATATGTCCGATAACCAAGAACTTCTTTTCATATTTCATCAACAGCGCCACATATTCCCTAAAAAGTGAAAATGGTGGATTTGTCACCACAATATCAGCCTGTTTCAGCAGTTCAATACATTCTGGGTCACGGAAATCGCCAGTCTTAAGCTCGGAAAGGATGTTTTTGTTGTTCTGCAAGAGAATTCTCACGTCACCTAAATCCACAGCACCGTCACCGTTCATATCCTTCACCTCGGTAATCTCCACCTTGTAGGCGGGTTTGCGTGGTTGCTGCGCTTCTTCTCCAAAATCAAGCTGCAACTCATTTCCCTGCACCGGTGAACCATTATAACAGGTGCATATCAACTTCTTTAATCCAAGTTGATTGAACCGCAAAGCAAAATACTTGAAGAAATTGCTTTCGTAGGGGTCATCGCAATTGCATAGCACCACCTTGTCGCGGAAATGCGGCCAATAGTGCTGCAACTCCCGTTCTATATCCGTCAGTTGAGTATAAAACTCATCCTTTTTTGCCGTCTTTGCGGCATTCAGATTTTTGTTTGCCATAATATTAGCCTTTACGAGCGTGGCTACCTATCAGGCTTACGGGCAATATCGGGGCACTAAAAAAGCGTAGACTTTGTCTTATCCACGCCTTAAGGCCCTAGGAACTGCCCGCAACAATCGATAAGTCGCTGTCTACGCATTGCGCAGACGCTCGCAGACTTATTCGTAATTGTTGCTCTTTTGAATTTCCTAGGTTCTAAGGCTGTGCCGAATAAATAGCAAACGCTGTTATGTCTTTATTCTATTATTCTATTTCTCTGTTTCTATCCTATTTTATTCGTTGTTTATCATTTCATTTTCCGACTGCAAAGATACGACTTATTTCTGAATCAGCCAAAATAATGTAAACGTAAAGGCCTAGAATGGCGATGGAAAATGTTATTAACAGGCGTTATATTTTAGTTTGTAAAAGGAAGTTTGTCTTCTAACAGGCTTATGTTTATAACTTACTTTCCAAGGGATGTGTATTCTTCGTAATTTTGCAACGTCTTAATAATCGTTATAAAAAGATTTGTCGTTGAAATCATGTGATTCATAAACCACAAAACAAAAGGAATATGTTTCTTGAAGGAGAATTGAGAAAATATGTCGAGTTAGCCGAGGAGGCATTGAAGTTGAGAGCAGGTAATCCAATCCGCGCCATAGAAGGTCTGAAGCGGGTTCAGGAACTTATGGAAGAATACCAGCATGAGGTTTGGAAATTTGAAATGCCATCCGATTGCGAAGAGCCAATGAAGGAGTATATTAAATTGAGAGATGCATTCCATATGTTCTCAATAACTGAAGCAAAAACTCAAAACACTTGGTTTGACCCTGCCGAGAATTACGACGGAAGGGGAGTGAAAGTGGCAGATATCCGACGTTATCTTGACGATTGGCATGTTTTTTTTAATCAAAAAACCAATGCTTCTTTGATTGGCAAACCAAAACCGAATACTCTTGATGACGCACTCTATTACGAACAGAGGATTAAGATGGTCGACGGAGAAGGGGAAAACGAAATAGAAATTAAAAGAGATTTTGAAGAGATAAGTACGACCGACCTACTCGCCCATTATTTGTGTGTTGCCATTGGAAACGAAAAAAACGAATTGATTGATGAAGCCTACGTGCGTGGCTTTATCGACAAGAATCAGAAAGAGAAAATGTATCATGCTGCAGCAGGTATAAAAGAATGCCAAGTGACTAAAAAAGAAGAAAACATAATAATAAATAATACGATGGGAGGGTTAATACGATATAACTCTGACGAAACCAGAGATGAATATGCTCGCAGAATGAACAACTCTCTGCACGAATACAATAAAATAGCCCGGGATATCCTAAAAAGAAGTGTCCCCGCAGAAATCGATAGTTTGATAGAAGATATCGAGAAGGGCGAGTGGATGCTCCATTTCGACAAAAGGATAATCAAGGAGTTTGACTATACCTACGTTAACAACAACGGAGTGGAACGGAAAATTCACGGCCCATGGGATTATGAAACATTTTGTGAAGTGTTTGAAAATCTTGATTGCCGGAAACAAATAGAGGAGATTTTAAAGAAGGAGCCCTATAATAAGCAGGATACTCTGATAGAAGAATACGAAATCCAATGCCTCCATTCTGCCTTGAAAACCGAACTCGTACGAGCCAAAAAGTTGGAGAAGATTAAGAACAACGCGCAGAGCAGAGTGCCTCACCCAGGGGACTCAACCCACTTCAGCAAACGGGTGTCGGACGAAGAACTGACCGCCATCTACAACGGTCTGATGGAGCATGAGATGCTTTGCAACAACCCGACGCTGGCCGAATTTATCTATTGGCACACCGGCCAAGGCTCAAAACCCGCAGAACCATTGATGTGGAAAACAAAGAACGTATGTCGCTACTATGTATTTAGATATCTGGATTCCGATTGGCCAACGGCAGAGAATTGTTTTTCGTGCAAGAGGGGAAGTATCAGTAACTTAATGTCGGCTTCGAACATAACAAAGGATAATAGGGAAATAATCAACGAAATTCTAAAAAAAGCTCGGCCAAACACGACTAAAAACACGACTAAAACCGACTAACAATCGACTAAACCAACTAAACATCTATATTTCTTTTCTGGCTAGCCCCACACAAAAATGACAGTATGTGTGGGGTTTGTTGTTGTTTGTCCCCGCAACCGACTATTAGTTTTTTTAGTCTTTTGTGGGGGTGGAAAAATGTTGCATCTTTGCCACCGAATTCAACGCCGGACATCAGCTGAGCACGGCTCCGGGCACGAGATGAAAAACGCTTTCTATATCATCGTGTAGTGCCAGAAGGCATTTTAATACCAATAAAAAGAAATGAACAAGGTATTGAATTGCAAAAACACTAAGGCAGGTTCTAAAAAATCAAACAAACCTCGCCATTGGAACCGTAACACCGACCTCTGCGTCGACATGAAAACAATCCTCCGCATCGACCGCATCGCGATGATCGGAAAGGACTATCAGGGTGTGCTCAGACATGACAAAGAGTACCACTACACCTTCACCGAGATCCACAATGTGGACAAGCGCAACCCACGCGTTTTTGATGGTCGATACATCACTATCACCCTCAGGAATGACGGCAGCCTCAGGCCGAACTTCAAGGAGGTGACGATGGGCCATAAATTCAACATCGACGACTATGCCACCGGTGTTTCTAACGAACTGCGCAAAGCCCTGACTGGCCTCGTAGGGGAAAGACGAGTCAGGAAGTAAGTCACCCCAAAAGCGTTACGCGTTACAGCGTTACAATTAAAAAATGGATACCCCTAACATCGAAAAACTCCTCTTATAATACTTATAACTAATTAATAATTAAATATATAGATATAATATAGGACGGTTTTCCAGAGATATGCATACCCCTTAAAAAACAACTGTAACGCTGTAACGTGTAACGCTAAATGAATTTTTATTAACCATCAAAAAACGCACAAACAAATGAATTACAATATTTTTGACCGAACCGCTCCGGCGATGCCCAAGCCCTCGAAGGGTACAGAATTCTGCAAACTTCTCCTCTCACAGGCCTCAAAAGAGATGCGTGACCCCCTCGTCCCGATGGCTATACCCGCACTTTCAGCCCACCTGACCGACGTGGAGTTCAAGTATTGTGACAACAAATATTATGAACTATGTGGCCAAATGGGACACCTGATTGGCCCTTCGGGCATAGGTAAGGCTCAGCTGACACACCTCATCGAGGCCATTATGCGTCCTTTTCGTGAGCATGATGAAACGGAATACAAGAAACTGGTCGACTGGCAGCGCCAGGTGAAGACTCGCGGAGCCAACAAGGAAAAACCCGAACGCCCCGACGTGAGTTTCTGGTTCCCGCCCGCCAACCTGACCAACGCAGCTTTCCTTCAGAACGCTATGGCTCTCGAGAAGATGGGCAACCGCACGCAGTATCTCAACCTCCCCGAGGTGGAGATGGCCGACCATATCTGCGGCGGGCATAAGGCCGTGAGCCAGATGATACGCAATATCTATGACCGCCAGCGCGCCGGCGCCCTCCGCGCCACAGCCGACGGCGTGACAGGAAACCCCATCCTCCGAGCCAACATCACCATGAGTTCCACCCCCGAAGCCGCCCGCGCCTTCTATAAGAAAGACTTCACCAACGGCTTCTTCGGACGCATCCCCTTCGCCTACAAGGCCCGCGGCGAACGGAAAGGCCGCATCCCGCGGCAGGGCGCCTATGGCGAGGAATTCCTCCGCAAGCTCGACGAATACCTGCTGCGTCTCGACAACTGCAAAGGCCGTTTCGATGTGAAACCGCTCAACAAGATCGCCGACCAGCTGGCCGGAGAAATGGCCAATATCGCTGATCTGGCCGACGACGACACCCTCTTCGAACTCTCCCACCGTAGCATCTTCGCCGCCTGGAAGAAAGGCGCCACGCTATGGATTCTCAACGACCAAACCTGGTCGCGCTCCATCGGCGAGTTCGTCATCTGGTTTTGCTACTATGACCTCTGGTCAAAGGTTCAGGTATTTGGCGACATGTTCAAGGGCGCCGAGGAATCGCCGACCAACGGTCCGAAAAACATGCTCGACAGCCTAGGCAATGAGTTTAACGAACATCAACTCGAGGCTTTGCGTCTCAGCATGGGCAAGAGCAAAGAAGGCACCAAAGGACAGCTCCGCATCTGGAAATTCCGCGGCTTCATCACCTACAACGACCAAACCGCCCTCTACACCAAAACCGACGAATACCTTAAAGGCAACTCCTAATCTCAATTCGAGTAATTCGCCAGCAATCGACCGGCTCCCGCCCCCAATTCGAGTAATTCGCCCCCAATCAACCTGCGCAAGTTTCGTAAAATTCGCAAAATTCGCCGTTTAAAAAACTCATAACTCTTAACTCATAACTCATAACCCATAATCCCATGACACAAGAACAAATCACCCTCCTCCGCGCCATCCCCATCGAAGACCTCGCCTCTCGCCTCGGCCTCGACGTGCGCCACCACAAAGCACTCTGCCCCTTCCACAACGACCACCACGCCAGTTTGTCCTTCAACGTAAGGAAGAACACCTACCGCTGCTTCGTCTGCGACGCCCACGGCGACACCATCGACCTCGTCCGCCACCTCCTCAACAAAGACTTCCAACAAGCCTGCCTCTACCTATCCGACGGCTCCATAGAGCCCATCCCCGCCCATTCAACCCATTCACCCCATGAAACCCAATCCCCCTTCGACGCCTCCCGCTACGTCCCCTTCTTCGACCGCCCCTACCTCTCCCCCGAAGCACGCCGTTTCCTCTTCGACCAGCGCCGCCTCGACCCACGCGTCGTCCGCTGGTGCCGCCTCACCTCCTGGCGCGACCGCCAAGGCACCCACTGGCTCCAAATCCCCTACTACGACCCAGACGGCCATCTCATCGGCATCCAGAACCGCAACCTCGACTACCACCCCACAACCCCCGACGCCAATTCTCATTTTTCAACTCCCAACGATTCTCAATTTTCAACTGTCAATTCTCAATTGTCAATTCCCTCGCAGCCCCGCTTCCGCTTCCCGAAAGGAGCCCAATGCACCATCTACAATCTGCCAGTACTGAACAGACTCAAAGAGGGCGAGGTACTCTACATCGCCGAGGGCTGCAGCGACTGTTGGGCACTCCTCTCCGCCGGCCACAAAGCCATCGCCATCCCCTCCGCCACCCTCCTTTCGCAGAAAGACAAAGACCAACTCATAACTCTTAACTCTACACTCTTAACTCAATTCCACATGTACCCCGACCGCGACCTCCCAGGCGAACGCCTCTTCCTCCAACTCAAAGAACTCCTTCCCAACCTTCAGCACCACCACCTCCCCCCACATTGCAAGGACTACTCCGACCTCTACCTCCAACTCCACCCCCCAACAACCATGAATCCTACACCTTGACCCTTGACCCTTGAACTTTGAACTTTGAACCTTGAACCTTGAACCTTGAACCTTGAACCCTTTACCCCACCTAAACGGCTACTAAACGGCTACAAGACCCCATCATCACCCCATCAAACCCATTCACCCCATCAACTTAAAACTTAAAACTCAAAACTAATGAAAAATCCCCGCCCCTACACCAAGAAAGAACTGGCCCTGATGTACTTCCCCGACAGCACCCCGGAGACCGCCGTCAAGCACCTGAAGATGATGATCCGCAGCAACGACATGCTGTGGGACGAACTGCAGGAAATGGGCTACAACAAACGCCGAAAAACCTTCACGCCACGTGAAGTCAAGGCCATTTTCGACTGGCTTGGGGCTCCCTAAAGAGCCCCCTTC
>JAEEGG010000412.1_pt1 | contig 148962 bp, 143 predicted proteins | sample 9134161 | NCBI WGS metagenome assembly JAEEGG01 (sample SAMN16246543, study PRJNA631951) | gut metagenome | biome: gut microbiome; feature: rumen; material: CR-attached | host: Bos | place: Iran: Karaj | collected 2018-10
ACAACACAAATGAGACTGTCCTGCACAGGACAAAAAAGGAACCATGAAGTAGTGTTCTTACCGGATACTCCCCTAAATAGCGGGCCTCAGCACAGGCTGCAATCAAGCACAAGGGCTGATACAGGTAATATAACTTGAATTAACTAAGCCGGAGGAGTTGATCCTCCGGCTTTCTTTTGATCATATATTCTCAAAGGGCATTATTCTAATGCCGAGAAAGTATATCTGTCATGTCTCTTTTGCATTTATACTCAAATTGTAAAGGAGAAAATACTATGGCAGCGTTTGACAGAGTCCTAAGCGGCATTCCTGAGATGGATACCGCGATCGATAATATAAGACTTGGCGACAATGTCGTTTGGCGTGTCTCTGATCTGGAACAGTTCAAACTGTTCATGAGACCATATGTTGAACAAGCCATAAAAGACCAGCGCAAGATCATATATTTCAGGTTTGCGAGCCATGAGCCGCTGATAGAAGACTGTCCTGAAGTAAAGACGGTAGTCATTCCGCTGTCTCACAGGTTTGAGACTTTTACGGTTGATATACATTATGTTATCGAACAGGAAGGCTTTGATGCGTTTTATGTTTTCGATTGCCTTTCAGAGCTTCAAGCGGCATGGGCGACAGATCTCATGATGGGCAACTTTTTCAAGGTAACCTGTCCGTTTTTGTTTGTCCTTGATACAGTTGCGTTTTTCCCGATTATAAGGGGAAAACATTCGGTTGATGCGATCAATAAGATCCTTAACACGACACAGCTGTTCTTTGATGTTTATTCTGACAGTAAGAACATTTACGTCCGTCCTGAAAAAGTGTGGAACAGAAATTCCGATACGATGTTTCTTCCACACACGTATGAGCCTGAGACGGGCAAGTTTCAACCGATATTAGACGGTGTTAAGTCCAGCAGATTCTACCAGACATTAGGTCAGGCCCAACGTTCTTCGGAAGATCAATATCAGGATTCGTGGGACAGGTTTTTCAACCGGACAAGGATCCTTCATGAGAGCCAGGCTGATATTGCGGAAGAGTGCAGCAGAATGTGCAATATCATGATGACCAGAGATGAAAAGATGCGTGAGATGGTGAAGAAGAATTTCACACCTGAAGATTATTTTGCGATCAGAGATCACATGATAGGAACCGGAATGATCGGCGGCAAGGCATGCGGTATGCTGCTTGCAAGGGCAATAATCAGGAATAAGGAACCTGACATAGCAGAATACTTAGAGCCGCATGATTCCTTCTATGTTGGATCGGACCTTTACTACACTTATATCGTCGATAATGATCTGTGGGCTTTGCGCATAAAGCAACGTACGGAAGACGGTTATTTCACGCTCGCTGATGATTTTGCCAGGAAGCTCATGGAAGGCAGATTCTCCGATGCGATGCGTGAGCAGTTTCTGCGGATCATTGAATACTATGGACAGGACCCTTATATCATCAGGTCAAGCAGTATCCTGGAGGACGGTTTCGGGAATGCATTTGCCGGTAAATATGAATCGGTTTTCTGTGCAAACAGAGGTTCGCTTGAAGAACGCTTAGAAGAGTTCGAGAATGCGATAAAGACTGTATATGCAAGTTCCATGAGCCTTTCTGCTTTGGATTACAGAAAGAGAAGGGGCCTCGATAAAAGAGATGAGCAGATGGCACTTCTCATTCAACGTGTATCAGGTTCTTATTATGGCAACTGCTATATGCCTTGTGCTGCAGGAGTCGGATACTCATATAGTCCATACAGGGTAATGAAGGATTCTGATCCCACATGCGGAATGTTAAGACTTGTAATGGGTCTTGGTACTTCAGCTGTTGACAGGACAGAAGGGTCTTATCCCAGAATAGTAAATCTTGATATGCCGGAGAAATCCTCTTATTCATCTTCAGCTGATAAGCACAAGTTCTCTCAAGGCAAAGCCGAAGTTATCAATATGACGACCCATCAGCTCGAGAAAATGTCATACGATATGTTAGAACCTGTCATCCCAAAATATCTCGAAAATATTTTGCTTGAGCACGATTACGATGCCGAATCAAGACTTCGTGAGATGGGAAGACCGAGGCAGATCAAGTTCATCTCATGTAAAGGTCTTGTTGCCAACAAAAAACTAATGGATCAAATGAAGAGAATGCTTCACTGTATCCAGGAAGAATACGATTATCCTGTTGACACGGAGTTCACCATTAACATCTCGGATAATGGTGATTATTCTATCGATCTTCTCCAATGCAGACCTCTTCAGGTGCAGAAAACATCAGGCGGAACGGTCATACCGGAAGGCATCCCGGAAGACAATATCCTGCTTGAGAATATGAGCTCTTCAATGGGTCTTTCAAAGGCATCTGAGCTGGACATAATTGTCTATGTCGATCCCGTGAATTACTACAATATGCCGTACAGGGACAAGCATGCCGTTGCAAGGCTTATAGGTAAGATCAACTGGCATTATCGAGAGTTAAATAAGCACATGATGCTTATCGTTCCGGGCCGTGTCGGAACAACATCTCCCGAGCTCGGAGTCCCCACATCTTTTGCTGATATAAGCGCTTTTGAGATCATATGCGAGACCGAAGAGACCAAGGCCGGTTATAATCCCGAACTGTCATACGGCAGTCATATTTTCCAGGACCTTGTCGAGGCCGAGATCCTTTATACTGCAGTGTTTAATAATGCGAAAACGATTCACTTTCATCCTGACAAACTTCAACGCTGTCCTGACGTTATAAGTGATTTTGACGGCACGGAAAATCTCTCTGATATAGTCCATGTTTACGACGTGTCAGGAATAAACTGTAAGGTCTATAACGACATTGCAAATGAACATCTGGTGATTACGTGTTGATGAATATGGAATACGTTTGGACAGATGGAAATAATGAGGTATTTCAGAGGTTTTATCTCAAGACCGAGGAATACTACAGCAAGATAGTAGGCGGCAAAAAGAACAGGACAGGTTTTATTCCATACAATCTGTCCGAGAGTATTTCTGATGTGCTTTTAGCTTATGCTGATGAAAAACCTATAGGTTGTGCAGGTCTCAAAAGGTATTCTGATCGGGATGTCGAGATCAAACGTGTCTGGGTAGAACCTGAGTGGAGAGGAAAGCACATTGCCACCAGTCTGATGGATCTGCTTGAAGATAAGGCGAGACAGATTGGATATAAAAGGGCGATCCTTCAAACCAGACCGATCATGCCTGATGCGGTTGGCTTATATGAGAGCAGAGGATATGTGCTGATTGATAATTACCCTCCATATGACAAATTAGAAGGTGCCATTTGTATGGCATTGTGCTTATAAGGAGTTTTTATGGTTACATGCATGGACGTTAACAATCTGAAGCTGGACGGGATGGAACTCGTCGCAGGTGAGAGCGGACTGAAACGAATGGTTTCGTGGACGTATCTTGTTCAGACCAGACCTTATGAGGATCACATGAACAGAGGCAATTTTGCCCTGATAGTCGTAGATTATATCCGCTTTGATTTCAAAGAGGTCAGGAAGAGCATGGATGAACTGAATGATCTAGGCATCTCGGGGCTTGCAGTATCGGTTGTTGACGACAAGGAACCCATCCCGAAATCGATAATAAAAAGAGCAAATGAATTGTGTCTTCCGCTTTTCAATGTCAGATGGAAAGGCGCATCTTTTGTCGATATTTCGCAGAGTATCGGAAACCTTATTCTTGAGACTAATATCATGAACAAACGCACCGGCGATTATCTTTATAATCTCCTGTTCGGATACAACGTTAACGACAGATATGTTGAGAAGATCTCAGGTCAGTTCGGATTTGATTTCAACAAGCCGTACAGAGTAGGCATCATTGCCGTGGACAGAACTTACGGCATCAATCTTGAACAGGATGAACATCTTTATGAGTACTATGCGAACTGTCTTAATTCCGAAGTCATGAAGATGGAAGGCCGTCCGATGTTTATGAAGTTTCTCAATAAATTCGTTCTTCTTTTCGAAGCCAAAGAGAATAAAGAGATAGAACATGAGATCGAGAGAATGCTCAGAAAACTTGATGACAAACCCGAGTTCAAAGGTATTATCAGCAGCACATGCATACTTGGTACTCCTTACACAGACCCCAGTAAATTCGGTCAGAGTTATCAGGAAGCGAAAAGTCTTATCCCCAAAAAAGAATATCTTCCGAATCCCAGGAAAAAGAAGGTCTTAAGTGCGAGTGCAATGGGAATCTACAAGTATATGTTCCGAGGTAACGACCAGAAGGAGATACTTGCATACTGCAATAACAAGTTAAATAAACTCGAAGAATATGATCATGCGAATGGTACTTTTCTGCAGGAAACTCTGCTTGCATATTACATGAACGGCTTTAATAGTGCGAAGACAGCTGAGGCACTTTTCATACACAGAAATTCTCTTATCAACCGTTTGAAAAAGATCGAAGAACTCTTGGAAATCGAGATCTCAGACTACGTTGAATACCTTGATTTATTGAACTGTATACTCGTGAAAAGACTGATGTTTTTGTGATATCAGACTGTGCATAGTGTTCAGTATGAGTGTGCGGTTTGCACGTTGTAAACACACGGTTACTTTCCTACAATTCGTCACAAGAAAAGGCACATAGAAACGATAGTTTCGAGGGGGTCTTTCTTAATCGAAAGGCATTTTATTGTGACAAGGAGGAGTAACAATGAAACAGAGAAAAGTATTCGGAAAGAGTGTGATGGCAACAGCGCTCGTAGCATCAATGGGAATGTTTCTTATGAGCGGATGCAGCGCAGGAACTGCCGGCACAACTACAACTGCAGCTGAGGCTGAGACCACAGGTTCAAAAGAAGTTCTCAGAGTCGGAATGGAATGTGCATATGCACCTTTTAACTGGACACAGGATGAGGCTACAACACCTGACGGCAGCAAGGCAGTTAAGATCTACGATTCAGCATTCTATGCTTACGGATATGACGTAGCGGTATCACAGATGATTGCAGACCAGTTAGGTATGGAAGTTGAGATCCATAAGGTAGAGTGGTCTTCCATCGGTATCTCACTTGACGCAGGCGATTACGATTGCATCATCGCAGGCATGGGACGTACGGCAGAAAGAGAAATGTCTTACGCATTCACAACTCCTTACTACTACAGAGATAACTGCATCGTAGTTAAGGCAGACGGAGCTTATGCAGATGTTACAGGTATTTCACAGCTCGCAGGTACAGGTTGTAAGGTTACAACACAGCTCGGAACAGGCTGGATCCCGCTTCTTGATCAGTTTGAAGGCGCAGTAACCGGAAGCAATTATGAGACAACTTCTGAGTGTTTTATGGCAGTATCAAACGGCGTAGCTGATATTTGTATCGTAGACCTTCCTACAGCACAGTCCGCACTTCTTACTAACAAGGATCTCAAGATCATCACATTCGACGAGAACGACGGCTTTGTAGGTGACGATGAAATGGTAAATGTCTGCATCGCAACAAGAAAAGACGATACAGCTCTCCGCGATAAGATCCAGGGCGCAATGGATGCACTCGGATGGAACGATAAGGCCAAGATGGATGATCTTATGGCTAAGGTAATCACACAGCAGCCCGCAGCTACCAGTGCTCCTGCAGAAGCAGAGTTGTTTATCGCATTGCCTGTAACAGGAAAAGATGAATTCTTTTTCTGATAGATAACTCATTAAAAAGCAGTCACATACTGAAATTCAACTCCTGCCGGGAGGGCAGCTTCCCGGCAGGTTATCTTAAAAGGATGATGACTATGGGACTTTTCAATTATGACTTAACTAATCCACAGACATCCATAGAATGGATGATCTACTTAACAAGTAAATATCTCAAGATGTTCCTGGACGGAACCTGGCTGACGCTTTATATCGCGGTCTTAGGTACGATCTTCGGCTTTATTCTCGGATACATCGTAGGCATCGTTCAGGATACAAAAATAGGTTTGGGGGATAACATCTTTAAGAAATCTCTCGTAAGACTGATGAAGATTATCTCAGCCGCTTATGTCGAAGTTTTCAGAGATACACCAATGATCGTTCAGGCAATGATCATCTACTACGGAATAAGGCAGCTTGGTGTAAATATGGCTCCGGTATTTGCAGGAATCCTTGTAACTACACTTAATACCGGCGCATACATGGCAGAGACAGTAAGAGGCGGTATCGGATCGATCGATCTCGGACAGAGAGAAGGTGCCTGGGCAATGGGCATGTCACCGATGAAGACAATGATCTATATCGTGCTTCCTCAGGCATTTAAGAACATTATTCCGGAGATGGCAAATACATTCCTTACCAATCTCAAGATGACTTCAGTCCTCAATGTTATTGCGGTACAGGAATTGTTTATGGCGGCAAAGACCGTCGGCGGCAACTACTACAAGTACTTTGAAAGTTACCTGGTAATTGCAGTCATATATTTCGTATTGTGCTTTGCATTCAATAAGATTTTCGGTCTTATGGAAAAGAAGCTCAAAGGTAAAAAGGATTACGCACTGGCTGTCGAATACATGGACAATCAGTAAGGAGGCAGGTTATGGCAGAAACTGTAATCAGCATAAAAGATCTCAGCAAGTCATTCGGTAAACACGAAGTCTTGAGAAAGATCGACATGGATGTAAAAGAAGGGGAGATCATCTGTATTGTCGGATCTTCAGGATCAGGTAAATCAACTCTTTTAAGATGCATTAATAAACTCGAAAAACAGACGACCGGAGAGATTTATTTCCGCGGCAAAGAAGTAAGGGACGTACAGCGTGAAGTAAATGAATACCGGGCTAAGGTCGGCATGGTTTTCCAGTCGTTCAACCTCTTCAATAACATGACTGTTCTTCAGAACTGCATGCTGTGTACAAGGAAGGTTTTGCACCTTTCAAAAGAGGAAGCATTCGACCGTGCCATAGCACATTTAAAAGAAGTCGGAATGGCACCGTTCATCAACGCAAAACCTGATCAGTTATCCGGCGGACAGAAGCAGAGAGTCGCGATTGCCAGAGCCCTGTGTATGAACCCTGAAGTGCTCCTTTTCGACGAGCCTACATCGGCATTAGATCCAGAGATGGTAGGCGAAGTATTAAATGTTATGAAGGATTTGGCTACGACCGGTCTTACCATGATAATCGTTACACACGAGATGGCTTTCGCAAGGGATGTCTCAACGAGAACGATATTCATGGACAGAGGTTATGTAGCTGAGGACGCGCCTCCTTCGGAACTGTTCAGCAATCCGAAGAACCCGCGTACAAGAGAATTCTTGAGCAGATATCTGGCGGGATAAAAGGAGGCAGATATATGAAAAGATTTGTTGTTACATTTGCAAGAGGATTCGGTTCGGGTGGTAAGGAGATCGCTTCGATCCTGGCCCACGATCTGGGCATTCACTGCTACGAGAACCGTATCCTCACTCTCGCAAGCCAGCTAAGCGGACTTGACGAAAAACTCTTTAATGAGGTCAACGAAAAGATAAGATCCAACGGCGGTTTTAGAAGCATGATGCGCGGACTGCCGAGATCGAGAAATTACATCGCGAAGAACGAGAAATTCGTTTCCGATGACAAGCTCTTTGAGTACCAATGCGAGATCATCAACAACCTTGCCGATCAGGAATCTTGTGTGATCGTAGGTAAGTGTGCCGATTACGTGCTGAGGAGCAGAGAAAACGTGGTGAGTATCTACATCGAGGCGCCCAGAGCATTTTGCAAACAGAGAGTAATCGAGCACTTGGGTGTTACACCGGAAGTCGCAGATGCGACCATTACGCAAACAGATAAGTACCGGGCAGATTATTATGCATACTACACTCACGGCAACTACTGGACCAATCCCGTTAACTACGACATGACGCTTAACAGCGAGAAGGTAGGTATCCAGGATTGCGTAAAGATCATCGAACAGTTTCTTATCCTTAAGGGCTATATAACTGAAGATGAGATCGGCAAAAAAGTTAAGAATGAAAAGAAATAACAGGGGGCAATTATCATGAAACTTGCAGATACAGGACTTACATCACAGGACATTAAAGACAAAGTCAGTAAATATATGATAGAGACATACGAGAGATTCGATTTTCTCGCAGAGACCGCAAAGGACCAGTACATCTACGATGAGAACGGCGAAGCTTATCTCGATTTTTATGCAGGCATTGCAGTCAATTCCGCAGGCAGCTGCAACGAGAAGGTCGTAGCCGCAGCGGTAGAACAGACCAAGACTTTGATGCATACATTCAATTATCCGTACACGATCCCTCAGGCGCTGCTTGCAGAGAAGGTCTGTGAAACGATCGGAATGGACAAGATCTTCTACCAGAATTCAGGTACTGAAGCTAACGAGGCCATGATCAAGATGGCACGTAAATACGGTATCGAAAAGTATGGCCCCAACCGTTATCACATCGTAACAGCCAAGATGGGATTCCACGGCAGAACATTCGGTGCGATGTCAGCAACCGGCCAGCCGGGTAACGGCTGCCAGATAGGTTTCGGTCCTATGGCATACGGCTTCTCATACGCTCCGTATAACGATCTGCAGGCATTCAAGGACGCATGCACCGAGAACACCATTGCCATCATGATCGAGCCAGTTCAGGGCGAAGGCGGAGTCCATCCCGCAACAATGGAATTCATGAAAGGACTCCGTGAATTCTGTGACGAGAAGGGAATGCTTCTACTGATCGATGAGGTTCAGACAGGCTGGTGCAGAACCGGTAAGGTTATGAGTTTCATGCATTATGGAATCAAACCCGATATCGTTTCAATGGCAAAGGCCCTTGGCGGCGGTATGCCGATCGGTGCTATCTGCGCAAAGGCGGAAGTTGCAAAAGCATTCTCGGCAGGCTCGCATGGAACAACTTTCGGAGGACATCCGGTAAGCTGCGCTGCAGCTCTTGCACAGGTAAATGAATTGTTAGACAGGGATCTCGCAGGCAACGCAGAAAAAGTCGGCAATTACTTTATGGAAAAACTTAAAACTCTTCCTCATGTTAAGGGTGTAAGAGGCCAGGGCTTACTTGTTGGTGTTGAGTTCGATGATTTCATCAACGCCGTTGATGTTAAACACGAATGTCTCCACAGACATCTTCTTATCACGGCAATAGGCGGTCACATTATCCGTATGGTACCTCCGCTCATCATTACAGAGGAAGACTGTGATAAGGCATACGACATAATCAAGGCTTCTGTGGAGGCTCTTGGTTAAGGAGGCGTTAACATATGAAGCATTTTTCTTTTTCGATTCCCCAAAATGTGTATTTCGGCTGGGGGTGCCTTAATGATCTTACTTCCATAGCAGGTAAGACCGGTGCAACGAAAGCATTCATAGTCTCGGGTCCTCATCTTATGAAGGCAGGTTATGTTGACATGTGTGCGGAGAAATTAGCACAAGCAGGAATTGCCAGCGAAGCTTTTACGGAGACAGAGGGGAATCCGTCAACAGATACAGTCGAAAAGGCAGCTTCTAAGTTCAAGGCCAGCGGGGCAGATCTGATCGTTGCATTCGGCGGAGGTTCGCCTCTTGATGTTGCAAAGGCAGTTGCGGTATTAGGAAGCTACGGCGGGAAGATTACAGATTACGAGGGTGTTGGCAAAGTACCCGGTCCGGTAGTTCCGATGATCGCAATCCCCACCACGGCGGGAACAGGTTCAGAGGTTACATCCTTCTCTGTAATAACCGATCATTCAAGGGATTATAAGCTCACAGTAGGAAGCACTTATCTTTTGCCTTCTTATGTGATACTTGATCCTGAACTCATTACCACAGTTCCGCTAAAGACATCTGCTTATTGCGGAGTGGATGCTCTGGTACACGCATTGGAAGCATATCTGTCACTGGCTTCGTCTCCTTTCTCAGATATGATGGCGCTTCAGGCATTAGAGCTAATCGGTTCTAATATCAGAGACTACGTTGCAGACCGGAAGGACCGTAACGCTGCTGAAGGGATGCTGCTAGGCTCACTCTTTGCCGGCATCGCTTTCTCTCACGCGAGACTCGGTGACGTTCACGCAATGAGCCATCCGGTCAGTGCATATTTCGATGTGGCACACGGACTTGCAAATGCAGTATTGCTCCCGGTAGTCGTTGAGTTCAACGCGCAAACTGACACCGGAAAATACTACGAGATATACTGCCGTGTAGCAACAGATCCTGTTGCAAAAACAGAATTCAGATCCGAGTATCTTGCTAATGAATTACGCTTCCTGAACACGTCACTCGGCATACCGGGTTCACTGAAAGAAGTCGGAGTCGACAGCAGCAGATTCGAAGCAATGGCTGAAGATGCTATGAAGAGCGGCAATATAGCAGTCAACCCCAGAAAAACAACCACGGAAGATATCCTGAGTCTGTATCATCAGGCTTTCTGATATCAGCTATTAAGCAATTAGTTAAGGGCTGTCTTTAAAATAGAAACAGGTATAGTAGATTAAATTATCAGGAAATAGTAACCTGAAGATCGTTTGTGAATGCAAATAAGCTTCGGATAATTAATCCGGAGCTTTCATTTTGCCTTTAAATTCAAAGAATTCTCAAGTAAGCCGACACATGTGTTCGGATATGTTGCTTATGCAACATTTAGGGCTGACATTAATCATTGGATTGCGTTGTTGGAACGGTAATAATGAACTCATCAAACAGAAGATTTAAACAGGAGGACATAACCATGAAGACTTGCAACATGAATATTGAGAAGAAGGCCATTAAGGAATTAACACCTGATGATCTGAATGAAATTGCCGGAGGTCTTTCCGGTGAAGTAGTACTTGACAGTATATATCTTAAAAAGCTGGGTTTACTCTATGATACTGTCTCAGACGTTTATACTCTTTTTCACTGGGGAGAAGCCACTTCATTTGTCGAAGACGGATGGGCAAAGGTCGGCATTACTTGCGTAACCAGCTATGTAAACTGTAACTGTTATTACTATCAAGGTGAAATGATCAGCAGGAACGAGGCTTTGAAAATCGCGAAAAACACCTGCATTAAAGGACCGCAGATTGGTCCCGTGGTTTATAATTGAGTAAGGCTCAATTATACAAAACATTTAGTTATAAGATATGCTCGGAGCGATTTGCTTCGGGCATATTTGTTTTTCAATTTGTCATTGGGTGTAAATGCTATAATTAATTAAAATGAATATCGAATCAGGAAAGCAAACCGGAATGATATTAATATTTGACCTTTTCCAAACACTCGTTGAAGATGTCAGTATGGATTTTAATCTCGGATTAAAGCCATTTTGGAATGAGCATTATAAAGATAAGTGTTCTTTTGATGAGATCAAGACTTATGGTGAAGAGTTGTTCATACATATGCAGGATCTTCATAAACAGGGATTTGAATTTCCTTTCGTAAAAGATGAGCTGCCGTTGTATGCTGAGAGATTCGGTGGCGATGTTATTAGCATGAGCATAGAAGAGGAAGCATTGTTTTTGAGCAGGTGCAATGAAGAAAAAGTCTATGACGGACTTCCTGAGATGCTGGATCTTTTCGCGAAAAAAGAAATACCGATGTATGTACTATCTAACAGCGGATTCAGAGCAGATGCATTGCGGCTGATGCTTGATTCATACGGGATTGGCAAATACTTTAAAAAGGTATGGTCTAGCGCGGACTTTGGAAAGGTCAAACCATCAGCTGATTTCTTTAATATGGCTATTGGCGAGGTGCTTAGCCAATATCCTGATGCAACCAGAGAAGATATATTGTTTATCGGCGATACTTATGAAACCGATATTGCAGGAGCCCACAATGCCGGCATCAGGACAGTGTGGATCAACCGAAATGATAAAACTGATGACAACGGATTTGCTACATATCAGATCAAGGATATAACCGAACTGTGTAAAGCGCATATTGTATAATGGTGTAATCATAATTGAATTGAGACTGCTTTATTTATGGCTGGATTTGATGAACTGATAGAAGAAACAAAAAGCGAGATAAGGGTTCTTCTCAGGAATCCTGATGTTAGGCCTGCCTATATGACTTATGACCAGCTAAGAGACGTTCAAAGCGAGATCTGCAGAATGGCCCGCATTAGAGATCCTGAAAAGTTCTTCCCTTATTTCCCCAAAGGCATGGCAGATGCATGCTGGCTTCCGGATCATCCTCTGGTTATTAAACTCAATAAAATCGTGGAGTTATATATTAACCGGGAATATTGAGCTGGGACTGTCTCGTTGTGGAGCAGCCCGTCGTTTTGAATGAACCCTTCTTTTCGAGGTGTGTCAAATCTGTTGGTCTGAAACCGTCTGTTTACATCAACAAATCTGACACAAGTGAAATCTCATGTGACTTATTTCATATGTTGAAATATATATCAAACCGATATATACTCCATGTATCAAAATGATATATGGAGTATAAACATGGCAAGTGATAACAAAATGAATCTGGTTATCTTAGGGTTGCTCGATCATGAAGATCTGACCGGATACGATATCAAGAAGAGGATCGACGGCAGCCTGCGCTATTTCTGGAAGGGAAGTTTTGGCAGTATTTACCCTGCGCTATCTTCACTTGAAGAGAGCGGGCTGATCAAAAAAGTTAAGGGCAAAAGCAGCAGCACCGGACGTGAAAAGATCGTTTATAAGATCACTGCTGCCGGTCGCAAAAATCTTCTCGCGTGGCTGTCGGAATCGAAGTCATCCAACAGCCTTAAGTATGAGACTCTCTTAAAACTTTATTTCGGCGGCGTCGCCGATAACGAAGTGTCGATCGGGACGATAACTGAATTCGAGAAAGATGTTGAAGCAGATCTCGCGGTGCTCAATACATACAAAAAGAATCTTAGCAAAGTGCTGGATGAGAGAGACCATGTCTTCTTCTATTTAACCGTCACATTCGGCATAGAGACATACGAAGCATATCTTCGCTGGTGCGAGGATGCGAGAAAGATTCTTTCAGGAAAGAAGATCGTGAGGAGCAAAAGATGAAAAGGATAATTGTTTACTATTCACTGTCAGGAAATACGGAAGAAGCAGTTAAGTTATTAGCTGAACAGTTGGGCTGCGATACTTTAAGGATCGATACAGAAAAGCAGATGCCGAAATCTTTTGCAGCACGCATGCTTGTCGGTGGAGGTCAGGTTGCATTTAATAAAATACCGAAGCTTAAACCGATAGATAAAGACCTTAATTCATATGATGAGATCTTCATCGGAACTCCGATCTGGAACAGTAAGGGAGTCCCTGCGATCAATGCTCTTTTGCAAGATGAGAATATAAGCAGAAAAGTCACAGGTCTGATAATCACATCTGGTGGCGGAGATATAGATAAATGCGTGAAGGCATTAAAAGACAGGATCCCGAATGTGAAGTATCAGGTCTCGCTTCTTGACAGAAAGCATCAGGATTACGGACTTAATGGTGACAAGATAAAGAAGTTCGTTGATGAGATGAACAGCTGAAATAAGCGCATGTGGTCCTAGCATTAAATTGCTGATTAATCCAAGTGATATAATTATCCTATTGGGAGAAAAACAAATGGAGAAGTCGATGGGCGGTTCAAACAAAGAACTTAGCAAATTGTGCCTGGCAGGATTTATTCTAACGATCCTGCCTCTGCTATTGCTGCCGTTATACCTGATGTTCCCAAGAAACTTTTTGTTAGGGAAAGCACTGCCGGTATCTTTCTTGGTGCCGATTCTCGGATTCATAGTATCAATAGTAGGACTTATAACTGCGGGTATAAAAGGCAAAAGAGGCAAGGGATTTGGTATAGCGGGAGTCGTTCTGCCAAGTCTTGCCGTGACTGTAATTGCCTTAATTCTCGGTCCTTTTTTTATAGGAAACGCTAGAACAGCCACAAGGCTTGCGGAAAATGAAATGTATCCGTTAGGTTATATGCTCGAACCTACGAACACTGAATACGATGTGAGTCCGTACAGGATTCCCGGAGAATATGTTTTCAATTCCAATGACTTGTCCGTCAGCGAGACAGAATTTGAGGGATATGCCGAATCCAAATTGCAGACAATAGATAATAAAACTGAACTAAGCATTAGAGGTACATTCCAGGATTACAATTTCCTTATTGTCAGAAGTGATATGCGGGAAAAGTGGCTGGAAGAAAACAGTTACAGTGGCTTCCAGTATTATGACGGCTATGCTTCTATCTCCTATGGAAGACAAGGAAGGGAGTGGATGACCATTCCGGAGACTCTTGCCGTATACATTGATCCTTCCGACAAATTCATAATCATCACGAATTGTAACGACTATAAAATTATCGCAGAGTTTTTTGAAGGCATAGGGGAGGTCGAGCCGACTGAAGCAACGACTGAAGAAACCACGGAGACAGAAGCTCCTAAACCGCCTGAGTTCTATGAAGAATATGAGACGGTCGTTTACCTCAGAGAAAACATTAACGAGAACATGTCCTTGCTCGACATAATCAATGTTGTCGATGAATCCTGCAAAGATACTAGGGACGATATGTATAGTCTTGAATTCGGTACGTACAACTATAGTACTTACGATCATTATTCCGGTGAATATGTCGAAGTGGGCGAATATTACTGTTTCTGTATTGAAAGGTGGTTCCGCGCTGAAGACGGAAATACTTATATACTCCGCGTAAATGTCCTTTACGATGTTAACAGCACGAATAAGGATAATAAGCATGTAAAAATGCATGATTATCAAGTGGCAGATAATTTCCCGAATTTCTTCGATTATGTCCGGAAATCATATGCTTATGATTATGCCTCAACAGAAGATATAGCAAGAATAGACATCTATATGATTGATTCGGATTCTTACTAGGAGTTCTAACATGGATCTTTTCGCAGACGAAAACCAAAACCGGCTGATAAGTGATGCTAAAGAATACATCGCAAAGCTGTTTGAAGGACACTCGGACGGACACGATCTTGAGCACAGTCTGAGAGTGTTTTCGAATGCGGTTGTAATTGCCCGAAAGGAGTCTACATGCGACTTGGAAACAGTCGCACTTGCAGCACTTCTGCACGATGCCGACGATCACAAACTCTTTGATACGGTGAATAATCAGAATGCGAGAACGTTTCTTGAAAGCCATGATGTTGACAGCGACAAGATAGACTTCATCTGTACAATCATCAACTCAGTTTCGTTTAGCAAGAACAGAGGCAAGACTCCGGATTCTCTTGAAGGCAAGATCGTCCAGGATGCTGACAGATTAGATGCTATGGGTGCGATCGGAATTGCCCGAACATTTGCATACGGCGGAAAACACGGCAGGCCCCTTGATGGCGGAATAGAACATTTCCACGAGAAGCTTCTTCTTTTAAAAGACGAGATGAATACCCAAACCGCACGTGAACTTGCCGAATCAAGACACGCATTCCTGGAAGAATTCCTCGCACGTTTCGAAGAAGAGAATAATGTGGAGATATAATTTGATAGTAGTGTTTGAATTGTTGCATAGAAGATAAGTAACATGAAAATCAGAGTGAGAGTATCGATAATCGTATGTGTTGTGTTTGCGTTGCTGTCTTCTGCTGCATTCTTTTTGCATAGGTATTTAGGAGTCAGTCATCATGGAATCGACAGTCAGTCCTTTGCGCCAGTCTGTATTAAAAAAGTTCATGATGAAGACGATATAATGGTGCATGTTCATCCTATAATCGGGATGGAGCCTCACGGCTATGAACCCGGTGAGATCCCGTTGAATTCCATTAAGAAAGGCTGGATCATAGCGCAATACAAAGGATATTGCCGTGTGTTGTTTAAGATAGATGATGAAGAATACTGTTATGTTCAACTTGTACCAAGAGATAGATTAATGGTGATCGATTTTACTGCAAGATTGGGAGATGAACCTACAGATCCATTTGCAGGAGGGAGAAAATGGGAATTAATCTCGGATTGTAGTGTTATATCGGAATTGAGCAGTTATAATTATCCGAGATACTGTGTAGCAATTAACGCCGCATTCATCCTTCTTGCTGTCGGAATAAATCTGATAGCAAACGCAGTCGAAAAAAGAAAACAAAGATGATGCTTGCTGCTTTTTGCAATAGGATTATGATCTGTTGTTATATTGAATCTGTGTTTCATTAACTCTTAAAAGGTAGTACACTAATAAATGTAAATATTCTTTTAGTTCTGGGAGCAAAGATTTATGAACAATAAGCTTTACGTTCTATGCAAAATTGTTCTGACAATCAATGTGATTGCATCATTTCTGCTCTTCGGAATGCCGAAGTTCTTAACATGTGAGCATCATTTTATCGGATTGATCGGAAACTGTGATGCATATCTTTCCCGGGAGAATCTGATCTTGACTAGTACTGAAGGAAATGAAATATCTATTTCCCAGGGTGACAGGGTCTACATTCATCATGGTTATGAAAGTGTAAGAGGCACCACCGGGATTGAGTCAGAAGAGCAGGAAAAAAACGTATTAGCCTGGACCGAGGACCCATATACCAGATTTGAAATCAGTGTTGAAGAATTGGAAGATCCGGATAAATTCGAGAATATCTCCGAGCTGTATAAGCAGGAACAGGATGAAAAAAGACGTGAAGGTGAAGCAGAATTTAATAAGTATATGATGCGGAAAAGACTGTGGTTCTTTTTCCCTGCAGAGCATCTTTTACATTATATGGTAGGTTTATTGTTTGCCGGCATCTCTTTAGTTGTCGGGGTTGCTTTGTATAAAAACCGATATAATGTCAAAGGTAACACAGTGTTCTTTTCCGTTCTTTCTTTAATCAAGATAGCGGGCATTGTTTATTTCTATATTCATCCTATCTTTTGTTTATAAATTGATCCGGCGCTCAGAAGGAGACTGACATGAAACTCAGAGCAAAAATGTCGATAATCTTATGCATCATATTTGCACTGCTGTCGACTGGAGTATATCTCCTTGGCGGGTATGTCGGGGACAATGTTCAAGGTCTCCACACTCAGTCTTTTGCACCTGTTAAGATCAAAAAAGTTCCTGATGAAGAAGATATAATGGTCTTTGTATATCCTGATGGAATCTATCCGCACGGATATTGCGACGAGGACCATAATGTTCCGTTGAATTCAATAAGAAAAGGCTGGCTTGTAGCTCAATACCGGGGATACTGCTGTGTTGTGTTTGAACTGAAAAATACAGATATAGAATTGGAACCTGATCCTGGCTTAGAACATCAGTATTATTATATTGAGCAGGTTCCAATCGACAGGTTAAGGATTACTGATTATACAGCAAGACATGGCGAGGAACCGCAAGATTGTTTCGACGGGGAGCATTCTTTGCCGATTATGAATTATCTTATTAATGATGAGATAAATGATTACTATACTGCAAGAATTGGAATACCGGTCTTAATTGCAATAAATGCCGCATTCGTCCTTCTTGCAGTCGGAATAAATCTGATAGCAAACGCGGTTGAAAAGAGGCGGTGATTATGGCTTTGTCAGAACCTTTTCCTGTTTTCGACGATTCGGGAAAAGGATCAGGGAAAACAGGGGCTTTTTACCTAAATCTTTTCCTGGTTTCGCTGATTTAGGTAATGGTTTAGGAAAAGAGATGACAACTGCGTTTTTAACGCGAAAACCTGATTCCGTCAGTCGTTTGTATTATGTTGAAGGAGCGTGTAAGTGGTATGAGCAATGATAAGTGGTTTTGTTCCAAATGCGGAACTCAAAACAGCGGTAATTTCTGTTCCGAATGCGGAGCACTAAGAAAGACAGATGAGCCGGTTACGTGTACATGCGGTTTTGTATATACCGGTAATTTCTGCACCAATTGCGGCGCGCCCCGTCCTCAGCTCCGTTCATCGGTTAACGGGAATACAGAGCCTCTGACTGATACAGAAAAGAAGGCTTTGATCGAGCATGGCTGGCGCGATGACGACGGCAAGTTCAAAGCCGTTTTAAAAGACGGGAACTTTACTTCAGTCTATACTGTCTCTATTTCAGATGGAGAAGAAGATACACTTCAAATAGATACTGAATATAAGTTTTCTCTTCGGGAATTGGGCATGGTGAGCATGGCTTATTCAATCCAGAAACTTGAACATCCTGATGAGGATTTCATCATTTATCCCAGAGATGTTTTTTATCAAAGTGAAGGCAGAGACTCATATCAGATAACAAAACTCTGGTATGGTTCTGACACGCTTCATGCAGATCTGAAGAAGTGCAGAAGTTACGATCATTTTACTTTGGATCTTGTGCTTGACGATAATGTGACCATCGCATCTGATACTGCACCGGCTATAGGCTGGACCTGTTCCAGGTGCGGCAAAGAGAACCAGACTGGTGAATTCTGTGACGAATGCGGTGAGAAGATAAAGAAGGTTGAACTCTTTTCGTGTTCTTCTTATCAAACATGTAATCCGCCCAAATATGAAAGCGCGACTGTATATGAATATTCCGATACTGAACTCATTTGCGTTATCTTCAATGACGGAAAATCAAAGTACAAGCTGCTCCCCAAAGACATTGCCGGTACTGCCCTTAACATCATCAAAGAATATGGTATCGATAAGTGGAAGGACTATGAGAACATTAATAATCCCATGATGGGCGGAAGCGTGTCTATTATGTACAGAGACGGAGATAAGATGGTCGGTTCCACAATGGACCACATGGGTTCTGCCGTATCCGGCGCGTGTTGGAAACTGATGTTGCTGTTTAACGGGAATTGATCTCCGTTAATCTTCCTCTGCCATGTCGATTACCCTGAGCAGAGTCTGATCCCACTGCTGACGGACTGCATACGAGTTGGGGTTGGTTCCGCTATTGAAGATATCATTTCTGGCATAGTATTCATCCAATGTGTATGGGATGTAAATATCAGGTTCCGTTCCGTAGTATGAGTCTTCAGGATAATTAATGTTTACCGTTGGAGCATAAGCGAACATGAAGTGTGATTCCGGAAGATAGCACTGCATTATACTGCCGCATATTCCCTCACCGGAGGTGTTGGTTCCTACGACAACACAGTTATCGTATTCTTTGCAGATACGGGTCATGACATCGGCAGCCGAGAAGGTGTTGTACGATGTCAGAAGGTATATCTTATAGTCCTTGGCTGCTTTTCCCTGAACAGTGAAAGTCTCTGTATAGGAGTAGTTTTTGCCTATGGTGGAGAAATCAGACAGATTGTCGAAGGTGGTTTCAAGGAAACGGTAGATTGCACTTCCGTAGAATTTCCTTGTGTGGCTGTTCTTTCCCCCGTAAACGTGGCTTTCAAAGGTGACGTCGTGGGAGAAGATCACGGGAAGGAGCTGCTTGGTGACAAAATCAATGCTGCCGCCACCGTTCGAACGGATGTCCAGGATTATGGTGTCAGCATCCGCTTCTTCCAAAGCATTAGTAAGTTCGACCGCAAGTCTTTCTCCTTCATAGGCGTTGCAGCTTACTGAATTTACATAGACGAGCTTTTTGTCGGGATCTGTTGAGATCCTGTATGTTGAAGGAATATAGTCAGGAGACATAACGTCAGTGACGGTTGTATCGCTTCCGGAACTTGTATCTGCCGCAGCTTCCGGATCTGCAAAAAACTCAGGATACACATTTCGGGATAATAATGCTGCGTAATCGAATCCGGGATCATCATAAAGATCGATCGTTAAAGTGGTTCCGTCTCTAAGGAGAAGTTCTCCTGTATGCTTTTCGCCGATGCCGTCATTGTAGATGAGGTAACTGCGGAAGAAGCAGTCATTGATTCCGTCGTATCTTGGCGTGTAGCAATCGTATACGTCAAAGCAGATGTCTTTTGGATCTCTTCCGTCAATGGAGACAAGTGCGGCGCCGATATAGTCTTCGTTGTATTTCGGAAGAGTATTGTCCGGAGCTGTTACGACATAAGAACCGTTGACATAAGTGAACCCGACCAGGTTGTATCCGAGGCGGTCTTCCACATCATCACGGAATGATTCTTTCCAGGAGTAAGTGTAGTCTTTGAACTCCTGCGTGCCGTATATTTCATTCAGCATGTATTCTGCATGGACTGCATTGATTTCGTAATCGGGAAGGCCCATTATGTTATGACATCCCGGAAGGACTGCAAGGAAAGCACCGAGATAAGAGAAGTATTCGTAGTCGGTCTCGGCATAGACTGCCAGATCACGGTATCTGTTGTAGATGTCATCATAAGAGATTCCGTATGCCTGCTCGATGCGCTCTTTCTCAGGATTTTCAAGGCAGACGATGTCGTACATGTAATCAAAGTCTTTGAGCCTCTGTTGTTCCGTCATCTCAACTTTGATAAGGTTCGCACCTGTATCTTCAGTCAGGAAGTCGGTTTTGTTGCTCATTATTATGAAAGGAAGAACGATGATGAAGAACGCCGACAGCAGAAAGGCTGTGATAACCGCTACTATGCTCAGTATTATGATCTTAGCCTTTTTGGACTTCGGCTTCTTTTCTTTCTTACCCATTTCGAAAAACCTTCCTTATGAATCAAAATTCACGTGTAATTATATCATCTATAAATGCTCTTACTCTGCCCCCGTACTTTTGCCGTATTTTTGTGAGGGCATGAAGCCGTCAAATCCAGAACTGTTATAATTAAAATTGGTCAAAAGAGTGAAGGGAAGGAATCGCAGGAACGTGACACTTATCAGGCAGCATAAGATCACAAGCACATTTATCTGCTTTCTGTTGTTGGCAGGTGTATGTAATATGCTGACCAAAGTTCAGTCGACGTTTGTTGCTACACTGATGTTCTGTCTGAACTTCATGATCTATATCGGACTCATTATTTTCTGGGTGCAGCATGTCATAAAGCGCATCCTGCCGACCAAGACCAGAGGGTACATAATTGCGTCGTCGTTTTTCATGATCCTCTATATCCTTCAAAGAGTGGTCAGGTACCGTCTGCTCATAAACTCCGTTATCGCATACAGATATCTGGGCTATTTCTATTTCATTCCGCTGATCATGATGCCGTCGCTTCTGCTCGTTACTGCGATCCATCTGAAGTATGGTGACAATAAGATAAGCAATAGTATCGAGAAGGTCGTTGTTGTTCTTGCCGTGGCTGTGTCTTTGATCGCGTTGACCAATGATCTGCATCGCCTTGTTTATGTTCCGAAAGTTGATATGTCCGTGTTTAAGATGGACGACAACACATATTCGTGGGGGATAGGATTCTATGTTATTTACGGATGGATAATCCAGGCGCTGCTTTTTGGTGCGGTATTCCTTTTGCAGGTTGTCGGCAAGAAAGGGAAGAGGTCGATTATCCTTCTGGCAAGTTCTGTCGCGGTATGGCTTTTGCTGTCTTTTGTCCATTCGGCGGTGTTCGAAAGATTCAGCATTCCGCGTCCGTATTTCAAGCCCGAGATCGACTGCTTCGGAATGCTTTTGATCTTCGAGTGCTGTATAAGGAGCAGGCTTATTCCCCATAACGAGAACTATCCGGGTTTCTTCAAGAAACTCAAATTGCCTATCCTCATCACTGATGCAGAACTCGGGAATGTCAACGAGACGATCGTGCCTGTTAATGCAACTAAAGAAGATCTCATTAAGGCCAAAAATGCTCCTTCTTATCTTGACGAAGACACAAGACTTTCTTCCATGAAGATCCGTGCGGGATATGCTTTCTGGACAGAGAATGAACACGAGTTAAGAGAGCAGAGACAAAGGCTTGCAAATGCCAATGAACTCCTTAGTGAGGAGAACGATCTTATCGCAGTCGAGAACAGGCTCAAAGAGCAGAAGGCTCATCTCGATGCGCAGAATCAGGTCTATGAACGCATCACGGCCGCCATTTATCCCAAGCAGAAGAAGATAGACGAACTGCTGTCAAAGACTGACCCATCTTCAGAAAGTTTTGCGGAGACTCTCGGAACCGTGTGCGTCCTTAATGCATATTCCAAGCGCAAAACCAATCTGCTGCTTCTGTCCGAAGACACCCTCGCAAAAAGCAACCGTGAGCTGTTCCTGGCTCTTGCCGAGTCGTGCAGATTTCTTAACTGCTGCAATATCCATGCGGCGGTAGTAGGTGAAGAGTACTCAAAGCTGCCGCTTGCTCTGGTCAACGATCTTTACGATACTTTCGAGACTGTTTTGGAGACTTATCTGAAGTCAATGAAGCGTATGACCGTGTCGATCCTCGAAAATGGTATCCGCATAGCAATGGAAGCGGGCGAAAAGCAGGAACTTCCAAACTCGGCTCTGCCCGTAAGCTGCAAGGAAAGCGACGGCATATTGTATTTCACCGTGAGCATTCCGGAAGGCGGTGCGGCATGAACGGACTGGTCAACATTGCAGGCACATGGATTTGGTATGTGATATGCGTTGCGGCGCTTATCCTTTTCGTCGGATCACTCGCTGTGCTTTTCAGTTTTCTGATGGACAAGCGCAGAGTGGCACCGGTGATAATCGTGCTCTTGAATTTGCTCATGACGGGTGTTGTCATCGTTGTCCTGATGGACTGCGGACACTACATGCATGTCACAAACACTGATGCCTACAAAGCCTTCCAGACGGTGATGTTTGAGGTGCCTTACCAGATATATCTTATGGTCGAACTTTTGTCATGCGTTGCTCTTTTCGCGATGATTGTAGAAGGCGCGAAATACCGCACTGACAACGTGACGCCCGATTCGATCCAGCAGGCGATCGATGCTCTTCCTGACGGTATCTCGATCAGCAGCAAGGACGGTATAGTCCGTCTGTCCAACCTGAAGATCAACACCTTAAGCCGCGCCCTTACCGGCAAAGTGTTAACGAATGCCGAGCTGTTCTGGGATGCGGTCTTCAAGAACGGCAAAGAGCAGGGCGGATCTTTTCTTGTCGATCTTCCTGATAACGAAGTCTGGCTCTTTACCAAAGAGGACATCAATATCGACGGCACAGACTACGATCAGATAACTTCGATGAACGTTACCGAGCGATACAAGATCATCAGGGAACTCGAAGAAAAGCACGGGCACCTTCAGGACATCAGGCGAAGGATGAAGGAGGTTTCCGACCTGTCCGGTGACATGTTCATCGCGCAGGAGGAAGCTGATGCCAGAGCCGCACTCCACAACCAGCTTGGCCAGGTCCTGCTCATGGGCCGTTACTACATTAACCACCAGGACATTACCGATCCTAAGATGGTCTATGCTGCTACCAGACAGATGAACCAGTTTCTCCTCGGTGAAGCGAAAGAGCCGTATCAGGGCGAGGAAGATTCTATTATCCAGGCTGTTTCAATGGCCGGCAGCATCGGCATCAAGGTCATCATGAACGGCCCCGCGCCCGAAAACAATGACGTCAGAAAGATTCTCTCCAAGGCCATCACCGAGTGCGCGGCCAACACGATAAAGCACGCGGAAGGCAACACCGTAACCATAGATATGAGCGCCGATAACGGCAGAACGCTTATCTCGATCACCAACAACGGCAAGCCTCCGAAGGGCGAGATCACCGAGAGCGGCGGCCTCCTGTCGCTTAGAAGAGACGTCGAGAATCTGGGCGGCTCGGTTCAGATCGAGAGCGAACCTGAGTTCAATTTAATAATGAGATTCTGAAAAAATCAAAAAAATGGTACAAATGGGTGATACCCATTCCCAACCCGCTAAACTAATATATAGGGGTGTAATTAAATTGTAATATTTACATCCATGTTTACGGAAAGGAAGGGCAGCGCCCGCTATGAGCAAGACAAGAGTCGTAGTTGCAGACGATCAGAATATTTCGCGCGGCTTTTTCGAGATGTACGTCCGTGCATCGTCCAATTACGATCTGGCAGCAGGACTCCGCACTGCTCAGGCCGCGATCGACTATGTCGATAAGAATCAGGCAGACCTCGTGATAATGGATGTCATGATGCAGGAAGGCATCGACGGTCTTTCCGCAGCTGCGAAAATAAAACAATCCCATCCTGAGATAAAAGTGATCCTCACGACTTCCACATCTGAGACCAGTTGGGAGCAAAAGGCAAAAGACGCCGGCATCGAGAGCTTTTGGTACAAGGAGTACGATGAACACGGCCTCATGGAGATCATGGACCGCACCATGAACGGCGAATCCGTCTATCCTGAAGACTCCCCCAAGGTCCCCTTCGGCAAGATCACAAGAGAAGACCTGACCGACCGCGAGATCGAGATAATCAGAGAACTCACGGCGAGCAAAACCAACGAAGAGATCGCCGACAAGCTCCACATCTCTGTTAACACCGTAAAAAGACATATCCAGAACATCATGGAGAAGACGGGTTTCGAAAGCCGCCTCGATCTTGCCATGAGCGCGAAAAGCACCGGCCTCGTCGTCAGCGACAGCGACAGGTTGGGCAACGACCAGACTGAATGATATAGGAATCATAGGAATAAAAAAATTAAAAGAGGGAGATTAGTATGAAGATGAAGTTCACGGTTCAGAAGATCATCGCTACGCTCGTTGTAGCAGCAATCACCATTGGTCTTTTCCCGAAGATTCTGGGAAATGACAAGGTAAATGCAGCAGGTTCACACAGTATTACTGTTACGAACGGAGAGGCGTACGCAGATGATACTTTTACTACAAAGCTGACAAGTGCCGAAGCCGGTGAAGATGTATATCTGAAAGAAATAGCTCCGTCCGGAAAATATGTTTCGGGCTGGTCTTCAAGTCAGGTTACGGTTGGCGAGGCCTCAAGGTTTACGATGCCAGATGAGGATGTAACCGTTGAGGGTATACTCGCAGACCAACAGGAATATGCCATCGATTTGACTGGTGGAGCGGTAGATGTTTCTGATTCTGATGTTCTTTGGAATTTTGTTTGGTCTCAGGGTAAAGCGTCATTGGGTAGCCTCCCCGGCTCGTATGATCTCGACAAAGATGGCAACGTAGATATAGATGTGACTTATACTGGCGGAGTAGCTGAGTTTACAAAAGCATCTTCATGCAATATCAACGGCTTAATCGCAATCTCGACTTACCCTACTAATGAAGCACTTCCATACATAATAACCTTTGTATTTCCAGCTGCTGTTACTACATATCCCCTTTGGGTATCCGGCGTACAGGTTACCAGTGCGAATAAGGCTGATATCCTCGGCGACGGCGGAAAGGCAAAGTACGATCCTGCTACAAAAATATTGATACTTAATAACCCTTCTATAACAGAACATTGTTATGGTGCACTAATCTTCTCTAGAGATGACTTGACAGTTGTCGGTGAAGCCGATCTCGTTATTGATTATCCAAGCGAAAGAGGAATCGTTGTATATGATAAGTCACTGACCATCAATGGCAATATAACTGTCACAGGTGTAGATTATAATGGAAAAAAGGGTTTTGAAGCCACTGGTATTAATATTGTTGGTGGCAATATCGAAATGAAAAATATCGATACGGGTCTAGAGTCTTCTGGCACTGGAGAATTGAAAATCTCTGGCGGAACCACGAAAATAGATGCCCTGGAGAGAGGTATTTGGGTTCCTGACGGGACACTTCATATCATGTCAGGAATTACAGAAATTAACGTGTCGAGCGGTTATAACGGAGCCATATATGCTGAAACCGGAATAATACTTGATACGCAATTAGCAATCGCAATTCCTACAAATGGTGTTTTCAGCAGCGACGGAAAGGAGATTGTTAAATCAGACGGTACTACTATCGCGAAAAATGTACAGATCGTACATAAGGGAACCTTTTCCGTTTATCCTGTTTGGATTGGCGATACTCAGGTAACAAGTGTTAACAAGGATGACATCCTTGGTGGTGGAAAGGCAAAGTATGATCCTTCGACAAACACTTTGACATTGAATGATCCTACAATCGTTGGATCTCATGAAGATGCCTTGATTTATTCAGAAGGAATAGATCTTACTCTGGAAGGCAGCGCGACTTTTTCATCATCTTCTTTGGGTGCAATTAAGGTTGTTAAGAGCGGAACCAACGGTGGTGTTCTTACACTCGATGGCGATTTTAATATAGATAATGTGGCCTATGATACAAGTGCAATTTGGGCAGATAAAGGAATCAATGTTACCGGTGGTAAGATCACCAATTGTATGTGCTATCACTGCTTGAAAACTGACGGTGATATTACAATCTCCGGAGGTACAGTTAAAGCTTCGGGAAGTGCATGTGCTATTTATGCAGAAAATAATATTTCAATAACAGGCGGAACTGTCGAGGCAAAATCAAACGGCCATCTTGGTTCAGGTATTGTGGCTCGCAACTCATTATTGATTTCATCAGGTAAAGTTAGTGTTACTAATGCCGATAACGGTATTATCGGCACAAAAAAAATAACAATTGAAGGTGGTACTATAGAAGTTGATGTTTTAGGACAAGGATCAAACTATGGTGCTATAGTATCTCCCACAATTACTATTACCGGAGGCGATATAACAGCTAAAATCGGTACGGGAAATGCTCTCTTCTCAAGCAATGGCGCAATGAACATCAGCAATGCAAATATTGTTGCAGAGAGTAACAAAGGAAACGGTATTTCTGTTTGGCATGGTAAGCTGACAATTAGCAGCGGAACTGTTTCAGCAACAGGTAAAGGTACAGACAGCATCGGTATAGATGTAACTGATAGTTCAATAATGATAGCTAATGGTATCACAAGCGTCAGTGCTACCGGTGATCTGAAGGGCATCAGTGGTTATTTTAAGATCATGTTGGGTGATGAATTGGATATAGCTACCCCGGCAAGCGGATCATTAAGTGCTGATGAGAAAACTATCGTTGAATCTGACGGAACAACGATCGCAAAGACAGTAAAGATCGTTCATCATGTAGGTCCGATCAATTATCCTGTTTGGGTAGGTAATACTCAGGTAACCAGTACGAACAAGGACGATATCCTTGGTGATGGTGGAAAGGCAAAGTACGATCCTGCTACAAAGACCCTGATATTTAACGATCCTGTTATTACAGTAAGACATGCCGCTGAGGATGCAAGTGTTTACGTTGAACAGGACATCAATATTGAGGGTACACTCAACATTACTGCAGGTCAGTTTGGAATCATCGATAACGGATATAAGCATAGTGTCACTGTGAAAGGAGATATAAGCATAGATGTCTCTAATAGTGCATTGGCGGCTAAGAACATAGAAATCAAAGACGGTAAACTGAACCTTTCGACAACTTCTTCAAATACAATAATATGTAAAGACATTACCATCTCCGGCGGTTATGTAAATATTGACTGTTCTTCTTCTTCGGCATATGCAATTGCAGCCCTCGGAGGCGGCGATATCGTAATATCCGGTGGAACAGTTATTGCGACATGCAGTGCGGCTCATTGTATCGAAAGCTTTGAAGGCAAAGTAATAATCTCCAACGGTGTTACCAAAGTCGATGCAAAGGGCGCATCTGATTCAATCAAAGCAGATGCAGGAATCGAGATAGGCGAAGTCCTTAACATCACGACTCCTGCAGACGGAATTATAAGCAGCGACGGAAAGTTCATTGCGGAATCTGACGGAACGACACCTGCATCTCATGCAGTTATCGAGCGTGATCCTGCCAAGTTCCCTGTAACGGTTGTTATTACAACATGGGACAAAGACAATAACTGTATCTCTGAAGTAGGCGGAACCGTAACAGGCGCTCCGACTGTCACAAAGAAGGGCGATACGATTGAAGTGACCGTTACACCGAAAGACGGATATGAGATCGTAGAAATCAGCTTTGGCGACGGCTTGATAAGCACTCAGACAGGCATGAGTACGAAGTTCACTGTCCCGGCAGATTACACACCTTTGACAGACGAGGTTCAGATCGATGTTCTTTTCCGTGCGAAAACAACACCTTCTACTTATACCGTTACATTTAACACTGACGGCGGAAGCGCTGTTGCATCACAGACAGTAACAAGCGGTGCTAAGGCCACAAAGCCTGCTGATCCTGCTAAGGAAGGATTCACTTTCGATGGCTGGTATAAGGATGCTGCATTCACAACAGCCTTCGACTTCAATACTGTGATTACTTCCGACGTCACGGTCTATGCGAAGTGGAATGCTGATCCTGCGGTTTACTACACGGTTGTTAACGGCGCGAACGGAACATGTACTCAGGGAACAGATTTCGTAATGCAGATCAAGCGCAGCGTGAATGACGAGAAAACTTATTCCGATTACTTTACAGGTGTAAAGATCGATGACAAGCTGCTCGTAAACGGCACAGATTACACGGCTGCTCCCGGAAGCGTCATCGTTACGATCAAGGGCTCGACACTTTCAGATCTCACGGTAGGCGGCCACACTGTAACGATCGAGTTTAAGGACGGCACAGCCGTAACATCTCTCAATGTTAAGGCCGCAGCAAACGTTGTAAAAACTGGCGAAGATATGTCTCCTGCGCTCTGGACAGGTGTTGCATGCGTCGGCTCGGCAGTCATGCTTTTCGCAGCAGTCGTCACTCAGAAGAAGAGAACTGCTGTCAGGAAATCAGTTAGAAAGAGCGTAATGAAGTTTTAAAAGAGGATAGATTGGGATCAACAGAGGCGGCGACGGCATTGTCCGTTTGCCGCCTTTTTCATGTGTTCCGTCATCGAAAACTACGACAACGGAAAGACATAGATATGTAAATGATATAATTAATCCATTAGGGTTACAGTTTAGAAAACAAAAAGAGGATTCACTTATGTATCTTTATATCGCATACAGAAATCTTAAAGATCACTACGCGCAGAATAACTTGTGCGGCGGCCCGTCTTACAATAACGATTATAGATTTACCGCTATATGTGACGGGGTTTACTATCTGCTCACAAAGGCCAACATGAACTATGCTGTCTCAAAAGAAAACGGTGATAAGTTCATTGAAGAAGTTAAGAGCAAGTGTACCGGCGAGCATCCGAATTTCTTTCCTTTGGTGCCGTCTCTTAACGGAAAAGAAACCGCAGCCGTTGTTGAGATGTCGCAGGGCAGAAACCAGTTCTATTATGATATGGACGATGAACTCCTGCTTCAGATGTTAGATGACCTCAAGGCTAAATCAGGCAATCCTCTAAATGAGCGCGAGTTAATGAACTATTGCTATCCTAATCCGGCTCTTCCTGAGGGGGATTTTGAACTATGTGAGATCTATCACGCCATTTATTTTAAGCCTGATAACACCCCGGTATCCGTTATCAGGTCATTCGATCCGGATAAGAAGATAAGCTGCCTTAAGGTGAACAGAAACGGATCATCCATTCAGATTAGAACGGGTGATAATAATGTCATAAGCAAAGTGCCTGAAGATCTTATTTCATGGATAAAAGAGAAGGTCAGGGAGCTTTGCTGCGAGCCTGCAGAGGCATATGTTGAGCCCGGCAACTGGGAAGGCTATATCAGATTCGGCAAAAAGAAAGACAGGATATTTACGGATCCTGATAAGACGTTGGAACTTCTTAACGAGATCGCATCGAAAAGCGAATATGAGAAAACAGAAGTAGCCGTCAATACTAATATGCAGGCCACAAATAATTTCATGATGGGTGCTTTCTCAGGCATGGTTGGACAAATGGCTGAACCAGCTTCAGGCGGAGTCAAATGTTCATATTGCGGCGCTGATGTAACAGGCAAAAAGTTCTGCACGGAATGCGGTGGAAAGGTCGGATAACACGGACTTAGTTGCATCTGTTTTGTATGCTTATATGTTGCAGGAAACCTGATGATTATATGTGAAGGCATAACGCTTGCAGTTTATCAGGGATATTGTCATACTTTGTCCGCTTGTTGATTTTGTCCTGCGTGTTATCCTAAAAGCAAGCAGGTTGATAAGTAGGCTTTAAGAATAACCGTTCAAATCTTGTGGGGATAAGATCATGGCGATATCTGAAAGTGTATCTCTGAGAAAAGCACGGCGAAGAAAAAAGATGTCTGCAAAAGACGTTATCTTTTACGCGATCCTTTATGCTTTCTTCCTGCTGTTTGTTGTGGTAACCGTATATCCTTTGATAAGAATACTCTTATATTCATTAACTAATTCTTATGATATGCCGTATGTTGTTATTTTTCACTTACCGCGTGAGTTGACATTTATAAACTATGGATTGTTTTTCGATAATGATGCATTTCGTCATGGTCTGGTTATCTCTGTTTTAAGAGTGGTGATAGGAACATTTACCGGCGTGATGTGCAGTTCTTTGCTAGCGTTTATTCTCAGCCGTAAGAAGTTCATATTCAAAAAGGGGCTTGCTGTTTTCTGGACCATTACGATGTATGCCCAGGCAGGTCTTGTTACGACAATGTTGCTTTATAAAAAACTCTATTTGCACCATACGTTCTGGGTTTATATCATCCCCTGCATGGTGAGCGTACTGAACGTAATGGTCATTAGAACTTACATGAAAAGTATTCCTGATTCATTTGAGGAATCGGCACAGCTTGACGGTGCAGGTTATATGAAGATATTCACGAGCATTGTCATGCCATTATGCAAACCTGTTTATGCCGCAACAGCTCTTTTCTTGGCCGCATATCAGTGGAATGCCTGGTTTGATAATTTTATATATAACCATTTAGACGACCAGTACGCGACCTTAATGTATGAACTTATGAAGAGAATTAATGATTTCCCTTACCCCAGTAGCAACGCCGGTTGTTTTCCGTCTTATCCTACCCTCACGGCAGTAGGAATTATTGTTGCTGCTGTTCCTTTGATCATAATATATCCGTTCTTCCAAAAATGGTTTGTAACAGGACTTACGGTAGGGGGCATTAAGGAATGAAAAAGATAATAGCTGCTTTCATGACGGCAGTTATGGTGTTGGGAATTGCTTCCTGCAAGAAGGATCTGAAGACAAGAACAAATATCGAGAACGAGATATCAAAACTTCAGAATGAAGAAGGGAACATTTGGATCAATACAGATGAAGAATACGGGAACATGGTAAATGTTCTTCTTTATCAGGCTCAGGAAACGGATCTTCGTGGCTCACTTATCGTTGCAACCGATGATGATGTTATCTTTGCATCTGGCACCGGACTTCTTGATAACGACGGAAATGTGGTATCACTTTCGACGACATATGAAATCGGTTCAATAACAAAATCTTTTACCGCGGTCGCCATCATGAAGCTTGTCGAGCAGGGAAAGATTTCCATGGACGATACGCTCGAAAAGTATTTCCCCGAATATAGTGACTGCGCATATTACGACAGGACATCCAAAGTAACCGTTAGCAACATGCTTCACATGCGCTCGGGCATTCCTGATTACGTAAATCAGCCGACACTCTTTTTCGATGCCGAGACCATCATGGATGCCCTTGGATATGATGCTTCATTTATGTCAGAAGAAAACATCGTCCATCAGCTGTATAACTCAGTAGACGAAGACGATATCATGAGAAGCGTTTTCTCATGCAGACCCAATAACGAGCCTGATACCGAATTTGAATACTCGAATACGAATTACTATATCCTTGCTGTGATCCTGGAAAGAGTGACCGGAAAAACTTACGAGGATATTCTTAACGAAGAGATCTTCAGACCCTGCGGAATGACTGATACTACCGCAATGAGTTTTGGTGATGTTACCGCATCCATCAAAGACGATGCGTGGTATACGGAGCCTTGCCAGACCAAAGGGTGCGGAGATATCCACTCAACTGTCGTCGATCTTCTGAAATACGACCGTGCTTTGTTCGGAGGCTATCTTTTGAAAGATAAGACCATGGAAGAATTCTTCTATCCGATAGACGGTTATACTTGTGGTTTCTTTAGGGAACAAGAAGACCTGATAAAGCACAGCGGTTCGACTCACGGATTCCATACGGAGCATTACGTCATAGAGCGCAACGGCAAACATCTTTACATCATAATGTTTGCCAACCAGAAGGATAATAATGCTCATGCAATCTATAATTATCTGAACCCGCTGTTCGAAGAAGATTGATTCCAAAATCCCGCCTTGTTGATAAACGCCTGATTGAAGAATAAAATCAGGTTATGAAAGAGTTGATACCTGATAAAGAGCTGACTCTTGAGTCGCTTCAGAAAGATCCTGAGATCGCTGTTATAAGCGATGAGGTCAGTACGCGTGAAGAACTGCTCGAGACGTTTGCCAGGTATCTTAAGCTTTCAAGGCCGAACAGAAGATATTCTGATTACTATTCCGTAAAGCTGTTCGGATGCAATGTCCCGAACATGTTTTTCAATATGAGTTACCGTTTCAAGATCGATCCGCCTTTCCCTGTAAACGAGACGTTCCTTGTAACAGAGCCTGATCTTTACTACAACAAACAGGCCTTTGATGAAGGTAAAGTAAACATCTGTTTTGTGATCGGTTATTCCGGTTCAGGCAAGTCGCATCTTACAAGAGAATATGAAGGGAATGGAATCGAAAAAGTAGAGCTTGATGATCTCGTATGTGCTAAGGACCACTTTACTTTGAAAGAACTTAAGAAGATGGGCGATCTTCTTTATTCGTTCTTCTCGGGAGAAGGTTCAAAATACTATATCTCGCGTAATGAACGCCCCGTATTTGCAAACCACGCTGAAGTTTTCGTTGAGTTCATTAAGTACGCACAGGAGTATGCCGAAGAACATAAGGATAAGAAATTCATACTTGAAGGTATCTGGACATATCTGTTTTTTGACGATCCTTCCAAGTTCGATAAGTATGCCGTCTTCATGAAGGGCACGTCTCTTGTCAAATCAAAATTCAGAAGGATGTTAAGAGAATCCGAGAACAGTATTTCGACTTCGCTGGACAGGTTTTTCGATTTTGGAATATATGCTGCCGATACCACTTTCCGCGATATCAATGTAGATAAGTGGAGACGTCATTTCGAGAAGAAGAAGGCGACAGTGATGAAACTCGAAGACAACAGATACACGCTTTTGGCACAGAATTTAATGAAGCGCGTGAATTCCATAAACGACTTCTATGTTCATGGAAACGCAGCTGGAATAAAGAGAATAATGAAGCGCACTTCTGAGAACAAGAGACTTGATAAGACTGAAAAGACCATCATTGCCGAAGAGTGCAAAAGAGCGCTCGCTGATCTCAAATAACAACCGCAACTGAATCAGACATACATATTAAGGATTTGACATAAAGCTTTTCCGGGGTTTGCTATAATCGTTTTGTGAGTATAGAAACTTCCTTGCAGCATTGTTGCTTCAGGTAAAGGAGGCGCCATGAGACTCGGAACTTCAAGTCCGCTAATGCACAATTCAGCAGAAGAATGGGCAAAGAATCAGACGGCTTTAGGATGCCGCGCAGTTGTCTTTCCGCTCTCGTCAGATGATCCCGAAGAGAAGATAAATGAGTATGTCGATGCAGCAAAAAAGCACAGTCTTCTCATTGCCGAAGTGGGTATCTGGAGAAATGCGATGTCGCAAGATCCCGAAGACAGAAAAGTGCAAAGGGATTACTGCGTAAACCAGCTTAAACTCGCAGACAGGATTGGCGCACGCTGTGCCGTAAACGTTGCAGGTGCGATGGGCCCCAGATGGGACGGACACTATAAAGAAAACTTCTCTGCGGAAACCAGGAAAGAAATAGTTAAGATGGTTCAGGAGATAATCGACCGTGCAGAGATCACCAACACGTATTTTACGTTGGAACCCATGCCCTGGATGATACCCACAGGACCTGAAGATTATGTAAGGCTCATCGAAGAAGTTGACCGCGAGCGCTTTGCGGTCCACATGGATATCATCAACATGACCAATTCCCTGGAGCGCTACTATGAAGCGGAAGGCTTCATTGACCGTTGCACTGAACTTCTTGGGAACAGGATCCGCAGCTGCCACATAAAGGATGTTCATCTTAAGGAAGAATATACTTTCCAGCTCGAGGAATGTGCTCCGGGCAGGGGTGAATATCCGCTGCGCTATTACGTCTCGAGAATGAATTCGCTCGACAAGGACATGCCCATAATCCTCGAGCACCTTAATACTGACGAAGAATACATCACATACATGAATTACCTCAAGGAGGTGCTAAATGGCATATAACAGGATTTCCGACGCGAACGAGATCACGGCACGCTACATGGATTCGCTCCTGATAAAAGAGCGTCTCATTGATTCCGTCGTCGCAGATACAAGCATCGAGTTCTTCGGCGAGACATTTTCGAGTCCTGTAATGACTCCTGCGTTCTCGCATCTAAAAGAGTTCAACGGACGTGAACTGACCGGTCTTGAAGAATATTCGATCGCAGCTAAGAACCTCAATATCTTAAACTTCGTCGGCATGATGGAAAATGACATGTTCAAGCGCATCGCTGATACGGGCGCGAAAACGGTCCGCATCGTAAAGCCTTATGCTGACAATGAAAAAGTAAGGGACCAGATGAAGTTTGCTGAAGACTGCGGCGCGTTCGGTATCGGAATGGATATCGATCACATCTTCGGAAATGACGGACTTGATGTCGTCATCGGCGAACAGATGGCAGTACAGACTTCCGACATGATCAGGTCTTATATCGAGTCGACAAAGCTGCCGTTCGTTATCAAGGGCGTGCTTAGCGAAGAAGAAGCCATAAAGTGTGCTGACCTTGGCGCAAAGGCGATAATCGTCAGCCACCATCACGGCAGACTTCCTTATGCCGTTCCGCCTGTGATGGTCCTGCCTTCGATCAAGAAGGCTCTTGAAGGAAGAGACGTTAAGATAATCGTAGACTGCGGTATTGCAAGCGGTTCCGACGTGTATAAGTGTCTTGCATTGGGTGCGGATGCCGCAGCAGTCGGAAGGTCCATGCTTCCTTCACTTGAAGAGGGCGGCGTCGAAGGCGTATCGAAGTTTATTAAGGGAGTCAACGACGAACTGAGATTTGTCATGAGTTGTACAGGATTTTCGCATGTTGCCGATATTGATAACAGGTGTATAGTAAAGGCATAATCTTGAATATACGGGAATTATTGCCATGTCTGAATATACATACATCACATTAAGAGAACGCCCCGAGCTTAACGAAGCGGCCGCTGAATGGTTTAACAAGAGCTGGGGAGTTCCTAAGGAAGCATATCTTGAATGCATAAACGCTTATCTTGACGGTTCGACCGAATACGGCTGGTATATCTGTCTGGATGGAGACAGGATCGTTGCCGGCATGGGCGTGATCGATAATGACTTCCATGACAGAAAGGATCTGAATCCGAATGTCTGCGCCGTTTTCACTGAGCCGGAATACCGCTCACAGGGTATAGCGGGCAATCTTCTGAACATGACAGTAGAGGATATGAGATCCAAGGGGGTTACGCCGATTTATCTTGTAACCGACCACACTGGTTTCTATGAGCGTTACGGCTGGGAATTCTACTGTATGGCCCACGGCGACGGTGAGACAGAACCGACCAGGCTTTACATCCACAGATGAGCGTCTGACACCAAAACACAGCAAATGATGCATTTACCCGCGGCTAACCCGGCCGCGGGTTCTTTGTCTTATATAATTAACATATAGTTCACTCAAAAAAGACAAAAGAATCTGACAAAGTGATAGAATTGATATATGTTGGAAAAGCGGAACAGCAAGGGCAGGTTTTTAAAGGCCGTTCTGGGAATGGTCCTGTCATTGTGCGTGCTTATTACCGCCGCTCCCGTTATCGTCAATGCGGACGGTGAACCTCATGTTGTAGATCCTACGGGAAAGAATGAGGGCTACGCAGCATTCCTTTATGACAACACAACAGGTCTTCCCACATCGGAAGCTAATGCAATAGCTGAGACATCAGACGGCTTTATCTGGATCGGAAGCTACGGCGGACTAATCAGATATGACGGCAACAATTTCGAGAGATATCAATCCAACACGGGAATCGCGAGCGTTGTAAGTCTCTTTGTAGACAGCGCTGACAGACTCTGGATAGGCACAAACGATAACGGTGCAGCCGTTATGGATAATATTGGAAATGTTACGATGTACGGAAAGCCTGAAGGTCTTCCTTCCGCTTCTGTCAGATCATTTACCGAGGGTCCCGACGGAGATATCTATATTGCTACCACGCAGGGAATCTCTTATGTAAATGCTGATGGCAGCCTTAATAAGATCGATGATCCCAATGTCAACGGCGTATACGTAAAAAGCCTTGAATCAGGTGTTGACGGACTTATATATGCCCTTACGGTAGACGGCGATATCTTTACTATTAAGGACAGGGCTTTGGAAAGTTACCACAAGGCTGAAGATTTTGGCGTTGAGGATGTCCATGCATTGGCAACAGATCCCAACAATCCCGGTTATCTGTATCTTGGTACAAAGGGATCGAATGTCTGGTACGGCAGCTTTGATGACGGCTTCCCCAGAAACCAGAGGATACATATTACTCCGCTTGAATACATTAACTCAATCAAATGTGAGGGCGACCGCATCTGGATCTGCGCCAACAATGGTGCGTGTGTATATAGAGACGAAGAAGTGGAGATGCTCAAAAATGTCCCCATGACATCGAACGTTGAAGGTGTCATGGCAGATTTCCAGGGTAATCTCTGGTTCGTTTCTTCAAGACAGGGTGTCATGAAGATCGTTCCAAACCAGTTTACGGATGTTTTTGATGCCAATAATCTCGACGAAGCAGTTGTTAACACCACGTGCTATTGTGATGATAAGCTTTTTATTGGTGCGGATTCAGGACTTACTGTACTTGATAAAGAAGGCGTAGTTTCCAGCATTGAGATCAAAAATGCGCAGACCGCTGCAGGCGAGCATCTCGGATATCTTGAATTGATCTCGATGATGAAGGGTATAAGGATCAGATCCATTATCAAAGACAGTAAGGACAGATTGTGGTTCTCTACCTATGGTGATTTTGGTCTTGTCAGGTTCGATCACGGTAACCTGGTCATTTTCGGTGTTGATGACGGAATCCCTTCAAAAAGAGTTAGGGCTGTCTCGGAATGCAGTGACGGATCATATATCGTTGCCTGTACAGGCGGTGTGGTTGTCATCAGAGACGATAAGGTGGAAACGATATATGATGCATATTCCGGAATCACTAATATCGAGATACTGACTGTTGCCGAAGGCTCTAACGGGGATATCCTTGCAGGAACGGATGGTGATGGAATCTACGTTATAAGCCCTTCTGCAGAAGTAAGGCATCTTGATACATCAAACGGCCTTATGTCTGACGTTGTAATGAGGATCAAAAAGGACGTTAAGCGTGATATTTACTGGATCGTAACAAGTAACTCGCTGGCATATATGACGGCTGACTATAAGATAACTACGATCAACAACTTCCCGTATTCAAACAACTTCGATCTTTACGAGAATTCGCTGGAAGAGATCTGGGTATTAAGCAGCGATGGTATTTACGTTGATAAAGCTGAAAACCTTATTGCAAATGGCGAGATGAGTCCTGTCTTCTATGGCATCGAAAACGGCCTTCCGGTAATAGCAACATCCAATTCCTACAGTTGTGTCACTGATGAAGGCGATCTATACATTGCCGGTACTACCGGTGTTGCAAAAGTAAACATCGAAAAGGGCTTTGAGACTGTCGACAACATTAAGATGACCATTCCTTATATCGAGGCAGATGGTGTTAAGGTCTATCCTGATGCAAATGGCATATTTACAGTTGCTCATGACGTAAAGAAGATTACGATCCATCCTTTCATCTGCTCATATATGCTTATGAATCCTACCGTAGCATATAACCTTGAAGGTTTTGATAAGACAGTCATGAGTGTTCACAGAACTGACATGACGTTCATCGACTACACCAATCTCAAGGGCGGTACATATACTTTCAGCATGACCATCTCCGATGCGATGGGACACGGAAGCAACAGTTACTCGATAACCATTGTTAAGCAGATGGCGATCTATGAATATACCTGGTTTATGTTCTGCGTTTCATTACTTGGTTTTGCCTTGGTCGTCCTCGTGGTCTATCTCTATGTCAGAAAGAAGACCAAAAAACTCTTAAAGAAACAGGAAGAGGATAAGATCCTCATCAGAGAGATCGTTGAGGCATTTGCGAAGACGATCGACTTGAGAGACAAATACACGAACGGCCACTCCCAAAGAGTTGCCGAATATACGGCAATGCTCACCCGTGAACTCGGTTACGACGAAGAGACGACCGAGAAGTATTACAACATCGCTCTTCTCCACGATATCGGAAAGATCGGTGTCCCCGGAGAAGTATTGAACAAGCCCGGCAAGCTTGATGACGAAGAGTACAAAACGATCCAGTCACACACTGTGCTCGGCTATAACGTTTTGAAAGACATCAGCATCATGCCCGAGCTCTCGGTCGGTGCGGAATCCCACCATGAGAGACCCGACGGCAAGGGCTATCCTCAAGGCCTCAAGGGCGACGAGATCCCGAGAGTTGCCCAGATAATCGGTGTCGCAGATGCTTTCGATGCAATGTATTCCAACCGTCCTTACAGAAAGAGGATGAATTTCGAGAAGGTCGTATCCATCATCAAGGGCGCATCCGGAACGCAGCTCACGGAGGACGTTGTTGAAGCATTCTTAAGGATAGTCGACAGGGGAGGATTCAGAGCTCCTGACGATGTTGGTGGAGGAACCACAGAAGATATCGTCAACATTCATAAACGCTTCGAGAATGAAGAAAAAGAAGAACACGAGAGACAAGAGCACGAGAAACAGGAAAAGGAAAAACAGGATCAGGAAAATTCAGGTGAAGATAATAAGGAGCAGTCGTAAGGCTGCTTCTTTTTTGTATAATAGAAGGTGCATCGTATATCACCGTGAAGGCATAATGGGCGACTACGATGAATTTGAAGATATCGAAGAACTTATAAAGTATATTCAAACGGGAAAGAGATAAGGGGGATATTGCGATGGAACAGACAAGAAAGTGTCCTTCATGCGGCGGTACAATGATATTCAAACCCGGCTGGGACAGCCTTTTGTGCCAGTCCTGCGGTCATAAGGAAGTCATTCCCGAACTGGTATCGAAAATACCTGTTGAAGAACTTGATTTCCTGACAGCCCAGAATACTGCAAGTCATGACTGGGGCATGGAGGCAAAGGTTGTTGTCTGTAAGCAGTGCGGTGCCCAGACGATCCAGAACAGGCTTCAGCTCTCAGGTCTTTGTCCTTTCTGCGGTTCCACTACAGTTGAACAGGCTGATCCTGAAAAAGACATTATGGCTCCTAACGGAGTTATTCCTTTCAAGATTACCGAAGAGCGCGCCCTGTATATTTTCAAGGATTGGATCAAGGACAGAACTCTTGCTCCTGATCTCCTCGCACAGAATGCACAGCTTAATAAATTCTACGGAATCTATGTCCCTATGTTTACGTTCGATGTGCTTACAGAGAACCGTTACACGGGACATTATAACGAGAACAACAGAACTCTTTTCAAGAGCGGAAAATTCCAGTATCAGGTCGATGATTTCCCGGTCGTTGCTAGTAAGCAGCTTTCTTCAGATAAACTTCTTTTATCTATTATAAAAGAATACTGGACAAGAGAAGCAAGGCCATATACACCCGAAGCACTGGCTGGATTCCCGTGCGAGCATTATTCCATTGGTCTTACTGATGCATGGAACAGTCTTGGAGATGAACTGAGATTCCACCTTCAGCAGCAGGTAAACAAGCAGGGCGATTCGCGCTATATCATGGGCATTGAGATGGCAACAGATTATTTCAATCTCAAATATAAATATCTGATCGTACCTGTCTGGATCAATTCTTTCTTCTACGATAACAAACTATACACGATCGTTATTAACGGACAGACCGGAAAGATCAACGGTCAGTGGCCTAAGTCATTCGGTAAGTTTGTCGAGAAAGCTGCATTATTGTTCCTGGGCGGAGGCATTACCTGATCCTTTCTTATTAAATCAGGATATCCTGAGAAAGTAATCCTGATCGATAATCATACTTGACGAGAAATAGGTAAGATGTTACATTGTTGGTAACATATTACCTATTTGGAGTCTGCGTATGAAGATCAATGAACTCGTCAATAATGACATAGTCGACTTTTCTGCCATACCGCCGCAGTATTTTCTGCTCGGTCTTTTAAGCGCGTTTGAGAACCGCTTCCAGGCAATGGCAGATAAGATGATGGGGGAGATCAGCTGGAAACAGTTCTTCGCTATCATCTGCATACAGATGTGCAAAGAAGCACCAACGTTAAACGATCTCTCAGATGTGCTCGGAAGCTCACATCAGAACGTCAAACAGATCCTTTTAAAGCTTGAAGCAAAAGGTTTTGTCGCATTCAAAACGGACGCAAAAGATAAACGCAAACAGCGCATTGTTCTTACAAAGAAATGCATGAACTTCTGTGCCAAAAACGATGACGTCGGAAAAGACGTTATGGAGAAGATGTTCGCTGGTATTCCCGAAAAAGATATCAATAAAACAATCCAGACGATAATGAAAATAGAAAGCAATATGAAAGAGGAATAATGATGAAGGGTATAGTCATTTATAAGTCGAAATACGGATCGACAAAGAAGTACGCTAAGTGGATCTCAGAACGTACCGGTTTTGATTGTGTGGAATCGGGTAAGATTAATGCTAAACAATTAGCTGATTACGATACAGTAATCTTCGGCGGCGGTATATATGCATCAGGCATTGCGGGCATCTCATTTTTTAAGAAGAATATCGTCGCGTTAAACGGGAAAAAAGTAATTGCATTTTGTTGCGGCGCATCGCCTGATGATGAGACATTTCTGAACGAGATTCGTAATATGAATTTGAAGGATGAACTGTCATCCGTTCCGTTGTACTATTGCCGCGGAGCATGCAGTTTGGACGGAATGTCATTCAAGGATAAAACACTTTGCAAGATGCTCAGAAAATCACTCGAGAAGAAAGATCCTAAAGACTACGCCGTATGGGAAGAGGCACTCGTTGAAGCAGTCGATACAGGCAAAGACTGGACAGATAAGAAATACATTGATCCGATAGTTGAAGCGTGCAATAAGTGATAATCTTTGCTGTGGCAAGATGAGGATAGAAGCGTTATGAATAAAGCAACACGGAATAATAAGCACAGTGAGAGTGGCATTAATCTAGACACTGTAAAGAATGGCTCTGGAATTGTTCCCGTTCAAAATCTTGACAATGGCAAGATGGTACAGGCGAATGGTGATGAAAGCGGCATTATGCTTGTTCCATATAACGAATCTTATAAGCAGAAAGTTTTTGATTTTACCGATAAGTGTTTTGAAGAATTAGGTAAGAAATTCGAGCCGGATGGAAGACATGATTTCTATAACAACATTGGTGACAATTTTGTAGTTTTCTATTGCCTGTTTGATCAGGATAAGTTAATAGGAACTGTAGCTCTGAAGAAGTTAGATGAGAATACAGTTGAACTAAAAGCAATGTATCTCGACCGCAGTTACAGAGGCAAAGGTCTCGGCCGTCGTCTGTTGAATAAAATTGTAGATGAAGCAAAATGGTTAGGGTATAAGAGTATAGTTCTGGATTCTATGTCTCAGTACAAAGATGCATTGAGATTATATGAGAGGACAGGATTCCAAAACACTGAACGATACAACGATAATTTATTTGCCGATGTATTTATGAAGTTGGATCTGTAATTACAAACAGGGATGTTAGTTACGACATCCCTGTTTTTTCTCTATCCCTATTACCGCTAATAATTACTTTCTGTATTCCAGAATATCGCCGGGCTGACAATCCAGCGCATCGCATATTGCTTCCAGTGTTGAGAAGCGGATGGCGGAAATCTTTCCGTTCTTCATTTTCGAGAGATTGACGTTCGACACGCCGACTTTCTCTGATAGTTCATTCAGCGACATCTTGCGATCCGCCATTACTCTGTCTAATCTTAATATTATCTGTCCCATATATATTCCTCCTTACAATGTCTCGTCTGACTGAGTCTGTAAGGTAATGCCGTAATCAAAGATAGCATTGATTACCCATGTGATAACTATACCAAGTGCAGTAAATGCTGTGCCTGCAGTTAAGGCTAGTATAACGCATGTGACGATAAGAACAGTGGTTATTCTCTTCTTTACTTTTACAGTGAAGGGGTTAGGTTCCTTTTCAATCATTGCAAAGATGGAACTTACCAACAGGAACATTACTCCGGTCAGTGCAAAGACAAAACTGAAGAATAATACATAAGAACCATACATTACACTCATGGGATGATCTTCCAAAGCAGCCTGAACAGCCGGAATGTCAGAGTGTATTTCAGTAGGGAGGGAACCCAAGTTGATCTTTATGGCGGAAGCGCTTCCTATCTCATCTGATGTAGATATGATTCCGGCAAAGCTTCCGTTATTGATCCTGTCATCAAAGTCCTTTCCCATACGCAGTACTTTGATACCGCCAACGATACCCAGAACAGTAAAGATAACTACCACAACAAAAAGGATTCTCGACACGATCTTGCCGGCCCGGCAGCTCTTTTTGATCCTTGCGATTTTTACATTCTCTTCATTCATAAATCCATACTCCTTAAATGCTAATCTATCACCTTCGAAGATGGCTTAACTATACTCTGCTAATTAATCTTTGTCAACAAGAAATTAACGATAATCGTTAAAAATTATTCGGAGAACATTATGAATGAGCGTGACGGATTTCTTTGTGTGATATACAACGTGTTATTATTAATAGAAAATATAACTTTAACGGAGATCTACTCATGATCGATTACGAGACCATAGCAAGAAACAATCACCGCGGCGGAATGAACTGCTCAGCTGCAGTTTATGATGCGCTCGGACTTAATAATCCCAACATGACAGAACCGCCTTTCCCGAGATCCATTGAAGGCAAATGCGGAGCCGTGCTTGCAGCAGAACAGACCATCAGGGAGATGGGCGGCACCGAAGCAGACGTTGAAGAATTCGAAAGACGTTTCAAAGAAAAATACAAGCACTTAAAGTGCGTCCAGCTCATGGGCTTCCTCAACGGCAAATGCAACGACTTCGTCGGCGAAGCTGCATCAATTGTTGCAAGTATGGGGATAATGAAAGATAAGGAGTAAAGGCGATTCTTAAGGATGCATGGACTTAAAAATGCTCCACAACGTGCAAAGATACTCGATGGTGAATTGTTTGCTTACATAGAATTACAATAATAACATTTTGAAGTGTTAATATTACGTGTGTTTCGGTCGCCACGCATTATGCCGAATAATAAAAACCCCCTTCTGATGTGAAGGAGGCTTGGTAGGAAAATATTAATAGTGGTGATAGTTCCTTTTCCGGCTTATCAGCGATAGAAGTATTGCCGGCATCGGTTGAACTTTATTTTTGATTCGTTGACGGATAATCTCCTATAACTTCTCCGCTATCGTCATCAATGATTACATAAGGATTATTATCATCTTTTTTAATGATCCAGCCGCCAGATACTTTCTCAAGTTCTTCACCTGATAATGTCTTCTTTTCGTCTGCCATAAATAATCTCCTTTCGCATTTATATATTCAAATTATAAGAAAATACAAATTAACATGCTGTAAATGAATTGATAACAAAAATGCTTTAAGGTGCAAGCTCGGTGCGTGCATCCTATGGTTTTGTAAGAATCTTTAGCTTCACCCCTTCCACGGCCTTTCTTTTCCAAGCCATCCATTTGCTTTCCAGTACTTGAAGTCGGTGTATTCGGGATTGTCTTTGCCAAGGCCTGTCTGCATCTTGCGGACGATGTGGAATTTCGCTTTGGCAAGTATTCCTGTGCGGGCGGGTTTGGTGTAATCGATCTTTGCCATTTTGGTGCTTAAGTTTGTGAGCTTTCTTGTGATCTTGTTCCTTTTCTTTTCAGGAATGTTTTCCCATTTGATGTCGCTCATGAGCTTGAAGCCGCAGGTCTTGATGCAGGTGATGCCCCACCAGGAGAGCGAGTCTTTGATGTCTTTGGCAGTGGAGTTTTCGCCCGCGCCTAAGCACTGGGTTATAATGACGGCTCTTTTGCCGAACATCTCTTTTGCGGGGCGGTGAGGCATCCAGCGGTAGCCGAAGTGATCGAGCAGCGCTTTCATGGCGCCTGTCGTGTGCATTACGTAAGCAGGTGAAGTGAAGACCAGGAGGTCTGCTTCGAGAAGGGCCTTCTCGATCTTCTGAACTTTCTCTGCATCTTTACAGAGTTTCTGATCTTTGCCGAAGCACTGGATGCAGCCGATGCAAAAGCCGGGCCCGTCTTTGGGAAGATAGAATTCCGTGATCTCTGCCTTGCCTTTGAATGGTTCAAGGAATATTTCTTTTGCCAAGTATGTGATGCCTTTTTTCTCGGTGCCGTTGATTACTGTGATCTTCATTATTTTGTTCTCCCGTAATGTCTGTTGAATTGTATTATGTGTTCGTCTAATGTCTTGAGTGCTTCTGGCTCTCTTTCCGGATCCCTGTCGCACATCGTAAGAAGGAAGTAGATCGGTGCGTAGAAGTGGAGGGTCATTATCTTCACGTTGTCAGTGTGAAGCATTCCAGCTGCTGCGACCATTCCGAGAAGCATGCTCTGGTATGAGAGCGGATCATCGACATAAAGCTTTGTGTAGATCCCTGCAAGTTCCTTGCTGTTGAACTGTTCTAACGTGAGCATTTTCCGGAAGCGTTTGTTGTAGTCGTCATGAAGATAGAAGAGGAAGAATTCGCGTCCGAGTTTGAGAAGATTATCTTCAGACATGTTCTGATATATTTTCGAATCCACGGCAGCATCGGTACCGCTGATCTGAAGTGCCTTGGCCTGCTCGGCAAATCTGGAATTCATCAGATCGATTATGGCGTCGAAAATCGCTCTTTTATTCTTATAGTGTTTATATAGTGAAGGCGCCTTAATTCCGACCCGCTCAGCAATGTCGCCGACAAAGACGTTCGCGTAACCTTTCTCGGAAAAGAGTGTAAGTGCTTCATCAAGAATTCTCTGCTTTGTATCCATATTTACCTCTCGGTCACCTCTCGAAAATGTTGGCTAATTCAAATTAGCCAGATTATAGCTAATCCAAATTAGCCTGTCAACTTGTTTTTTGTAAACCTATTGACTTAGTGGGTTAATGGAATTAATATACGTACGATAAAAAGCGAAAGACGAGGGAAAGACATGATTTATGCTGACAACGCGGCAACCACTCCAATGAGTGAAGCTGCAATCAACACAATGATAACTCTTATCAGAGAAACTTACGGAAATCCTTCAAGCCTTTACGAGTTCGGCCAGAAGGCAAAGGAAGTATTGGAGCAGGCAAGAGAAGATACTGCTGCGCTTATTGGTGCTGATGCCAAGGAAATAATATTCACATCAGGCGGAAGTGAAGCTGACAACCAGGCGATCATATCAGCTGCGAAGGCAGGCGCGCTCAAGGGCAAGAAGCACATCATCTCAAGCAAGTTCGAACACCATGCTGTTCTTCACACACTGAAAAAACTGGAGAAAGAAGGATTTGAAGTTACACTTCTTGACGTTCACGAGAACGGCATCATCGATCCTTCTGAAGTAGAAGCAGCCATCCGTGAAGATACCTGCCTGGTAACGATCATGTACGCAAATAACGAGATCGGTACAGTTCAGGACATCAAAGGTATCGGTGCTGTCTGCAGAGCTAAGGGCGTTATCTTCCACACAGATGCAGTTCAGGCAATAGGACACCTTAAGATCAATGTAGTTGAAGAGAATATCGACATGCTCTCAGCATCGGCACACAAGTTCCACGGACCTAAGGGCGTAGGATTCCTTTACGCGAGAAAAGGCATAAGACTTACAAATCTTATCGAAGGCGGCGCTCAGGAGAAGGGCAAGAGAGCAGGTACGGAGAATGTTCCGGGAATCGCTGCGATGGTTACTGCTCTTAAGGAAGAAGTTGCAAATATAGATAAGAACACAGCACACATCCTTCCCATCAGAAACAGGATAATCGAAGGCCTTAAGGAGATTCCACATTCAGCATTAAATGGTGATGAGGAAAGAAGACTTCCGAGCAACGTTAACTTCTGCTTCGAAGGAATCGAAGGCGAATCACTGTTGCTCTTACTCGACGATAAGGGTATTGCAGCATCTTCAGGAAGCGCATGCACATCAGGATCTCTGGATCCTTCACACGTTCTTCTTGCGATCGGCAGAGTACACGATGTTGCACACGGTTCATTGAGACTTAGTCTCGGCGAAGATGTTACTGAGGAAGAAGCCGATTACATCATTAAAGCGGTTAAGGAAGTTGTTGAATACCTGAGAGGTTTTTCGCCGGTATGGAGAGATCTCGTAGCAGGAAAGACACAGTTCATTTTATAAGGGGGCATCAACATGGCTTTGTATAGTGAGAAAGTAATGGATCATTTCAGAAATCCGAGAAACGTAGGCGTTCTTGAAGACGCAAACGGTGTAGGCACGGTAGGTAACGCTAAGTGCGGAGACATCATGAAGATGTATCTCAAGATCGAAGACGATATAGTCAAGGACGTTAAGTTCGAGACATTCGGATGCGGCAGCGCTATCGCATCAAGCTCAATGGCTACAGAGCTCATCAAGGGCAAGCCTGTTGAAGAAGCAAGACAGCTTACAAACAAAGCTGTAGCGGAAGCTCTTGACGGACTTCCGGATTATAAGATGCACTGCTCAGTCCTTGCACAGGAAGCTATTGAAGCTGCACTTAAGGACTACGAATCAAGACAGGAAGAATAAAGAATAAGTTAAATTCTGGAATAACCTATTGACATAGTAGGTTTATGTGGCATAATAAGTCCATGCCATAGAAAACCAAGGAGGCGTAAAAATGATTAGGATCATGTGTTGTCGAATGCATTATACAAGGGCTGAATCGGCCATGGCGTTTGACTGCACTAATATGCGCCTTGTCGATGTACGATGTTGACTTCAATATAAAACATCAAACTCCACAGCCCGGGAAAATCGCTCATCCCGGGCTTTTTTATGCAAATTACGAAAAGAGGTAAATAAACATGACTTACAAAAGAAATTCTTTACTTATTCACGGCGGTATCGACGGAGATGAGACAACAGGAGCAGTAAATGTTCCCGTTTACCAGACATCAACATATAAGCAGGACGGCCTTGGCAAGAACAGAGGCTGGGAATATTCCAGAACAGGAAACCCCACAAGAGCAGCACTCGAGAAGTTGATCGCAGATCTTGAAGAAGGACAGTACGGACTCGCATTCGCATCAGGTCTTGCAGCGATCAATACAATGCTTTCTCTCTTCAAATCAAGCGACAAGCTCATCGTATCAGATAACATCTACGGCGGAACATTCCGTATTCTCGATAACGTTTTCAAGAACTTCAATATCACATATAAGATCGTAGATACATCTGATCTTGAAGCAGTCGAAAAAGCTATCGACGATGATGTAAAAGCAATCTACATCGAGACACCTGCAAATCCTCTTCTTACCATCACTGACATCGAAGCAGTATCAAAGATCGGAAAGAAGCATAACAAACTCGTTATCGTCGATAACACATTCCTCACACCTTATCTGCAGAGACCTTTGACTCTTGGTGCTGACATCGTTATCCACAGCGGTACAAAATATCTTGGCGGACATTCAGATACGATCTCCGGATTTGTAGTAGTAAACGACAAAAATCTTGCAGACAGACTTTACTATCTCCAGAATGCGATCGGCGGCGTACTCGCTCCCTGGGACAGTTTCCTTATCATCAGAGGAATCAAGACATTGGGTGTCCGTATGGACAGACATGTGGCAAACGCAGGCAAGATCGCTAAGTGGCTTTCTGAGAGCGGCTACGTATCCAAGGTTTACTATCCCGGACTTGAATCAGATCCCGGCTATGAGATCCAGAAGAAGCAGGCTGACGGAGCTGGCGCAATGATCTCATTCGTTCTTAACGACAAGTACGATTACAAGAAATTTTTCGAGCAGCTTCAGCTTATAACGCTCGCAGAGAGTTTGGGCGGTGTTGAATCGCTCGTATGCCATCCTGCAACGATGACTCACGCAGCGATCCCTGCTGACATCAGAAAAGCAGTCGGCATCGTTGATGAGCTCATCAGACTTTCAGTAGGCATTGAGGACGTTGACGATCTTATCGAAGATCTGAAACAGGCAATCGAGAATTCAGTTAAAGCTTGAGGTGAAATATGAATAACGTATATGACAATATCAGAGAAATGATCGGCAATACTCCGATCATCAAGATCAATCATATGGGCGTCAAGCCCGGTGTAAATATCTATGCAAAGCTCGAATTGATGAATCCCGCAGGAAGCGTAAAAGACCGTGTAGGCGTTTACATGATCGATGATGCAAAGAAGAGAGGTCTTCTCAAAGAAGGCGGAACGATCATTGATGCTACCGCAGGAAACACAGGCATCGGAATCGCGGTTGCCGCGCTTAACCAGGGATACAGGGTAATCTTCACGGTGCCTGAGAAATTCTCTGTTGAGAAGCAGATAGTAATGAAGGCTTTGGGCGCAGAGATAGTCCACACATCAAGAGAAGGCGGAATGCTCGGCGCGGAAGAAAAAGCAGAAGAGATGCTTAAGACGATTCCGGATTCCATTTCATTAAGACAGTTCAGAAACCCTGCAAATCCTCTGGCTCACTATGAGACAACAGGTCCTGAGATCTATTCACAGCTTGACGGCAAGATCGATTATTTTGTTGCAGGCGCAGGAAGCGGCGGAACATTCTCGGGTGTGGTTAAGTATCTGAAAGAGCAGAACCCCGGCATCGTAGGTGTTCTTGCAGATCCTTACGGATCAACGATCGGCGGTGGTGAACATTTCGATTACAACATCGAAGGAATAGGCAACGATTTCATCGCTGACACGATGGATATCACATTGGTGGATAAGGTCATAAAGATCAACGATGATGAGGCATTTGCAGCTTCAAGAAATCTCGCAAAGCATGAAGGCATCCTTGCAGGATCATCATCAGGCGCGGCACTTGCTGCAGCACTCAAGCTTGCGGAAGAAATCGATGAAGGAAACATAGTAACGGTTTTCCCTGACAGAGGAGACAGATATTTAAGCAAAGGGTTATATGACTGATGGAAACGGTATATGAATTAAAAAACGTATCCAAGATATATAAGAACGACGGTAAAGAATTCACGGCGTTAAAAGACGTAAGTCTTACGATCAATGAAGGCGAGATCTTCGGCATCATAGGAATGAGCGGCGCAGGCAAGTCAACACTTGTACGTACGCTTAACAGACTTGAGGAAGTATCTTCAGGTTCGGTCGAGTTCTATGGAAAAGATCTTGCAACTCTTAAGCCGGCGGAACTTCGCTCTGTGCGCCACAGCATTTCGATGATCTTCCAGGGATTCAACCTCGTTAACCAGTGCACCGTTATCCAGAACGTTGAACAGTCTATGAAGATAATCGGCCTTCCTCGTGCCGTCCGCCGCGAAAAGGCAAAGCAGATGCTTGAAGTCGTAGGTCTTCTTGAGAAGGCAAATGAATATCCCGCGCGTCTTTCTGGCGGCCAGAAGCAGAGAGTTGCAATAGCAAGAGCACTTGCCGTAGACCCGAAGGTGCTTTTGTGCGATGAGGCAACGAGCGCTTTAGACCCGAAGATCACGGGAGAGATACTTGATCTTTTGAAGAAGATCAACGAAGAAAGAAAACTTACGATAGTGATCATCACTCACGAGATGAGCGTAGTCGAAAAGATCTGCGACCGTGTCGCTATCATTGACAACGGTAATCCTGCTGAGGTTGGTGATGTAAAAGAGGTATTCTCAAATCCCCAGTCGAAGGCAGCAAAAAAACTCGTCTTCCCGAGCAATCCATTTGATCCGTCTGACGAGAGCGGACAGATCGTAAGGATCGTTTTCGATGGTACGCAGTCGAATGTCCCGTTCATTGCAAATCTCGTCGAAGAAACAGGTCTTAAAGTAAATATCTTAAGTGCAAATACAAGAAGTGTCGGCGGTATCGGCTACGGCCAGATGATCATCGAGCTTCCTGAGTTGGCAGAAGACCGCCAGACGGTCATCGACTTCTTCAAAAAAGGCGGACTGTCTGTATCGGAGGTGAACAGAAATGAGTGATTATATTAGAGATGCGATCATAACGGGTGTCTGGGAGACGTTTGTAATGACGTTCTTCGCTTCGCTTTTTTCATATGCAGTCGGAATGCCTTTGGGCGTCCTGCTCTATGCGACATCAAAAGGACGCCTGCTCGAGAACAGGCCCGTCAACTTCATTATCGGAGCCATCGTAAACATCACGCGTTCATTGCCGTTCCTGATCCTCCTCGTGCTCCTCATCCCGTTTACGAGATTAATCGTAGGCCAGTCAATCGGTACCACGGCTGCGATCGTGCCTCTCACGATAGGCGCTATCCCGATCGTTGCGAGAATGGTTGAGTCCTCACTTAATGAGGTGCAGCCCGGCATTATCGAAGCGGCAACTTCCATGGGCGCATCGCCTTTATATACAATAATCCACTTTATTATTCCTGAAGCAACACCTTCACTTCTTCAGGGCGGTGCGATCAATGTGGCAACCGTATTGGGATACTCTGCGATGGCAGGCGTAATCGGAGGCGGCGGACTTGGTGCGATCGCTCTGCAGTACGGCTACTACCGCTACCAGAAAGACGTTCTCTTTACGACCGTTACATTGCTGATAATCATGGTAATGCTTATTCAGGAGATCGGTATCTTCATGTCCAAGAAGAACAGGAAGACATAAAAGGAACCGTAAACATAAGACGGTAATATAATTCATTTTTGCACCTCCAAAATGCTATAATTTTTCTATCTGAACGATAGTCTGATTATTGCCGGGAGGTGCTAAATGGATAAATCAAAAGTGTATTTTACTGATTTTCGTACTGGTCTTGGTACGCCTCTTACTGCCAAGCTTCAAAAGCTCATAAAGCTTGCGGGAATCCAGTCTATCGATATGGACAACAAGTTTGTTGCCATTAAAATGCATTTCGGCGAACTCGGAAATCTCGCTTATTTAAGGCCCAATTATGCCAAGGCTGTTGCCGATGTCGTTAAAGAATTGGGCGGTATGCCTTTCCTTACCGACTGCAACACGCTTTATCCCGGAAGCCGTAAGCATGCGCTCGAGCACATGGACTGCGCAAACATCAACGGTTTTAACACGGTTACTACCGGATGCCAGATAATCATCGCTGACGGACTTAGAGGAACTGACGACATAATCGTTCCCGTTCCCAATGGTGAGTACTGCAAGGAAGCTTACATCGGCCGTGCCGTAATGGATGCCGATATCTTTATTTCCCTTACGCATTTCAAAGGACATGAGCAGGCCGGCTTCGGCGGCTGTATAAAGAACATCGGCATGGGTTGCGGTTCCCGTGCGGGTAAGATGCAGCAGCACCAGAGCGGTCATCCGCATGTCATTACGGAGCGCTGCAGAGGATGCAGGAGATGCTCCAAGGAATGCGGTTCTGATGCGTTCATCTACGAGAATGGCAAAGCAAGGATAGATCCCGCTAAGTGCAAAGGCTGCGGCCGCTGCATCGGAGCATGCTCTTTCGATGCGATCGAAAACGACAACTGGGATGCAGCATCGATGCTCGGAAGAAAGATGGCAGAATATACTGCTGCAGTTATCAGTGGCAGACCCAGTTTCCACATCAGCCTCATAACTGACGTATCGCCGAACTGTGACTGTCACGGCGAGAACGATGCGCCTATCCTTCCTGACATCGGAATGCTCGCATCTTTTGATCCTGTCGCTCTTGACCAGGCATGCGTTGATCTTTGCCAGAAGGCTGAGCCTGTAAGCAACAGCCAGCTCGGTGACAATATGAGAAGCGCACACTTCCACGACCACGGAGATGTATGGCATAACAGCAATCCTAATGTCTCATGGGCAGAAACACTTGAGCATGGAGAGAAGATCGGAATAGGAACTCGTGATTACGAGCTCGTGATCATGAAGTAATGAGAAAACCTGCAATATTCAAAATCCTGATATTTATCGTTGCAACGGCCATGTTACTGGCTTCGTGCACGTCAAAGCCTGTTAATTCCAAGCCGAACAGGACAGCGGTCGAGAACGAGAGACAGCCGTTCAAAGAAAGACTGATCAAGATCGAAGATGAATATCCGCGATTTGAATATTCAATATCCATGCCAATAGTCGAGAAGACTGAAGGCCGTTCCAGGGATGTGGTTTTTTACCGCGATGGCGGAGCAATCCACGGCAGGCTTACCGTGCCCAAAGGTCAGGGTCCGTTTAAGACGATAATAATCGTGAACGGCCTTTATGCTCCGCTCGGAAGATATTCTGATAAAGCCGCGCATTATGCCGAGCACGGATTTGCGGTAATCGAATTCCTCTGTCAGAACGGTACTCCTCCGGAAAGCGGCGATGATCCCGAGTGGCTCGGCAATTTTATTGTCGATCAGATCCTGGATCTTTATGCGGTAATTGATTCATGCTCGTATTTCTCAGAAGTCGATACTTCAAACCTTTATCTATACGGACACAGCATGGGCGGCATGGTCGCATCTTATACCGGAACGTTCAGACAGGATGATATCAAAGGCCTTATACTAGTCGATCCGAGTTTTTACGCTCCCGACATCATGTGGTTCGAGAATGACATAGAACTGATCACGACTGATATCTATCCGCTCTTTAAGACCTGCAAGATCCCTGTGGTCATATTTACGGGAACTGAAGGGAGCTTCGGAGAAGATCCCGAATTCTTCAAGCCTGCATTGGCGGCTTTCCCGAATGTGGAATTCATCGTTATCGAAGGGGCCACACATACGATGGACGGAGTGGAAGGCGAACATCTTGTCGATCTCTCTGTTGAATTAATCGCTTCCTGGGGATAAACTCTTTCCAAACCCCGGAGGAGACTTCTGATGATCATTCTGATTACAGGCGCATCACATACAGGAAAAACATTTCTCGCCAAAAAGTTTGTAGAGAAATATCACTACTCATGCCTGTCGATCGACCATCTGAAGATGGGGCTAATAAGGAGCGGATATACAGATCTTACTCCTTTGGATGATGACAAACTCACTGATTATCTTTGGCCAGTAGTAAGGGAGATGATCAAGACGGCAATTGAGAATAACCAGGACATGATCGTTGAAGGATGCTATGTGCCGGCCACCTGGCAAAAAGACTTTGACGAACAGTACCTTTTTTCGATAAGATTAATATGTCTGGCATTTACAGAAGAATACATTGAGAAGAATTTTGACAACATAATATCCAACGCATCCGTTATTGAGAAAAGACTGTGTGACGATTTAACAAAAGAAGTTCTTATAAGGGACAACAGGCAATTTCTTGAAGGTTTCGGTCAGCAGGTGACTCTGATCGAAGACAGTTACGAACAGACAGTAGATTCGCTTTTGCAAGATTGACGGGGAAAAGAATATGGAAAGAATAGACGAAGTATATGAGTTCTATAATGGCGGTGCGGAGATAGGACGTCTTGAACGCGGACTTGGCGTTGTTGAATTCTGGAGAAGCAAAGAGATCATAAGCAGATACCTTAACGGTAAGCTGAAGATCTACGATGTCGGCGGCGGCATCGGAATGTATGCTGACTGGCTCGCATCTAAGGGCCATAAAGTAACCTTGATCGAACTCGCTCCCACGGCTGTTGAATACGCAAAGGAACACATGACGACACCTTATGAAGCTGCGGTCGGTGATGCGCGCAAACTCGATAAACCCGATAACAGCGCAGACATGGTTCTTCTCATGGGCCCTTTGTATCACCTGATGAATAAAGAAGACAGGCTGCTTGCATTGTCGGAGGCGCACCGTGTTCTTAAACCGGGAGGCATTCTTATCGCGGCAGGTATCTCGAAGTTTAGCAGCGCAACTTGGGCACTGACGGTTTACGGTACTGCAAATGAGTTCCTCGATGATGACATCTACATGGACATGATAATCCGTGAGATGAAAAAAGGTGAGCACATAAGACCGAGGGAATATCCGTTCTTTATCTCGAATGCATATTTCCATACGATCGACAGATTGAGAAACGAAGTTTCCGAAGCTAAGTTTAAGATCATCGAGAGTGCGGCTGTTGAAGGATGCGCATGGATCACTCCTGATATCGTTGATAAGTGGAGTGACGATAGAAAGCGCGAAAGGCTCTTGCGCATAATCAGGACAACTGAACATGAAGAAACTCTGATGGGCATAAGCCCTCACTTCTTAGTCACTGCATTAAAATAACTGAAGGTGTTTTGTATAATTAGGTAAGCATATTCTTCAAAAGAGGTTTTATCCATGAAGATCACTACCGGAGATACAATGCACGTTTACGGTGCTATCGGCGCCGGGGTTGATTATGCCGTCCGTTTCAAGGTCAGACTTAAAGATAAGATCGATCCTGATGCATTGAAATCTTCTGTGTCTTCTGCGTCTTTAAGGTTCCCGTATTTCATGGGACGTCTGGTCTCTACGGCCGAGTCTTTTGAATATGCAGATAACGATCTTCCTATTGCAGTCATAAACAGTGATGCAAGAGTCATTCTTAATTCTGCCATGACCAATTATCACGCGTGGGCGGTATCTTTTCTGGATGACTTCATTTATCTCGATTTCTTCCACGGAATAACTGACGGCACGGGCATGTACAGAGTGCTCGCAACGATCCTTTATCATTACTGCAAAAACGTTTATGGAATAGATCCGATTCCTGAACTGGAAGCATCTGATATTGAAGCGGAGATGGCAGATCCGCAGGATACCATCGAAGAAGTCCCTGCACCGGAAGCGTCTTACACTCCTGCATTTACTTTGGAGACAGACGGCGGACTTACGAAGTCATCACCTGTCATTTGGGACATTAAGATCCCTGAAGACGCATTCGTTAAATTCGTGCGCGAAAACGATTCCACTCCGGGTACGATGGTCGAACTCCTGATGGGCAAAGCTATCAATTCGCTTTATCCTGACAGGTCAAAACCCATCATCAGCTCATATGTCATAAACGCCAGACCGATGGTCTACGCTGAAGCTACTAATCATAACTGCCTCGGCATGTCCATCTTCGATTATTCTCCGCTCGTAAACTCCATGCCTCTTTCTACTCAGGGCACGGTTTACCGCGGAAAGACGTTTGTGCAGAGCAGGGAAGAACAGGTCGCAGCTGGTATTGCGGTCAATGCTTCAACGGTTAAAGGAATAATGAAATCGACGCCTTCCCTCAAAGCTCGTAAAGACATCTTCACGGCGATGTTTAACGGCGGCGAAGGATTCATAAGTTATCTCGTCAGTTATCCCGGCAAATGGAAATATCCGTCGATCGGACAATACATGAAAGAGTTCTGGACACACCCTCCGTGCACATTCAGTCTTATGGTCATCTTAGGCGCTGCCGGCGGCAATATATCGCTCTCGATCCAGCAGAGATTTTCCGGATCTTCTGTTGTTAATGCGTTCCTCTCACTTCTTGAAGAAAACGGCATCCCGTATGAAGTTATATCTTCCGGAGCAAGTGATGTCGCCGGATTTGAAGCACCCTGATTTTTCGGATCCTTATGTTATAATCCTCTAATACCGTAAGCGAAGTTACTTCTATTTGAGGATAAAGGAATTTATTATGAACATTAATGACATGACAGTTCCCTGTTGTGATGGTTTTATCAACATCAGGGTAGGGGCGATCATTCTGAAAAACGGAAAATTCCTGATGGTAGGAAATACCGGCGTTGATTATCTTTATTCCGTAGGCGGAAGGATACATTTCGGTGAGACCGCCGAAGAAGCAGTTATCCGTGAAGTTTTCGAAGAGACCGGCATAAAGTTGGAAGTAGACAGGCTCGGGTTTATCCACGAGAATTATTTCTACGGAGATACCAAGAGAAACATGGGCAAGCTTGTTTACGAGGTATCGTATTTCTTCTACATGAAAGTACCTGAAGAATTTGAGCCCGTAGCGTGCGACTTTAACGAAGACGGATGCAAAGAACATCTCGTCTGGGCAAGCGCTGATGATGAGATCACAATGTATCCGGATTTCTACAGAAGCGAGTTATCCCACCCTTCTGAAGGGGTAAAATTTTTTGTGACTGATGAGAGAAAAAAGGGGAAATAAGAATGGAAAAACTTGAGTTATTTGTTAAGCAGCTTACACCTGATATTTATCTAATGGATGAAGGCCACATGGCTACGGGATATTTTGTTGTAGGCGAAGATAAGGTCTGCGTTATCGATACGATGAACGGTTTCAACGACCTCAAAAAAGTCGTAAGGGAAGTTACTGACAAGCCTATCGTTGTAGTAAATACACACGGTCATCCGGATCACATTTTCGGCAATGTATATTTTGATGAAGCGCTCCTCGACCCTAAGGATCTTGAGCTTGCGGAGTCATTCGTTGACGAACCTGAATTCAAGGAAGCATGTGATAAATACGGTTTTAAGATGCCTCCGTTTAAGTCGATCAATGAAGGTGATGTTATTGATCTCGGTGGTAAGACTTTGGAAGTCTTTGAGATTCCCGGACATACTCCGGGAAGCATCGTTCTGCTTCTCAGGGAAGACAGGATACTGTTCACGGGTGATGCTATAAATCACCATCTCTGGATGCAGCTTGACGGTTGCTCAACTCTTAATGAATACGTGAAAGCATTGGACAATATAATGTTCCTTGAAGACAGGGCTGACCTGATCCTTCACGGTCATGCACGCGACTTTGATGACATCTCTCTTATGAGATGCATGCGCAACGGAATCAAGGAAATATGCGACGGCAAAACATCTGAAGACAAACCTTATGAATGGTGGGGCGGTGTCGGCAAACAGCATTCATACGGCCTTTTGGAAGGTAAGACATACAGCCAGATCGACAGCGTTGTGTGCTACATGCCTTCAAATATTTAAACTAACAATAGTGAGGTTACAAGAATGATTTTATCTGACAGAACAATACTTAAGATGCTTGAAGAAAAGACACTTACGATCGAGCCTGTTACAAAGGAACAGATTCAACCTGCAAGTGTAGACATCAGATTAGGCCGCACTTTCAGTGTCGTCGATGATACACCTTCAAGCGTTATCACTCTCGAAAATGAGATCAAGTATAAGACGATCACAACTGATACATATCTCATCATGCCGGGTCAGTTTGTTCTTGCGACTACGATGGAATATTTCGAACTTCCCGATAACCTCACTGCTTTTGTGGAAGGCAGAAGTTCACTCGGACGAATGGGCCTTTTCATTCAGAATGCCGGATGGGTAGATCCCGGTTTTAAGGGTGAGATTACGCTTGAACTTTATAACGCGAACAGATGCGCGATCGAGCTTAAGGCGGGAAGAAGAGTAGGTCAGCTCGTTTTCGCTGAGATGGACGATCACGCTATGAATCCCTACGACGGAAAGTATCAGGGACAGAAGGGCGCTACCGGTTCAAGAGTCTTCAGGGATGCTGAAAACAAGTGATATAATATCGCATCAAACTTGAAAGGGAACACTTATGGACAACATATATAAGAAAAAGATTATCGGGATGGCAATACCTGCGCTTGTCGCGCTCGTTATTGTTATTATCTGCACTATAATCCAGAAGAGCATTATCAGGCAGTTCGCACGTTTCATAATGAGAAATCCGCAGTACAGACCTTTGTTGGGTCAGGGATACGAGGCATACGCCGATAAGCCAATTATTCCAATCTATATGTTTATATGTGTATTCTCAGCGGTTATCATTCTTATCGCCACGGTGCTTGTCGTATCGAGCAAGAACCTGAAAACAAAACCCGGTGCGGGTGTTGCGCTTATCATCTGCTGGGTTGGCTCCGTTACAGCCAATCTCATCTTTTACCTTGCCGGCGGTGATGAGCTTATCTACGGTAAGGGTGCCGCACTCAATTGTGATGCTTTGGCAATGGTCTTAAGTATGCTCGTATCACCTGTTATGACGGTGTTCTTTGCATTCTTCATGGCGACTGTTATCACCTTTATCGTCAAGGCGAATAAGCTTAAGGCAAATAAATCCTGATCATTCTCAAATGCTCCTAATATTATCTTTTTCAAGAAATAGCCTATTGACTTGATAGGAAACAAGTGTTAACTTTATCGCAATCATATTGAAGGAGGAAAGACAATGAAACGCATTACGGCCACTATGATCTGTATGTGCTGTACTGAGGTCGTCCTCCCGCATATGACCGGAGTGATCTGTTAAATGCATGATTAAGATCACAAACTGAATAAAGGTTACTGTACGGGAGTTCTGATGAATTCCCGTTTTTGTTTTTGAAAAATATAGAATTAAAGGAGAATAAAAACATGAGCAGTAAAGACAATCACAAGAACAACTTAAAGAAGATAGCATACGCAGGTGTGCTTGCCGCATTGGTATTCGTAGGTACCGAACTTCACATTCCGACAGCAATCGGACACATCAATTTAGGTGACCTCGTAATACTTGTAAGTTCGTATATCTTAGGACCATTCGCATTCGTTCCCGCAGCTATCGGATCGACACTTGCAGATCTTCTTGCAGGTTATCCCCAGTACGCAGTCGCAACATTCCTGATCAAGGGAATCATGGGCCTCGTTGCAGGATTATTACTTAAGAGAAATGCTAAGGGCAAAGTGTCTCTCGGAAGAAAGTTGTCCGTATCATTCATCGCAGAGCTCATCATGATCGCCGGATACTTTGCATTCGAGTCACTCCCGTTCATGTACGGTGTTGAAGCAGCACTTGGTTCAGTCATCCCCAACGGCATCCAGGCAAGCGCAGCCATCGTCGGAGCAGTACCGCTCATGTACGTCAAGTTTTTCGACAAGTACCAGCTCTCGAAAAGCAGCGAAGTTCACAAGCGCAACGAGAAGACCGCGGTATCGTGAGTATTTGTTATTTCGAGCTTCACGTTCCCATTCTCGAAAAGCGGAAGTTCAGTCAAAAGTTCAGTCTGTAGACGGATGTTTTGACTGAACTATCCGAATATACTGGCAAACTTCAGTTAAAAGTTCAGTCTGTAGACGGAAGTCCAGACTGAACTTTTTCTTTTGCAAAAATCAGGAAAAAGTCAGGCTATACCCTGACTTTTAGCTGTACTTTTCGAGCGGATTCGAAAAAAATCACGGTATTTGTCAGGCTGCACCTGTACTTTTACTTGATTTTTTAAAGGGTGCAGCGGTATTCACAGACGCATTTCACGAGACAACGAAAAAATATTTTCAATAAACCTATTGACACGGTAGGTTTGTAGTAGTAAAGTATCGCCATCACAACGAAAGGAGGAGTGAGAAATGTATAGAACAGATAACAGAACAACAGTCATGATGTGTTGTCGAATGTTCAGCTCCCGGGTGCGCAATATGGCACAGGGCGCAGGATACAATTCCTCACGCCTTGAGATAGATCGATGTTAAAGCAGTAACTTGCATTTGAAGATATGCCATGCGCCCGGGAGATAAATCTGACCCGGGCATTTTTATGCCAAAACAAAATCAATCTTAAAGCGAAAGAAAAAACACAAACTAAGGAGAACACACAAAATGAAGAACATATTTAAGAAGGCAATCGCCGCAGGACTTTTACTCGCACTTACAGGATCATTTGCAGCTTGCGGAAAAGCAGCGCCCACACAGGTTAATACAAATGTAGGCAGCGATACGCAGACAGAAGCTCAGGCTGATGTTCAGGCAAATGTAGTACTTAAGGTAGGCGCAAACATCACTCCTCACGCAGAGATCTTGGAAGTTGCAAAGCCGATCCTTGCAGAGCAGGGAATCACACTCGAGATCGTAAGACTTGAAGATTCCGTTACACCTAACACAGGCGTTATCGAAGGCTCACTTGACGCAAACTATTTCCAGCACGTTCCTTACCTCGAACAGTTCAATAAAGAAAACGGTTCAGATCTTGTTTCAGTTGGAGCAGTCCACTATGAACCCTTCGGCATCTATGCAGGCAGAGTAAAAGATCTTAAGGACCTCCAGGATGGCGCAGTGATCGCAGTTCCCAACAACGTAACAAACGAAGCAAGAGCACTTCTCCTCCTTGCGCAGGAAGGCATCATCAAGCTCAAGGACGATGCAGGAATCAATGCAACAGTAGAAGACATCGTAGAGAATCCTCTTAACATCCAGTTCAAGGAACTCGCACCTGAGCAGCTCGTTGCAGCACTCCCTGATGTAGATGTAGCAGTCATCAACGGTAACTACGCAATCGAGGGCGGTCTCCACGTAAGCGAGGCACTCGCAGTAGAGGCTAACGACGGTCTTGCAGCACAGACATACGGAAACATCATCGCAACATCACCTGCCAAGGCAAATGATCCGGCAGTTAAGGCTCTTGTTGAAGTTCTTCAGGGACCTGAAGTTGCAAAGTTCATCGAAGATACATATGACGGTGCTGTAGTACCTCTCTTCGGTTAATCAGATATACAGGAGATAAGCACGATGATCGGATTTGAGTATTACAACCCCGCGAAAATAGTTTTCGGCGAGGACAGCGAAAAGAAATTGAAGTCTCTTTTATCGCAACATAAAGTCAGTTCACTCCTATTGGTATACAGCGGAGACTTCATCAAAACACTGGGCATTTACGACGTCATTACTGACGCAGTAAAGGAACTCGGGATCAAGTTCTCGGAGAGCGGTGAAGTAGTACCAAATCCGTCCATCGAGCTTGTCAGAAAGCTTGTCGCAAAGGGCAAGGAAGATAAAGTTGACTTCGTTCTCGCAGTCGGCGGTGGCAGCTCCATCGACACTGCAAAGGCGATAGCTCTCGGTATACCGTACGATGGCGATGTCTGGGATTTCTTCGACAAGGGTGTTACTCCCGAGCAGGTCCTTGGTATCGGAGTAATCGCAACAACGGCATCGAGCGGTTCCGAGACGTCCAACTGCGCGATCCTCTCATACGGTGAGTGGAAGAAAGGTTTTGAAGATGACCGCATCATCCCCAAGTTCGCGATCATGAACCCGAAGTACACGGTAAACCTTCCTTCATATCAGACTTTCGTCGGAATCGCAGACGTGTTGTCACACCTTCTCGAAAGATATTTCTCTGATGAGAAAAATTCAGATACGACAGACTACCTTATCGAAGGCGCCGTAAGAGCATTGCTCGTAAACGCAGACAGACTTATCGAAGACCCTACGAACATCAACGCAAGAGCAGAGATACAGTGGCTCGCATCAGTAGCACACAATAATTTCCTTGATGCCGGAAGATCGGCAGACTGGGGATCACACCGTATCGAGCACGAACTCTCTGCACAATACAACATCACACACGGAGAAGGAATGGCGATCGTCTTCACGGCATGGACTAAGTACATTGCTGACATCAAGCCTTGGAGACTTGCACTCCTCGCAAGCAGAGTCTACGGAAAAGATCCGTACGACTATTCAGAGAAAGAACGCGCGCTTCTTTTATCAGACGAACTCGAGAAGTTCTTCAAGAAGCTTGGGATCAAGACTCATCTTTCCGAACTCGGAATCGGTGACAAGGATTTCGAAGTAATGGCACAGCGCGCAACAAAGGGCGGCAACGTCGGACACTATGTTCCGCTCGATTCACAGAAGATAGTAGAGATCTTAAAGATTGCACTATAAAAAACACCGAGAGTAAAAACGCAAAAAGGAGAAACACAAAATGGCTAGAATCAAATTGGTAGAACAGAACGAAGCAACAGGTGCAGAGAAGGAGCGCTATGATGAGCTCGCAGGAAGAAACGCAGTTACTAACATGAAGAAGGGACTTCTTAACGATGCAGCAACATACGATGCATACATGGCTTGGTACACATCATGGAAGAGACTCGTTGAAGTAATCGGCGAAAAGGATGCGATCCTCTACGCTCACAAGATCTCTACAACAAACTCATGCCAGCTCTGCTCACTCTTCTTCATCAGTGACGTTAAGGGCTTGGGTCTCGATCCGGCTAACCTCGTTTACGATGAGAAGGAGACAGTCCTCGCCGAACTCGCTGAGCAGTATGTAAAGAACCCGACAGCAGTATCAGATGAGCTTTTCGATAAACTCAGAAAGTTCTTCAACGATCAGGAGCTCGTTGTCATCGTCGGCTTCGCAGGTCAGATGATCGCAACAAACAACTTCAACGCAGTATTCAAGATCGACGTTGATAAGCGTCTCCTCCCGTTGCTCGACGAGTTCAAGCCCGCAACATGGAGAGAGAACATCAAGTAATAAATTACGACAATTCATTATCGGAAAATCTGACAAAAACTTAAATTGTTTTTAGAAGATTCAGAGAACTAAATATTTAGGCGGAATGGCTTATTTTGAGCGATTCCGCCTTATATTTTTGTTTTCGAGCCGTTATAATATCCTTGCTTGGTTTTTCGTGGGGGTATGTATGTTTAAGCGATTGTTTTTGATTATATGTTCATTGTCTTTGTGTGTGGCTTTGTCTTCATGTGCAACAGCCGGAATGTCTGCTGATGCCAAGACTGTAATTGATGAAGTTTCTTCGGAAGATGCAACGACAGAATCAGAATCTGCTTCTGAAGAAGTTACAGAAGTATCTTCTTCTGTAACGAGCAGTGAATATGTTGCCAATTCAGATACACTGGTAGTTGTATTCTCATGCACGGGAAATACAAAAGCAGTAGCGGAACATATCGTCTCCATGACCGGAGCAGATTTCTATGAGATACTTCCTTTCGAGCCTTATACTGAAGCAGACTGTGACTGGACTGATGCAAACAGCAGAAGTTCCATCGAACAGAACGATCCTGATTTCAGGCCGCAGATAAGCGGAGATCCGATCTCCCTTGAAGGATACAGCATTATATTTATCGGTTATCCGATCTGGTTTTCGCAGGCTCCGAGGATCATGGATACATTTGTTGAGTCCTACGATTTTGGTGATGCGGTAGTCATTCCTTTCTGCACATCAGGCAGCAGCGGAATCGGTCAGAGTGCTGAGATCCTTGCTGAACATGCTGGCAGCGGCAGATGGCTTGAAGGTCAGAGATTTGCAGGCGATGCCACAGAAGACGAGATCAGGGAATGGCTTAAGGGGATTACTTTTTGATAATGAATAATCCGTGGAAAGAAATCGATCTTGCAGATTATGAGAATCACATGAAGCTTGATACTGTCATGCAGCTTCAGACGATGAATTCCATGATGAAAAACCAGTTCGGAGACTACCCGGTATCCACCGCAATGGTGCTTGGCATCGCAGGTGGAAACGGCTTGGAACACGTCAGCAAAGATAAGTTCGAGGCAGTATACGGCATAGACATAAATGAAGATTATCTCCGTGTGGTATCAGAGCGTTATAAAGATCTTTCAGGTGTACTTAAATGCCTTTGCATCGACCTGACAAAAGATTCGGATAAGCTTCCTCACGCTGAGCTTGTCATCGCAAATCTTCTTATTGAATATATCGGTTACGATGCTTTCGAAAATGCGGTCGCCAAGATCGGTCCCAAGTATGTCTCATGCGTGATCCAGATCAACACAGACGAGAAGCAGTGGGTATCAGATTCTCCCTATCTTCATGCGTTCGACAGACTTGATGAAGTCCATCACCAGATGGAAGAAAATGCTCTGACTGATGCAATGAAAGAGATCGGTTATTCTCTTATTCTGCATGCTTGCGAGACGCTTCCCAACGGTAAGGCTCTCGTAAGACTTGATTACCAAAAGGTTTGAACTATCCCGATAAATGTGAAACAATAGCAGGCGGTAAATCTTTAAGGAAAGAGTGTGGCCGGTGACTAAAGTTATTGTCGGAATGTCGGGCGGAGTTGACAGCGCTGTTGCAGCTTTACTATTGAAGCAGCAGAGCTATGAAGTTATTGGCGTTACGCTCCGCACCTGGGGCTCTGAAGAAGAGGGCGACAGCAGGTGTTGTGAGATCGATGAAGCCAGACGCATCTGTGAGATATTGGATATCAGATACCATCCGCATAACTGCACGTCGCTTTTCAGGCAGAAGGTAGTTACGCCTTTTGTTGATGCTTATCTTGAAGGCCTGACACCTAATCCCTGTATTGAATGCAACAGATACGTTAAGTGGGCAAAGCTCATGGAGCTTGCTGATATTTTCGAGGCCCGATATGTAGCGACAGGCCACTACGCATTCATCGAGAAACTTCCCAACGGAAGATACTCTGTCCGCAAGGCAGCGCACATTGCAAAAGACCAGACATACATGCTCTATAAGCTTTCACAGGAGCAGCTCTCACGCACGCTAATGCCTCTCGGGAAATACACCAAAGACGAAGTCAGAAAGATCGCGGAAGAAGCAGGACTGCCCTGCGCTCACAAAGAAGATTCGCAGGAGATCTGCTTCGTAACAGAGGGACGATATTCTGATTTCATTTGCGAGAATACCGACAAGCCGATCCCCGCAGAAGGAAACTTCGTCGATGAAGACGGCAATGTCTTAGGCAGGCACAAAGGCATTTACCAGTACACAGTAGGTCAGCGTAAAGGTCTCGGCATAGCTCTTGGCTATCCTGCATTTGTCACTAAGATCGACACGAAAAACAACACTGTCGTACTGGGCACCGAAGCCGCTCTTATGTGCGATACATTCCTCTGCAGAGAAGTTAATTTCTTAAGCATTCCGGAGATGAATGCAGGCGACAAAGTAAGATGTCTTGCAAAGGCGCGTTACCATCAGACTGAGCGTCCCGCAACTCTCGAAATGCTTCCTGACGGACGGGTAAAAGTAACTCTCGATGAAGCGGTAAAAGGAGTCTCCCCGGGACAGTCAGCTGTGTTCTACGATGAGAACGGCTGCGTTGTCGGCGGCGGCCTTATCGTAAGGGAATAAGCAGCTGTTAACGTTTTTTGAATTGCAGCGAAATATACTTCCAACTCCGTAAAAACTTGATAATATAATAAGAACGTTTGGAATACGTGATAGATTAAATCTGGAGGAAAATAAAATGGAAAACAACAACTATAATGCTCAGCAGCAGTATTATCAGCAGCCTGTTCAGCAGCCGCAGTATGTATACCAGCAGCCCAACGATCCTGCTTATCTGGCAGCGGCCAACGAGTACCTTAGGAATGCGATCATTTCCTGCTGTATCTCAGCGCTCCCCATAGGAAGCATCATCGCGATCTTCATGGCTAAAAAGTACAGAAAGCAGCTTCTTGAATTTCTCGAGAAGGGTGGTCTTCACACAAATAGAATAAAAGTCAGTTCCGCACTTCTCCGCGCGGGTATGTATGCCGGAATCGGATACACGATCTTCTGGGGTATTTATTTGCTCTTCTTCGTGTTCTGGCTGGCCGCGATGGTCTTCGCACTGGCTACGGGATTAAATTACTAATTTATTAGCAAACACAAATGAAAAGAGGACTTCGTAATGAAGTCCTCTTTTTTTGTTTGAGTAGTAACGCAACCGGCTATATCAGATGTACGTTCCCAAATAAGCGAACTCGGTAGGCTCCGCATCAAGTTCGCAGAGAAGTGCGATAACTTCCTCGGAATATGCGGATGCTTCGAAGTCGAGATAGAACATGAACTCGAAGTCTCTTCCTGCAATCGGTCGTGACTCGATCTTTGTGAGGTTCAATCCGAGTGATGAGAACTTAGCGAGTGTGTCTGCAAGTGCGCCCGGTGTGTGACCCAAAGCGAGCATTACGGATGTCTTTGATGCGCCGGGGAAGATCATGAGCTCTTTTGTGATGCAGATGAATCTCGTGTAGTTATTGTCTGTATTCTGGATGTCGTCCTTGATGGCTTCCAAACCGTAGAGCTGCTGGCAGTCAGCTGAGGAGATGGCAGCAACGTCCTTACGGCCTGAATCGGCAACGCTCTTTGCGGCAACTGCTGTGTTCTCAACGATGTTGACCTTGATGTCCGGATGCTCTTTGAGGAACTTGCTGCACTGGCCGATGGCCTGATTGTGTGAATATACTTCGCGGATATCTTCGAATCTTGTGCCGTGGTTAGCGAGAAGCTTGTGGCTGATCCTTAACTTGTAATCTCTTACGATGTGGAATTTATGGCCGACCATCAGGTCATAGACCTGGGTTACTGAGCCGAAAGAACTGTTTTCGATAGGGAGGATGCCGAACTTGCAAAGTCCGGATTCGACTGCCTGGAAAACGCCGTCGAATGTTCTGAAGTACATGATGTTAGCGTGGCGGAAGATCTTGTCTGTGGCGATCTGTGAATAAGCGCCTTCGATTCCCTGGCAGGCAACCATGGGTGACTTGGGGAATTCCTTTGGAGTTGTCTCGAGAGCCTTGTGGATCTGGTCTGCAAGCTCTGTGCGTGTGCCGTACTCCATGTTGCGATAGGAGTGGCTGAGATTGAACATTGTGGTGAAGAGTACGCGCTCGTAGTTGTCGATAAGTGAGTTGGATGTCTCAAGTCCAGCAAGGTAGCTGCGCTCGTAGCGTCGGCTCTTCAGCGCGATCTCGGATTTGGTCAGAGTCTCGTTTGCAGCCTTGCTGGCTTCCAAACGCTCTGCGAAAAGTTCCTTGATCTGCTCGTCGATCTCTTCGATTCTCTTTCCTGCCTGTTTCTGTGTCATGTTCTTGTCCTCCGTCAAATTAAAAGCCCCACAGTCTTGTTCACTGCGGGGCCCTATTATTCGTAAATCAAGTCGATATTTACATGCAGTGAACTATTAGCCCCTATTTCTAAAGGCAAAAAAGAACTCACGCCATGTAAATGCAAAATTAGTCATGTGGCAATTATATACCTTTGAACGTGTTTGTAAACACTTTTGTGTAAAACCGTTCGAAAACTTTTTCGCAGGCAGTTTTCTGCAGTCGGCATATGCTGATCCTCAAGCATGATTCTCCTTTTAAAAGTTCAGGCAAAAGTATGATGTCCGTTAACACCAAGCCCCCCTAAACCGCTTGTAATATAAAAAGACCATAATTTATGCTACAATTTCTTCCTATGAAGATCAGAGCGTTTACAGCAATACTTGTCTGCAAGGTCATAAGGGGCCTCGCAAAACTGATGGGCAGGGGCTCGAGTTTGCCCGGCAAATATGCCCTCAAGATATGTCCGGATATCCTCTCCGAATTAAAGCTTCCGGAGCTTTCTATTGCTGTCACCGGATCTAACGGCAAGACATCCACAGTAGAGATGATCGCGCACATATTAAAGAGCAACGGCCTTAAGGTTGCGTATAACAAAGAAGGTTCCAATCAGATCGAGGGAGTTACGACTTTCCTTATCGGCGATTCCACCATGGGCGGAAAGGTCAAGAGCGATGTTGTGTTGCTCGAAGCAGATGAGAGATATGCAAGACGCGTATTCGGATATTTCCATCCCAAGTATTTTGTGATCAACAATCTTTATAGAGACCAGATGACGAGAAACGGTCACCCGGAGTGGATCAGGAGCATTATCGGAGATGCAGTCTACGATGACATGACACTGATATTGAATGCCGACGATCCTCTGGTCGCAAGCTTTGGCAAAGACAGGGAAGGCACCATATATTTCGGTGCAGACAATCTTCCTTCTGACACCACGGTGCATGAGGGGATCTATAACGACGGCAAGTATTGTCCGATCTGCAAACAGCCGATGGAGTATGAGTATTACCACTATAACCACATCGGTAAGTTCAAGTGCACTTCATGCGGTTTTGAAAGACACGATACCGACCATGCCCTTACAGGTATTGGCGGATCAGAAGGTCATGCATCCATCACCATTGACGGAACATATGAGATACCTGTTTTCTTTACGGGAATCTACCATTGCTACAACATTCTCGCGGCTTTCACGGCTTCTACCGTTGCAGGCATCGCGCCCTGGAAAGCAGCCGAATCTCTCGGAGGTTATATCTTAAAGTCAGGACGTATCTCCGATTTCACATTGGGTAATGTTGAAGGCAGACTTCTTCTTTCAAAGCACGAGAATTCAGTATCCTACGACCGTTCGATCGATGTCGTCGTAAACGACAGCCGCAAGAAGAGTGTCATGATAATAGTTGATGCGATCAGCCGTAAGTATTACACGTCTGATTCGAGCTGGCTCTGGGACATCAATTTCGAGAAGTTTAAGGATGCTGATATTGATAAGATTATCCTTGCCGGACAGTACTGTGATGACCTCGCGGTGAGGTTCGATCTTGCAGGTATCGACAGTTCAAAAGTCGAGGTTTTCGAGAGCGTGCAGGGAGCGGCAGATTACTGCAAAGAAAAGCTTGATTCGTTCCTTTACGTGATCACGTGTTTCTCTGACAAAGAGAAGATCCTCTCCATCGTTACAAGGAGGGAGATAGCATGACCGTGAAGATCCTTTATCTCTATCCAGATTTCATGAGCCTTTACGGCGATAACGGCAATGTCAGGATCCTTGAGCGCAGGCTTAAAGACCAGGGTTTTGACGTCGAGATAATAAAGCGTACGATTACTGATTCGACCATCACTTTTGATGATGCGGATTTCGTTTATATGGGTTCCGGATTTGAGTCCAACAGGAACCTTGTTGCAAAGCATCTTGCACAGTTTAAGGACGGTCTCGTCAAGGCAATCGACGGCGGCGTTCCGATGCTCTTTACGGGTAATGCTTATGACGTTCTGGGAAGCTGCATTGTGACTCCCGAACGCGATGAGATAAGGTGTCTCGGCATATTTGATTTCAATGTCTTAGACCAGCTCGAAAAGCGCTACACCGGCGATGTCGTTCTGGCTGATCCGGATAAGAACGATATCTATGTCGGATTCGTTAACCGCGCGGGAACTCTTAAAGGGGATGGCGCGCTCGCATTCGAAGTTACTAAAGTTATCGGCAGCGTTCCGCTTACAAAAGACGGTGTCAGAAAGAATAATCTCTTAGGCATCAGCCTCATCGGCCCGCTGCTTTTAAAGAATCCCAAGATCGCCGAATCTTTCGTTAAGACCATTTGTGAGCGCAAGGGTACGGAGTATAAGGAGATCAGTTATCCTCACTCCGAGAAGAGCCACGACAAGACCAAAAAAGCGCTCCTGAACGCAGAGGTCTGATTCTTCAAATAAAAGATATTTTATGGTATCCTTTCAGATTAGGAGGGATAGTATGGCTGATACACTTAAATGCCCGAATTGCGGGTCCAATCTCACACTTAATGCAGATACGGGACTTCTTGATTGTCCCAATTGCGGTTCTTCTTTTGATCCGCAAAAACTTGCTGTAACAGTAGAAGAACTTGAAGCGAAGCAGGCTGAACCTACGGATCCTTCACAGGCTCCTGCTCAGGCTGATGCACAGGCCCAGGCACAGGGTGAGGCGCAGCCCCAGGATGCACCCGAGCAGACAGAGTTCGTCTGCAATGCGTGCGGCGCAAAGCTTGTAACTGACAGCCACACCGCTGCTACTTTCTGTGCTTTCTGCGGTTCGCCGGCACTTGTCGGAAAGAGACTTACGGAGCAGTTCCAGCCGCAGTACATGATCCCTTTCAAGTATTCAAGGAAGTCTGCCGAAGAGGCTTTCATCCAGTGGGCTGGCAAGGGTAAGTGGACACCGTTCGGATTTGTCTCAAAGAAGAACGTCCAGAAGATGACAGGTCTTTATGTACCGTTCTGGCTGTTTAATATCAACGCTACCATCGATGCCAAGGGAACGGCTACAAAGAGTCACTACAGAGGCGATGACGAGATCGTTGAATCTTTTAATTTTGAGAGAAAAGCACAGCTTTATTGGAATAACGTTCCGCTCGACGGCGAGACGAGGATCGACGATGCTCTCATGGAAGCTATCGAACCCTTCGATTTCGAAGCACTGATGCCTTATGACTACAGATATCTTCCCGGCTTCTATGCCGACAGATATGACCAGACTCCGCAGGATCTTTCAGGACGCGCAACCAAGCGTGGAATCGACGGCATCAACCAGGCCCTTAACAGTTCTTTGAAGGGTACTTACGATAGATTCACTATCAAGGAGAACTTAAGCAGGATCGACTCGATGGAAGCAAATTATGCGTTGCTCCCCGTGTGGTTCCTTTCATACAAATACCGCAACAAGTATTACTACTTTGCCATGAACGGGCAGACAGGCGAAGTTGCAGGACAGGTTCCTGTAAGCCCTGTTAAGAAGATGATGTTCTTCTTCATTGTTCTCGGCATCCTGGCCGTAATCACCAGATTTGCACTGGGTCTTATTATGAGGGGGTTCTGGGGATGAGCGAAAACATGGATATCAACGAGATGAACCAGAACCAGGGCAAGGGTCCCAAGCTCTCTGTCTTATCTGAGCTTAACGGAACTTCCATTGGTGTAGGAATCGGTCTTATCTGCATCATCATTGCGAGCATAGTCTTCTACGTCTTTATGAACCTTTCTCCTAAAAAGACGGTGAAGGTTGTAGATGATGCAAACCTCTTTACGAGCGAAGAGTTCGAAGACATCGAAGCTGCTGCAAAGAAACTCTCGAAGGAAAAGGACATCAACGTCGTTATCGTCACAACAAACGATAAGGGCAAGAAGTATTCAAATTCCGACGAAGACGAGAAGAGATTTGCAGAAGACTTCTATATGGATAATGTTAAGACGGTTCCTTTGCAGAACAACTCCGGTGTCTGCATCCTGATCGACGTAACACTCGATTACGAGGGCGGAAGATTCTTCTGGCTCTACACATACGGCACGGCTCATTTTGCAGTGGACGATGACGACTGCTACAGCCTTTTCAGAAAGTATCTTTCCGAGCTCGGAGCAGGTGAGTACGGTACGGCAGTAGAGGGAATCACAAAGGATCTCGGCAAATTCTCTTATCAGAGCTATGGCGCGATCGTATTTTTCACGATCATCATTCCTGTCGGCATGGGACTTGTTATTACAAGCATTGCAACTCCGAGGAGAAGACTCGATAAGCTCCCTGCAATCAGCACGTATTCGAATCCCGGCACCAATAAAGTCGAAAAGCAGGACATTTTTACTGGCAAGAAGGTTATCCATCACGAATCATCTTCCGGCGGAGGCGGTTTCTCCGGCGGCGGTGGCGGTGGTTTCTCCGGTGGCGGCGGAGGAGGATTCTCCGGCGGTGGCGGCGGACGCTTCTGATGTGTTACAATATCACGAATTTGGTAATAGTGAAGGATAATAATGCTCAGTATCGTCGTTCCTGCCTATAACGAAGGCGAACACATCTACGACAACCTGATGATCATCGACGAGGCGCTTAAGGCGTTTACGTCGGACTATGAGATCATTGCAGTAAATGACGGCAGCCGTGACAACACGGGTGCGGAGATAAAACGCGCTGCAGCAGATAATCCCGCCATCAAGGATTTCGGTTATGACGACAACCGCGGCAAGGGCGGCGCCGTCACCTGGGGCGCTGTCAACAGCAAGGGTGACATTGTCGGATTTATCGACGCCGATCTTGACCTTTCACCTAAGTTTCTCGGAACCTACTATGCCACCATGACTGCTGAGAATGCAGATATCGTTCTCGGTTCCAAGATGCATAAGGATTCCAAGCTCGAATACCCGTTCGCCAGAAAAGTATTCTCTTTTTGCTATTACATAATGCTCAAAGTTTTATTCGGTCTCAAGTGCCACGACACACAGACCGGCATCAAGCTTTACAAAGGTTCTCTTATCAGGGAGATAGCCCCTTTGAGAAAGATCGACGGTTATGCGTTTGATATCGAGCTTCTGGCACTCGCTTCAAAGAAGAAGGCAAAGCTTATTGAGATGCCTGTAGAGCTGAACTTTACGAGAGGCGAGTCTTTCGGCAGGATCAAGTTCAAGGACGTCTGGAAGATGTTCACCGATACCTGGAAGATCTGGTGGAATTTAAGAATTAAAAAATCTTATTTCAAATAAAGATCCTTTGCGTTTTCAAGGCCAAAAACCCTCTAAAACTTAACTGTATTTGAGCACTTAAGGGCATCTTTAAGTCTCCATGAAATTGCCACAACTTTTTCCACACATTGATAGCAAATTGTCACTAATTTTTTGTTCCAAAATGCGTTCTTTGCGTTATACTGTTCAAGGTGTGAAAATTAGGCTTTGATATTGTCAAAGCACAAGAGGTATAAATTGGCTTTACATTTTGCTAAACGCATAACTGAATACAGACTCGCTAAGGACATGTTTACACGTGGCAAGAGTATTATCTTAAGTCCCGAAGCGCAGGCCATGAAGCAATTTACCCAGCACGGAGAGACTACTGTTTTCGAACACTGCGTATCTGTTGCAAAGTTCAGTCTCCTTATAGCATATTTCCTCGAGAAGACACTTAAGGTCGAAGTTGACAAGGACAGCCTCGTACGCGGCGCGCTCCTTCACGATTATTTCCTTTACGACTGGCACGTCAAGGATAAGTCCAGACGTTTCCACGGCTTCACGCATGCTTCTGTGGCAGCAGCCAATGCCAGCAGGGATTTCGAATTAAACGACATCGAGAGAGACATAATAGCAAAGCACATGTTCCCGCTCACACCTTTCCCGCCCATGCACCGCGAGGGCTTCATCGTAAGCCTTGCAGACAAGTGGTGTGCATTGGCAGAGACTTTCAAGATCGATGTTTCTTCTTACATCATCTACCGTATCAATTTCCGTATCGCGCTTACAAACGGCGACTATTCTATCGATTACGGCGAGACAGCCATCGAAGCCTGATCCCTTATATTTTTAAACTGAAGATATCTCGTATATAATGTTTTCATGCGTATCGGGAATCTTACAACATTGATCTACATTACCAGAGGCAGCGACTGTCTCTTTATCCGCAAGACCAGAAAAGGCGACATGAACCTTGATAAGTATCTCGGTATCGGCGGACATTTCGAGTCTGATGAATCACCTGAAGAATGCGTATTAAGAGAGCTTTATGAAGAAGCTAAGATCTCATCTGAAGTTCTCGAAAATTTTTCCTACAGAGGTCTTATCACATTCATCTCATCCGAATATCCGACCGAATACATGCATGTTTTCACGGCCTCGCTTCCTGAAGATTTTGTTCTTCCGGAAGATGCTTGTGACGAGGGCGAACTCTGCTGGGTTCCTCTGACGGATATAAAGGATCTGCCCATATGGGAAAGCGATAAGATTATGTTCGATTATCTCTTCGGCGATATGAAGGATTCTGGTATGTTTACGATGAAGTTCTGCTACGAAGGCAGCAAGCTTGCTTCTCATGTGGAGAAGAGCTGGTAACGTCTTTTGATCTAATTTGAAGATTATTGGGGAGGAATAAAAATGGAAATGTTATCGATGCAAGGAAAATATATATCTAAGAAACAGAGAACTGACATGAGTCTTGTTGAGTGAAAGGAGACCACACTATGAAAGAATCGTCATTCATGATCGTTATTCCGATGAATCCTCAGGACGTTGATGATCCCGAGATATTCTTGAAGAATGTTCAGGAAAGTGAACATGTCCGTGTTAAGAACCTTCACTTTGATGATGACCGCGGAATGATAATCAATTTCCTTGTTGACGATGCTGAATACGAAGCAGCAGTCGGTCCCACACCGGTTGAAATACCGAACATGTTCAGACCGGAGCATACGTTTACTGAAGAGGAATTCAAACTGATAGATGAAGCTGAAATGGGCATTTATGTCAGCATTGAATTCGAGGGCGACTGCAATCAGTGTTTCTATGACCAGCTCCGAATAATAGATGCGATGTTCCCTGAGACACTTGCAGTTCTTGACTGTCCTTCCGAGAAGCTCCTGTCAGGCAAGTGGGTTGAGCTTGCAGCAAATTCTTCAGTGCTTCCGGCGCCGAGATATCTTTTTACGGTCCAGGCAATATCAGACGGCGGCGATGAAGTATGGCTTCACACGCACGGACTTAAGCGCTGCGGCCTTTATGAACTTGAGATCTTAAATTCCAATAAAGAGTTTTTCAATGACCACTACAAGATGATCGAGTCTTTTGCTCTCCGCATGCTCGAGAGCGATGATCCCATCGAACCGGGCGACGGTGTTTTCGTAGCCCAGGCAGCAGGAAAAGTTCTTACGCTTACGGCGCTTGACTGGAAGGAAGCTCTGAAGTTCTATCCGGACGTTACGCTCGGGACAGAAGAAGACCGTAATGATGAAGTGCATGACAAAGACACATGCGTTCTCATGATCTACAGAAACGATTATGAAGAGCAGAATAAGATCTATACGCCTGTCCAGGACTTCAACCAGTTCCTCGGCCAAAACCCGATGTTCATGTTCTCGACGGAAGAGACAAAGCGTATGAGCGCCCTTGCGATCGAGAGGATCCCTTATATGCTCAAGGCTTTCGAGAACAAGGATAATACGGTCATCATCAAAGTCGGTCTTATAACTGACAAGGAACACTGGAGCAGCGAGGACAAGCCTGAGAGAGAACATATCTGGTTTGAGCTAAAAGACGTAAAAGACGGTTCGATCGTTGCTGAGCTTACTCAGGATCCTTACTATGTTTCAGGTATTAAGCAGGGCGACATTGGAACTTATCCGTTCTCTGACATCACGGACTGGTTAGTCTTTACCAAAGAGTGCCGGATCTCGCCTGATGATGCATATCTTTTAAGCTAACTGAAGAACACCAAACCGCACCGGCTATTGTCAGAACATAGCCGGTGTGTTATATTTCTCCTGATTAAATCTTTAGAAAGGCGCTTCTTATATGCATTGGATAACACCTAACGTCCATCTTATGTTTGGTTCCGTAAAGGTATCCTATGGGAGAAGTCTGCCTGTTTGTAGGAAATAACACCTTAAAAACCAACTTATAAAACAGATTACTTCTCCTTGATTTCGAATAGATTTTGAGGAGTCTTTTATGTCTAAATTAAATATCAGAAAGCAGCTTGGTCTGCTGTATATTTCAAATTTCATGTTCAACATCTCGATCGCCGGAGCGGCGTGGGTGTTGCTGTTAGTGTCAGACGGTTATTCGCTTATCCAGGTCGGTCTGGCAGAGACCGTCTTTCACGCCGTAAGTTTATGTGCCGAGATTCCTTCAGGCATGTTTGCTGACGTCATGGGGCGCAAGAAGAGTCTTATCGTAAGCTGTGTCATGTCCATGCTCTCGGCCATCGTCAGAGGCTTCATTCCGGGCTTTGCAGCCGTGTGCGCATCTGTAGGTTTTTCTGCTCTGTCTTATAACTTCATATCAGGAAGCGACAGCGCGCTTGCTTACGATTCGCTTTTGGAAGAAGGGCAGGAGAGTAAGTACGACAAGTACATCTCGACACAGACGGCAATCTACAGGATATCGAACGGTATAGCAACGCTTTTTGCGGGCGTGGCGGTCATCATGGGCAACAGGAACGCGCAGATACTCTCGATTGCGATATCAGCGGTCAACATGGTGTTCCTTCTTTTCCTCCGCGAGAACAAGGTCATCCAGAAGAAGAGCGGCGATTCGCTTGCAAAGAGAATAAAAGACGTCATCAGGGGCAGCTTCGGTTTCCTTAAGGGCAATAAGAAAGTTGCAGGACTCATCTTCCGTAACGCTTTGGTCGGAGGCATCGACGTATTGCTCTTATTCTTCCTTCAGGCAAAACTTCCGATGACAGGCATTCCCGACTGGGCTTTGGGACCTCTTCTGTTCATCATGTCGATGGGCGGAATAGCAGGTGCTTTTGCAGCCGGAAAAGTAAAGAAGATAACTCTCGGTAAGCTGTTTATCTTCTGTCTGGCGCTTGCTCTGACAGGCCTTGTAAGCGAGTTTACGGGCATATGGTATCTGATGACGATAGGAGGATTCTTAACTGCATTTGCTGATGACCTTATCCAGATCAGATCCGACATTGCGTTAAATCAGATGGTACCGCCTGAGCAGAGAGCTACGCTGATATCAGTCAATTCGTTCTGCTTCTCGGTCCTCATGATAGTCATGTCGCCTTTGGCAGGATGGATATTTTCGCTTTGATGAAAGGTGCGAATTCTCTCACGGTAACTGTTCAGAACGTGAGAGAATGCAGCACTTATTTTTGAGTTAAAACAATAACACTGAATCTTTATCTGACCACGATCAGCATTACTCCGTCCTCAACACTTTCAGGCACGTGACTTGTATCTCTCCGGTCATATTCCAGGACATGAATGTGCTTGTCGATATCGGCCTGCGCAGGATGAGGTGACAGTGTTTCATATCTGAATGTATAAGGCTTCTCAAAGACAAAACGGCTGTTGTCATCCGGTTCAAAAACCAGAGGATGTACCTCAAAAGTGATCTGGTATTCACGGGAACTGTCCATTTCATAAAGACCTTCAAGGAATTCATCCAGTTTGCTTATCTGTTCCTTGGAAGCTTCTGAGGAAACATAGATCCAGATTTCATAGTTGGTGTCCATCTGATAAATGAAATCTTCATCGATATCCATTACATCGAATGAGTATTCTTCCATCAGATCTTCGATGTCACTGTTCAGCTCTTCAGTAATCGTTTCTTCTTTTTCCAGCTTGTGTTCCTCCCCCTTTTTAACTACGACGGGGCTGAGAATAAATACAAACGCGAGTATAGCGACTGATAATATTATGTTGATCACAGCCCATATGCTTTTGCGGTGGAGAACTTTTGCAGCGATTGAAAAACCCAGAGCCATGAGAATGAAATATAAATACAGCCCTAATGAAAACATCGAATATGTTTCGATGGTTGTTGCAGCGGTTTTGTAATCAACTAATATCTCAAATGTAAATGCGCTCCACAGTACCAGATATCCGAACATCAGTATATTTGACAATGCGCAAAATATAGTTGCCAATATCCATTTTAATCTGGAATTCGTTGGTTTAGCATTCTTGTCTTCAGGCTTGGCTATATAATTGTTGTAGAGTGTGGTGTACGGATTATCGGGTGTGTTGATCGTTCCCGGATCATTGACCTGTACGTTTTGACCAATTCCTTTCTTCTGATACATTCTGTTTACCCTCTTATTCGCTTTGATTTTGTCCGCGGATTACTGTAATTATCATTATACAAGTTGCCTGTTAACATATGTTATTGGGGTTGTAAATTTGTTAAAATATTCTTGATAATCAGATTGAGGATAGATAAAGATGGCTGAAAACAAAAGTATCATTGGCAGTGTAAATGTTACGAGTACGCAAATTAAATGTCCGGGTTGCGGAACTTCGATCGGCATCCAGTTTGACCCTTCCACCGCGACTTTGACATGTCCTTTCTGCGGCTTGTCATCTAAGCTCGCTGCGGCTCAAAAAGGTGCCGTTGCAGAAGAACTTGATTTCAATTCGGCTATTCAGCGCGCCAGTGTCGACTGGGGTAAGTACAAGAAGCTGATCGTGTGCTCTAACTGCGGCGGCCAGTCTGTTTACGATACAGAACAGGTTACCGGTGCATGTCCTTTCTGCGGTTCTACAAGTGTTGCACCGGCAGCAGAGATTGACCAGATCATGGCTCCCAATGCAATTATTCCGTTTTCTGTCGGTAGGGAACAGGTACAGGATCTGTTTGTTAATTATGCAAAGAAAAAGACTCTGGTTAACAAAAAGGTATTGAACTGCAAGCTTGAAAATTTAGTTGGTATCTATGTCCCGTACTGGACCTTCGATACATTTACTGCTTCGTTTTACGATGCGTACAGAAATCTGGGACAGGCAGGATATGTCCCTGCTAACGGAAACTGGTATCAATATATAGATGATATTCCGGTCTTCGCATCTGCCAGACTCCGTCATCCTTTTATTTCCAAGGTTCAGACATTTGACTTTGCCAAAGCCGTTCCTTATTCACCCGAATATCTTGCAGGCATTCCTGCCGAGCGATATACATTCGGCTTAAATGACAGTTGGGAGTGTGCGAAAAAAGAGATCACCAAGATACTTAAGAAAGCAGTTCACCGTTTTAACCGGGATCTGAGAGTCGATGATATCTTCACGCGTTATTATGATGTCAAATTCAGATATGTTCTGGCTCCCATATACCTGGCCACATATAAATTCGGGAAACTTACTTTCCCGGTAGCGGTCAACGGACAGACCGGTGAGACATATTGCGATGTGCCCACACATATCAAAAAGCTGATAATACTCGCCATAATAGCATTAATCGTAGCATCCGTTCTCTCTGTGCTTTTTGTGGTTTTCTGTAGTAAATATATACCGTATTTCTGAGTGATCTGCATTGAGATCAGAACGGATAGTCCTCATCAAGATTGGCCTGATTATCAAACATATTTGAAATTAGTGTAAAGCTCGATTATCATACTAATGTGTTTACTTGAACCGGAAGGTATATGGATATGAGATACAATTTGGCACAGGAAAGAATAATCATCATGGAGGAGATCCTCGACAATGGTACCGCTGTCATGGATAAGCTCGAAAAGGCTTTTGAAGCCGGTTCCGGTATCGATGAACTGATCCGGGAATTTGAGCAGATCCAGCCCGACATCCAAAAACTCGAGGAGTACTATACGGGCAAATATTGGCAGAATGATCTGAGGCTTGATGAGGAAGGAAAGCTTCCGCAGGACCTCAAAAGAGGGGTCCTCGCACAGGATTCGATACACGATCTGCTCGACAGAAATAGCGACTTGCTCGCCCGGATCCAAGATTACAAAAAGACTTAAACCACTTATAAAACGGGCATAGTAACATTGTTACACGGCCCGTTTTCATTTTTTACTCTTATTTCGGAGGTAAGAACATGAAGATCTACGACATTACCCAGGAACTGTTCGGATGTGCTGTTTATCCCGGTGATCCGGCTCCGGAAAAAGAGGTGAAGATGAGGATAGCAGATGGTGAGGTGTGCAATCTTACAGCTTTCAGGATGTGTGCACATAACGGAACCCACGTTGATGTTCCTTACCACTTTATTGATGACGGCAAGACTATCGATCAGGTCGATATGAAGAGATTTATCGGTTACGCGTATGTCGTATCTCACGAAGGCGATATTACGGCTAAAGATGCTGAAGATATCCTCAAAAAAGCCAATAAGGCATCTACAGATTCCGACTGTGATTGCAACTTAAGGATCCTTGTAAAAGGCGATGCAACAATGACTGAGGAAGCTGCAAAGGTATTTGCAGCCCACAATATCTTCTTATACGGTAATGAGTCACAGACGGTGGGTCCCCTTGATGCGCCTATGGCTGTACATCTCGTTATGCTTGGCGCAGAGATCGTGCTTCTTGAAGGAATCAGACTCGGCGGTGTTGAAGAGGGTGTATACTTCCTAAACGCTGCACCGATAAATCTGGGAGGCTCTGACGGAGCGCCATGCAGAGCAGTGCTGATAAGATTCTAAATATCAGTGGATCGAGGCAACGTAATTTTCTTATTTGTAAATTAGGTTAACATTCGTTAAACATACGCGGAAATCGTAGAATGCATCTTAAATGAGCGTATAATTAAACTATTAATTTATTTGAAGGTGTGCATGGTCGATTTCAAAAACATTTTGGAAAGTTTTGCAGGTGTTGCAGCCGTTCTGGCTGTCGATCTGACGGTCGAACATGGCGATGACAGGTATCGTGTAATAGATGGGAATGACGCTTATAAGAGGACTGTTGTTCAGTCTTTGGATGAGTTTGAAAAGGACGTTCCTTACACACGCTACATCCAAAAAGCTGCTAATTTTGAGGATCTGTGCGAGAGCGTGGCCAATACCGGAAAACCAGTACACTCTTATTTTGATATCGAACTTTATAACTGCTGGATGGAAGTTTTTTATCTTCCTCTTGCATCTGATGATCCAAATCGGAAATATATCCTTTTCTCCTATGAGATGAATCCAAAGGCTGATATCGATAAGCTTGCGGATATTTCTACAGAGACAGCCACGAACGTTCTCAAGACATGTTTGAAGCTTCGTGAGACAGTTGATTTCCGTGAGTCAATGCAGTCGGTCATAAAAGATATCAGAAGACAGTGCGGCTCGGAAAGATGCAGTGTCCTTCTTACTGATTATGAAAACAGGGAATATTCGCTTCTTTGTGAAGACTATAATCCTGACGATCCAAACCAGAGGCCTTTGGATTCTTTCCTCACGGAGGAATTCTATGCTGTTATCGAGACATGGCCGAGACTCATCAACAAGAGCAACTGCTTCACGATCATAAATTCGAAGGATATGGAAGAAGCTCATAAGATCGCACCTGAATGGATCGATTCGTTGAAGTATGTTGGCGTTAAAACCCTTGTTATCTATCCCTTGAGATCAGATAACAAGACCATCGGCTATATCTGGGCAGGTAATTTCCCTGTAGAGAAAACTCTCATGATCAAGGAAACACTGGGACTTACTTCTTTCATTCTTTCGGCTGAGATCGCTAACGAACAGAATGTCCGTAAGATGAAGATAATGAGTTCCACTGACCTTCTTACCGGTGTATATAACCGTAATGCGATGAACAACAGGATCAGTGAAGATGTCAACGGCACCAGGCTTATCAAGAAGCCGTTCGGTGTGTTCTTCATCGATGTAAACGGTCTTAAGACCATCAACGATACACAGGGTCACCTTGCAGGTGATAATCTCCTTAAGGATGTAGCCTTAACGCTCAAGGAACTTGAGGGTGACAACATCGAGATCTACCGTGTAGGCGGCGATGAATTCCTTATTATCGCTCCGAAAACATCACCTGCGGAATTCCTCAAGCTTGAAGAAGAACTTAAGTCAAAGTGTGAACTTCCCAACAGAGCTCATTTCGCTGTCGGTTCATGCCACAGCGATGAGAATGATGATGTCCGCAAGGCGATGCAGAAGGCTGATGCCAGGATGTATGAAGTAAAGGAAGAATACTACTCCAGACATCCCGAATACGAGTGGCACAGTAAGCCTGTATAACTTATCAGAATTCGGTCAGATCCCATTTCATGGGCAGATACTTTCCTTCTCCGTCAACATGGGGGAAGGAATTTGTTTTTGAATTCCAGGTCATGAAGGTTCTCTCAGTCTGTGAGCCATACCATGAATCGACTGCGAGAACGTTGCCTGCACAAAGATAGATGTAGTATCCGTTGCCTCCGCCGAGTGATTTATATGCACCGAAATCAGAATGCCATACGAGTACGTCTGTGAATTTGGTAGCAGGTGAACCATCGTTGAATCCGATGAGGAGTTCATCAACTCCGTCTTCATCAAGATCTACGAGAAGATAACCGATCTTTTTGTTGGGATTATTTCCCTTAAGGTCATCAGCTATGTTTAAGCTTTTATATTCTTCCTCGTTTGCCCAATTGGTCTTCAGGCCTTCACGGTAAACATCCAGGGACACATTGTACCAGTCCTTGAGTCTGCTTTTGCGGCTGCAGCCTGTCATTCCGGGAAGCGATGCGACTAACATTGTCACTACCAGAATAGTAACTAAGATCTTTTTCATATTAAATTACCCCTTATTCATAAATGTAAGCAATATTTTACATTATTTTCTGAACTTTTCCATCTTTACTGTATAATCTTACGCGGATTACACGGATTGTCATATTAAGGTTAGGTTAAGGTTCGTGTGATTGTAGGTTAAGGTTGCTTTTGTAAGATAAACCTGCAAAAACAAGAAGGGGAGTAGGAGTATGAAAAAAGTTGTAGCAATTGTTATTACAGCTGCGATGACTGTGCCTCTGTTGAATGGTTGTACTGCGGTAGTTGATGAGCCGGCGGTATCAACCACTGAGACAACTGTAAAAGAGTTAGGGCCGGCCAGAGCAGAGGACGATTATTTCAGATTCGTCAATCAGGAAAGATTCAATACTACGGAGATCAAGTACGGCGATGTCTCTTATGACTATGCTTTCAATACTGAACTTATTGATGACCAGATCGAAGCGGTAATAGATGATGTCGCAGCCGGCAGCGGTTATGTTAAGGGAAGCGAAGAAGATATCATCAAGCACGCATATGATTATTATCAGGCATATGATTTTGAGAACGAGCCGATCCCCGAAGATCTCATGAACGTGATCGACAGGATCGACAATGCAGGCTCGGTTGATGAGCTTCTCGAGATCGATGCGACGCTTGCGAGAGATTACGGTATGAGCAGCATGATCGGTCTCGTTCCGGATATCAATCCTTTCGATCCGAATGAAAGAGTCATGACATTCGTTCCGCTTTCAGGCATCCTTGATGCCACATTCGTAGATATGCGTGAAGATAATTACGCATTGAATTATGTTAAGGAAGATGCGCAGATCGTACTGACTACGAGAGGCTACGATAAAGAGACTGCCGAGCAGTACGGAAAAGAACTTGCATTTGTGGCACTCGATATCTTCAGTGCGACAGATCTTGATATGGCTGAAGATGATATGATGACGTTCAAGTATTCAAAGATCGTTCCTGCCGATGAAGTGAACGGATATCTGAGCAATATCGATCTTGAAAAGTATATGAAGACAGTGGGCATTGATACCTCAAAGGTTAATTCATACTGTGTGACAGATGAGGGACAGCTTAAAGCACTCAATGACATTTTCGTTGACGAAAACATCAATGCTCTTAAGGCATGGGAATTATGCAATATCTATAACGCTTTCATGAGATACATTGCGCCTCACTATGAGCTTTTGCAGTCTTATGTAGGCAGGAATTATGCTCCGGAACATGACCAGATAATAGATGAGATCTCCGCAAATTTCTCTAAGGAGACTGATCCCATCTATGTTGAACGTTATTATCTTCCCGAGACAGATGCGGCTTTAAGAAGCATGTGTGACGACATTAGGGAAGGTTACAGAGGACTTATCGGAGGAGCAACATGGCTTTCCGAAGCAACCAGGACCGAACTATTAAAAAAGCTCGAAAACATCTCTTACATCACAGCAACTGATCTTAAGAGACAGGATACGGCAAAGTACGCTGATATCTGCGGAAGCAACTACTATGAGCTTTGCTTAAATTACAGAAGGCTGGACAGAAAAGAGCTCATCGATGATTTCAACAGCGGCAAGCCTGTATCAAGAACAGAGTCGAACATGCCGATGCAGATGATGAACGCATGCTACGATCCTTCGGGAAATACGATCACGATCACGGCTGCGATCACCAACGCACCCTTCTTCGATAAGGATGCCGATTACTTTACAAATCTCGGCGGTCTCGGTGCGGTTATCGCACACGAGATGGGACATGCTTTCGACAGCAACTGCATTCTCTTTAATTCAGAAGGTGCATACGATCCTTCCTGGATATCCCAGGCCGATATGGATGCTCTTGAAGAACGCAACGAGCAGGCAAAAAAATACTTTGAAGAGAACTTCACGGTATTCGGTATCTACCACGTTGACGGTGAGCAGACACTGGGTGAGAACTATGCTGACTTAGGCGGTGTTGAATGCATCTGCACACTCGCGAAAACAAATGAAGACAGAGTCAAGCTTTTCGAGAGCTATGCAACGATCTGGTGCGAGATCGCATCTGATGACGTTATCATCGATCAGATCGCATACGATGTGCACAGTCCGTCGTATATAAGAGTTAATGCGATCCTTTCTACTGTCGATGCCTTCTATGAGACATACGGCATCAGCGAGGGAGACGGAATGTATATTGCGCCTGAAGAGAGAATTTCTCGCTGGTATTAATGGGGGATAGAAGATGAATATTGTACTGAAGAATTCACTGAAAAATATATTCGGAAAACCGTTCCGTACGCTGCTGGTCGTTTTCGCGATCTTTGTATGCAGCCTCTGCGCACTTTTGTGCTTCGACTTGAGTGACAGTATCACGAAAGTCCTTACAAACTTCATGGGAAACATCTCGAGAGCTGACTTCATCCTGATGGGAAGCGGAAGCGATGTATCAGTGCTTCCTGACGGTTTCCCGGAAGCAGACACGATGAAGATCATCGGTAATTCCGAGATGCTCTATAAGCCGATCGAAGGCGAATACTGCTATGTCACAACAGAATCCTTAAGGATCTTCGGCCTTGATGTAGATGAGGCTGTCGATATGGAATTTATGGCACCGATCGATATCAAAGACGGCGAGATGTATGTTACCAGGACATTCGCCGAGACATACGGATATGAGGCCGGCGACAAGATCACTATCCATGACAGGGCAAGAGATGAAGTCGAGCTCACGATAGGAGGACTTCTTCCTGACGATAACAAGAACCCTCTTATCTACGGCAATACCGCGATCGTAAATCTTAACACGAGCGATACCATCTCCTGCGGATACAGGGAAGCCGACATCATCATGATCGATCTTAAGGACAACACCATGATCGAGGATGCGAAAAAGATGCTTGAAGAAAAGTATCCTGACGCAAGCATCACAGACCTGTTCCTGACAGATTCAGACATGGCTATGGTAGGTGAGCTTAAGGCAGTTTTCTATATGCTCTTTGCGATCACATTCCTTCTCGTTATCTTCGTAACGGCATCTATCTGCAACAGGATCGTCAGCGAGAGAATGTCTTATATCGGAACGCTTAGAAGCCTTGGTATGAGCACCTCGAGAACAGGAAGGATCCTTCTTCTTGAGAATGTACTCTACGCTGTTCTGGGAAGCGTTCCCGCAACTGTACTTTATTCTTTTATCAGAGGACCGATCCTGGACCTTCTGTTCATTACGGATGACGGCACAGGCAATTCTATCCCGATCGAGATCCCGCCTTATCCGGCAGCACTTGTTGCTGGTGTTATCATCGGTGCGGTCCTTATCGAATGCCTCATCCCTTTAAAGGCGATATTAAAGGCGCTCAAGACATCCGTAAGAGATATCATTTTCGACAACAGAGACACAGCATACAGATTCAGTAAATCAACATTTATCTTAGGTCTGGTATGCCTTGCAATTGCAATTGTGACATTCATCTTCAAGAAGAATCTCATCCTTGCAACTCTCTGCCTTGTATCATCAGTAGCAGCTCTTGCATTCCTTTTCCCGAGGATCTTGAAGCTCGTTACAGCCCTGATCAGGAAGATTGCCGACAAGAGCGAGAATGCTTCATGGTCACTCGCTGCAGTTGAAGCTATCTCACGTAAGAGTACTGTAGGAAGCGGTGTTCTCTGCGCAACTGCAGCTGCAATGTGCATCGTTGTTTACTCAGTATCAGGTGCGCTGACGGATTCCGTAAGCGATATTCCTTATGACTGTGATGTCGTTGCAGGAACAAGTGACAGCTACAAGTACTACACATATATCGATGACCTTGAGGGCGTGAATGATGTTGAGTTTGTATACCGCACAATGCAGGAATTCAGCATAGGCGATGAGGAAATGACAACGATTGCATACTTCTATGGTCTTCCTGATGGCGGATATGAGCACTTTACAGGATTTAAGGATCTTCCCGCAACTCTTGAGGAAGGCTCTGTTATCGTCGATAAGAAGTATGCAAACCGCAAGGGCCTTTCAGAAGGTGACACTATTAAGATCACGATCAATCCTTTAAGTGTACTTCCATTCGAAAGAGAGTATAAGATTGCCAAGATCACTGAGGGCAATTCCTACGACGGAGGCATCGAAGCTTTGATCGTAAATCAGAATGAGTTCAAGGCACTCTTCCATGACAATCCGGGCATGGCACTTATCAAGTGCGAAGATCCCGATGCAGTAAAGACATTGCTCGAGACATACGGCAAGGGCAAATACGACAGTGTAGATACATTCGCCGATATCGTTGAACAGCAGGATTCCGATAATGCAAAGACAGTTGCAGTAGTTACTGCGATCCTGGTCATCGCACTCGGCATGACAGCTATCGGCATGATCTCCAATCAGCTTTTGGGTTTCGAAGGAAGAAAGAAGGAATGTGCGGTTATGCTTTCTACCGCAATGGGAAAAGGCAAACTCTCCGGTATTCTTCTTAAGGAAGTATTTATCACTTCCGTCACTGCATCCGGTGTCGGTGTGCTGGTCGGAACACTTCTTTCATTCGTTATCGATTCCGCTATGGCGAACGCACAGAGCGTCGTTATGGAAGTAACGATCGACCCCCTCACAGTTTTGATCTTCTTTGCGGCAATGACGCTGGTATTTACAGGCACAGTCCTGTTCCCGCTCAAGAACCTCAGGAAAATGAAGATCGCTGAACAGATCAAGTATGAGTAATATATGGAGGATAATAAAATGACTAAGATAATTGAAGTAAATAACGTAAACAAGTCTTTCGGTAAGAACGAGAACATCAACCACGTTTTAAACGGCGCTTCCATGAGCGTTGACCAGGGAGAATTTGTATCTCTGATGGGTGCTTCCGGTTCAGGTAAGTCCACACTCCTGTACCTGATCGGAGGCCTCGACAGAGACTTCCAGGGAAACATCTCAGTATGCGGAAGTGACATAGGCTCATTGAAGGACAGTAAATTATCTGACTTAAGACTCAAGAATATGGGATTCGTATTCCAGTTCTATAACCTTGTCATGAACCTGAATGTCTCAGACAATATTCTTCTTCCTCAGACGATCAACGGAAAGAGAAAATCCGAACTCAAGAAAGATCTCGATGAGATACTTGAGATCACCGGCCTTACGGAGAAGAGAAAGGCTATGCCTAATACACTTTCAGGCGGTCAGCAGCAGAGAGTAGCGATTGCAAGAGCCGTCCTCGGCAACCCTTCGATCATTCTCGCAGACGAGCCTACAGGTAACCTCGATGCAGCTTCAACAAAAGAGATTATGGAACTCTTCCAGAGACTTAACAAAGAAAAGGGAATGACCATTCTTCAGGTAACACACTCTGAGCAGTGTGCAGAATACGGTACACGTATCGTAAGGATCGAAGACGGTAAGACCATCGGTTAATAAGTTACCCCTCACAACCCCAAGACATAGATGCAGAAAGCAGCCTGTGCAACACGCACGGCTGCTTTTTGTATATGCATAACCGCTTTAATTGTTAGCAAAAAGAATAACTGATATAATCTCGTCAACTGAAAAACAACGGAAAATATGGAGGATAGTTTATGAAAATCTTGAAGAGGGCCGTTGCAGCTTTGCTTGCTTCCGGAATGCTTGTTGCAATGACATCATGCTCAAAAGTGGAGCAGAATTACAGGAAGGCCGGCGCTGATTGGGCTATCGAGGCATACAAAGAACTTCCTGCAGAGTTTAATGAAGATACATGCAATCAGTTCTGGATCGGAGGAGATGTCTATGAATTCCCGATGAAAGCCGAGGAGTTTTTCGACAACGGCTGGGAGATCATCGATATATATCAGGAAGAAGTTAATGCGGATTTTCTACTTGATCCCGAGAGCGTATATGAACTCTGCCTTAGGAAAAACCTTGGGCCCTCAGTAATGACGTGGATATATAACGAATCAGATAAACCGATGCCGGTCTCAGAATGTATGGTAATCTACTTAGCTCTCGCGTGGAATGAAGAGGCGCTTCTCCCCGGAGGTGCATTGCTTTCAGCCAAGTACAAGACTTTAGATGACGCCCTGGCAGCATTCAATAAAGATATGACCGAGTTCGATGCTGAGGATGATATCTACGGTTACGAATTCAAAGCTGATAACTGGGAAGAAACATGCGTCGTCAGGATTAATTTCTCTGAGGAACCCGGAGACTATAAAGTCGGCTCTGTTAAGTACTATGCAGTCGACCCGGAACTGATCGAGCAGAAGTAAGATAGTTATAATTTGGATTAGCGTTGCACCCCTTATTTCGGTTTCGGAATAAGGGGTGTTTTTTGTTTGCGGATTAAGGCCAAAAGCCAGTGCTTAAAAAGGACACGATATGCACCCTGTTTCGTGTCCGAAAATAGCATTTTTCAGAATTTTGCAAAAATCGGACACGATTTAGCCGCAAAACGTGTCCGTTTAGAACACTCCATAGACTGCCACAGAATCTCCAATAACTTGACAATGTAAAGATACCTTCCTATAATCAATGTTGACATTGTAAAGATAGAGGAAAGATTAGTGAGAAAGAAAGTTATGATAATACTCCTATGTGTGCTTGCAGTACCTGTGCTGCTTTTGTTTGTATGGCTGATTATGAGTCCGGGTAATATAAGAACTTATACGGAACCAAACAGTTTATCCGAGAAGTTCGTCATGGATATCAACGGAGCTCCTAACGGATTCTTTATAAACAGCAGAGATATAAACAATCCGGTATTGCTTCTCGTATCGAGCGGTCCCGGAACAGACGATTATGTATTCACGGATAAATATAAGGACATGCATATCGAAGATGAGTTTACGGTCGTATATTGGGACTACCGTTATATGGGCATTGCGTATAACAAAGATTTCGATGTGGACAGTGTAAATATCGATAATCTTCTTATTGATGCGAATACAGTAACCGAGTATCTGAAAGAACGGTTCAATAAAGATAAGATCTACATCATGGGATTCTCGGGCGGCAGTCATATCGCACTTATGGAAGTACAAAGGCATCCGGAGAATTATTACGCATACATCGGTATGGCGCAGTGCGTTACCGACTCCGAAGAAAACGATACGATCATGTATCATTTCATGAAGGATGTTTTCGGGAAGAGGGGAGATACTCAAAATCTTAAGAAACTTGAAGATTCTGTCGAGCATCTTGACAGTGGTAATATTAAGTGTAAGGATTGGTATGTATATGTTGCTCTTCTTCATGAAGCCGGCGGCGGAACGATATATAACCAAAGTGAATTTGAAGGTATCGTCTGGCCGATAATTACATGTAAGTGTTATACAGTAAAAGAGAAGATCAACTACGTTACTGCAATGAAGAAGTATCGCACGACTCCTCTTTCTGATGAGCTCGACGGGTTCGATTACAGGCAGAGCATTACAAGTATTGATGTGCCGGTGTTCTTCATCAGTGGTGAATACGATTACAACTGTCCTTGGGAACTTGTGCGTGAATACTGCGATGTTATTGATGCACCGCAAAAAGGATTCTATAAGATTAGCGGAGCTGCACACAGTCCTCTGTGGGAGAATCCTGAAGAGACAGAGAAAGCATTAATTGAGATTAAGGAGATGACTTTAAATGGCTGACAGTTACCATCACGGAAATCTGAGACAGGCATTGATCGATGCGGGAATCAAGATAATAAACGAGAGCGGTGAAGAGAGTCTTTCTCTTCGTAAAGTTGCAGCAGAATGCAATGTATCTCATGCGGCGCCCTACGCCCATTTTAACAGCAAGGAAGAATTGATTGAAGCGATAAAGAGCAGCGTTACCGATCAGTTTATGGAAGAGCTCGAAGCAGGTGTTGCAGAGTGCGCAACTGCTGAAGAAGCGATCCTTGCGATGGGCAGAACTTATCTTACTTTCTTCAGCCGCAATCCTGATTATTTTGTGTTCCTTTTCGGTAAGCAGAATATCAATGCACATCTTCAGATGAATAAAGATTATAAAAACGATTATCCTCCGTTTGCTTTGCTTAAGCGGATGTACAGACTCTATCTGGAAGAGAAGGGTATTGAGAAGTCTTTTGAAGAACAGGAGATCGATCTCATTAAGATCTGGGCGATGGTTCACGGCATGGCTTCTATCGCATGCATGAAGGGCGTTAAGACTTCATTTAAATGGAACGACCCTGACGAGAGGTTATTGGTATAAACAGGAGGAAACTGTTATGGGCCTTTTCGGATCGAAGAAAGGTAATGCCGGACATTTAAGTTCTTTCAGTTACAGTCCCGGTTACTGCGATATGACCGGCGAGAGCCATAGCTGTGAGCTCAAAAAGAACGATGCGGGTGAGTGGGTATTCATCTGCAGAGACCGCGATGTGCATTCAGATCCGTTTACTATCCTGACTTATTCTGTTTCATCCGGAAGTGCTTCCGAATTTGAAGAATACATTAAGAAGATAAATTTCATCTCGCTCTCGAAAAGACTTAAGAGCAATGAATTCGTTACTGACTACAGCCCGTGGCACTTCACTGTTGTTTTCGACTGTTCTGAAATAGGCGGCAGCAGTTACGATGATTACGGTATTTCACAGTACAGGGTTTATTCACCAATGGACCAGAAACTGATGAAAGAAGTCAAGGAAAGATTCTATGCCCTTAAGGGTGAATTGATCTCCGAAACGACGGAAGATGACTGATAATTTATACTTGTTAGGCTGTCTGTTGTTTATTCAACATTTTCGCATGTAATTGTTTATTGGATTGTCCTGATCTGCCTGTAATAATGAAGCCGGAAGCAGAAATTAAAATACTTAAGGTTTCATAAATGGAAAGAAGGGCAAGAAAATGAAAAACATAACAAGTAAGCTTATTGCACTCGGACTTACCGGTGCACTCGCGGTAGTAAGCTTTACCGCATGCAGCAAGGCAAAGGAAACAACAGCTGAAACAACAGCAGATACGGTGGTTGAGAAAATGAGCGGGGACAAAAGAGTAGGCGGATGGTCCGTTCCTCAGGATACACAGATCACAGAAGAGGAGCTTAAGATCTTCAACAAGGCGATCGAAGGCCTTACAGGTGTCGGATATGAACCTGTAGCTTATCTCGGTTCCCAGGTGGTCGCAGGAACAAATCACTGCTTCCTTTGCAAATCCACAGTTATCTATCCCGGAGCAACGAACCGCTACACACTTGTGTATATCTACGAGAAGTTTGACGGAACAGAAGAGATCCTGAAGTTCAAAGATGTTACACTTCCCGGAACGGCAGATTCGGACGGCACACCCATCGCAGGTGGATGGAGATATACAGAAAATCCTGAAGCAGACGACAACATTACGGAAGTGGTTGATAAGGCAACAGCAAAGCTCTTAGGTGCAGAATACGAACCGGTAGCATATATCGGCAGCCAAGTCGTTGCAGGAATGAATCATGCGGTCTTATGCAGGGTAACAGCAGTCTCTCCCGATGCTGAGAGCGGATACGCACTCGTATACATTTACGAGGATCTGAACGGGGGAGTTGAGGTGCTGGAGATTAACGAGATTACACTTTCGATCGACGCATAATAAATATACGGAAGAAATCTAACAAATTCCCTCTGTTTTGTGGTAAAATTTCTTTAACATTTGGAAAGCCTTTTGCTTTTCATGTTAGAGAGATCGGGTAATCACAACAGGGGGAATCATTATGAAGAGATTATTGGCACTGGTTCTTGTAGGCGCGATGTCACTTGCATTGTTCGGATGCGGCAAGAAGGATTCCGGCAGCGGCAAAAACCGTGATGAAGATGATAAGCCCAAGGCTACAACTGAAGAAGTTGAAGAAGATGAAAGCGGAGATGACGCCGGAATCGGTTACTCACAGAAAGGCGAGAAAACCGCATTTTCAGTAAGTGCTGATATCGAGCTGACACAGGGTGCTTGGCTGGGCTTCATCCCCGGTACAAAGGGATTCAAGGACGAAGAGGAAGCAGACGAATACGATGTCCTCTTTACGTATATTGAAAACCCTGAGAAGAAGGATTCTGAAGACTATATCTTCCAGTTTGATAATGATTCCATTGGTGCACTGGATGACGGAGATTACATAATTGTACTTTGTGATGACGATGACAACGGAAAAGTCATACTTTATTTCCCCGCAGTTATCAAGGGTTCAAAGGTAAGCTGCGATTTCGATAAGATCGTTATCAACTGATAAGTCGGCACAAGTCTTATGACCATTCTCAAAGCTGAACAAAAAGATCTTCAGGAGATCCTGGAGCTTCAATACCTCGCTTACCAAAGCGAGGCAGCTTTGTTTGGCAGCAAAGACATTCCGCCTTTAAAGGAAACTATTGAAGAACTAAATGAAGAGTTCAATAAGGGTGTGGTATTAAAGCTTGTCGAGGACGATAAGATCATCGGTTCTGTCAGGGCATATGCGAAGAACGGAACTGCATATATAGGAAAGCTCATGGTCCATCCTGATCACAGATGCAAAGGCTATGGAACGCTGCTCTTAAATGAGATCGAGAAATGTTTTCCTGACTGCAGATATGAGCTCTTTACGAGTACGAGAAGTGAAGACAATATCCGTCTTTATCAGAAACTCGGATCATGATCTTCGACACCAAGAAGATAACCGACGAACTGGTTTTCGTTTATCTGGAAAAACAATAAAGATCAGTCAACTCTTTTATAGATAGTTCCGTCGTAGGCGAAAAGGACATAGATGTATTCGTCTGTGCCTTTGACGTCCCATACAAACTTGGGATCTTTTTGCTGGTTGTCCTGATCTATATAAACGACTGAACCGAGGTAATGTCCTTTGTCTGAAGCTGAGTAGTCATTGTCATAGTTTTCCGCATATGTGACACCGTCAATGACTATTTCATCAGATTCATGTCCGTTGTATGTGCCGATAACGTGATTAATGTCGTAGACGAATTTGATGCCTGATGCAAGAATTATGCATGCGATGGAAACAGCAATAATGATTGCAATCAGTCTTCTGTTGCCGCCGGCTTTTATGCCTTTGACAAAAAAGATAATTGCAGGGACGATTATTCCTGCGGCAAGGTGCATTAAAAATATGATCGTGAAGCCGAACATGTGAATTCCTTTCAGATCTTCTCGAAGATCTTATTCTCATCCTTTAAGGACTCATGAACATCTTCGATCATACGGAGATGTTTTTCTTTCTTTTTACGTGCGACAAATATGCCAATGATAAGATCGAGAGCTGTTATGACCAGGGGAGACCTGCGGAAACAGTCGATCCAAAAGTTGGCCGTTGTAACATCCATTTCTCCTCTGGCAACAAGCATGTAAAAATAAATATTGGCCCATACATATACGATGCACAACAATACAAACATGATAGGAGCAGCAATAACAAACGGCCGATAAAATCTGTAAAATGAAACTTTAGATTGTTTGTTCATTGATTTCTACCTCCTTTTGTATAGTGATTAAATGTCTTCGAAAAGAATATATCCGCCGTGTCCGTCTTCTCTGATTTCAAGGTCGGAAAGCGATGCGCCGAGCATCATTTCACGTGTGTATTCGCCGTCGATCTCGTGAACTTTGCCGTCGGTGTCAATGACGCTGAAGGTGAGTGTAAGTTCGAATGTTTCTCCTGTTGCGACCTGATTGCCGATCATCTGTTCGGTGAATTCGAAGTAAAGCAGCTCGCCCTTTTTGAATGCTGATTTATCTGCATTTTCCACACCGCCGGTTCTCTCTGATTCTCCGTTGATCGCAAGATCATAGCAGACGCTCATAACGTTCTCAGCGTTACAGACAACATCGATATTTACTCCGGACATCTCGTAGTGAATTCCCGAAGAACCCCAGGATTCAAAACTGCCTGACCTGATGTAGGATGGAGTATAGATATCCTTGTTCTTCGTGTCTGTTGCCCTTAAGAATTCAGGCTGGTCCATGATGCCGCCGACGTGCTTGATCATGAGGTAGTTATCGAGAGGATCTTCATTAAGTGAATAGATGCGTGTGTTCTTGTCGTCGTCCATGTAACCGACGCATTCTCTGATGGAGTCATCAGACATCTTATCGTTCAGTTTTCCAAAGTATGAATATGTCCTTCCCTGGTAATTGAACAATGTCTCTCCCTGGTCTTTGTCGTAGGAACTCTCGATCGATGTCGCATTTGGAGGGAGCTCCAGGCTGCCGTTATCCCTGTTAAACATTGAACAGCCTGAAAGCAGTACCGCTCCGCACAAACTCACTATCAAAACCTTATTCCATTTCATTTTCTTATTCCCCGCTAATCCCTTTGCACTTGTTATGCTGAGGTAATGATACACCTCTAAAACTCGTTTTGCAACATAAATTTATCGAAAAACAATAATTATTTGTTGTTTGACTTGACGAAAGAACTTTGCTGTTTCCGGGATGTAAGGATTAATTTATACACGCGCGGGAACAAAAAAGACTCATTTTCTACAATGCTTATTCATAAGTTATGTTTATAATCGTCGTATAAGGAATAAGGAGGCTGTATTTATGCAACAGCGAAAAGGTATCTCCATTTTAGGTTACGGATGCATGAGGTTTACAAAGAGCGGCGCTAGCATCGACTTTGATAAGGCCGAGAAGGAATTCATGCGTGCGTTCGAACTCGGAGTTAATTATTACGACACAGCATATATCTATCCGGGAAGTGAAGAACTCGTCGGCCGCATAATCGAGAAGAACGGCATCCGCGACAAGATCAATCTCGCTACCAAACTCCCGCAGTATCTCATCAACAACCGCTCAGGTCTTGACAAATATTTCAATGAGGAATTAAAGCGACTCAGGACTGATTATGTCGATTACTATCTCATGCACCACATGACAGATTTCCAGCAGTGGGAGAAGCTTCAGGCACTGGGTATCGAAGAGTGGATCGCAGAGAAAAAGAAGAGCGGCCAGATCAGAAATGTCGGTTTCTCTTTTCACGGTGACACAGCAATGTTCAAGAAGATCCTGAACGCATATGACTGGGACAGTTGTCTTGTCCAGTATAACTATTTCGATGAGCACACACAGGCTGGCCGCGCAGGCATTCAGGCTGCTGCTGAGAAGGGAGTCAAGGTGTTCATCATGGAGCCTTTGCGCGGAGGTAAACTTGTTGACCTTCTGCCTGAGAAAGCCAAGAAAGAGATCGCCAACGAGCGTCACGGAAGAACACCTGCCGAGTGGGCCTTCAGATGGCTCTGGGACCAGCCCGAGATCACATGTGTTTTGTCCGGCATGAACTCCATTGCAATGGTCGAAGAGAACTGCCGCATAGCATCTGAAGCCAAGGCCGGAGATTACGGTCCTGAAGAAAAAGAATTCATCGAGAAGATCAAGTCTTACATTATCGAGAGCACGAAGGTAAACTGCACCGGCTGCAGATACTGCATGCCTTGTCCCAAGGGTGTCGACATTCCTACGATCTTCTCTTGCTATAACCACATGTATTCCGAGAGCAAGAGCTCCGGCCGTCTCGAGTATTTCCAGACGATCGGCCTTCGAATGACGCCTGCCGATGCCTCGCTCTGCGTTAAGTGCGGCAAGTGCGAGAAGCACTGCCCCCAGAGCATCCCGATCAGGGAAAAGCTCGTGGAAGCAGACAAGCATCTCCGCCCCTGGTGGCAGAAGATCTACCTCAAGGCTGCTCGCCGTGTCATGGTCGGAAAGAAAAAATAAGATAATCACCCGTGCTGATTAAATTCAAATTAACCATTGAAACGTGACATCTTTTCATAAGCTCACGCGGGTGCATTGCTTTTGTATACGCAAGATGTTACTTTATGCTCAATAGTTCTGAATGCGGAAGGTATTTCCTGACGCGGAAGGCTTTAAGTAAATTTTCATACTTAATTGCTTCAGAACCTTGTTTGCGTTAGAGGCGCAAAAGGAGGTCAAATGGAGACGAGAGTTGCAATTATCGGCATCATTGTCGAGAATCCCGATTCAGTGTCACAGATCAACGACATCCTCCACGAAGTGAGGGATTATGTCGTCGGCAGAATGGGTATTCCTTATCGTGAAAGGAATATCTCCATTATCAGCGTCGTCGTCGATGCGCCGGAGAGCCTGATAAGTTCAGTGTCAGGCAAGATCGGCATGCTCGAAGGCGTCTCGGCCAAGATCACTTACTCGAGATTGACCAATGGCATCTGATGTTCAGAGCGTATTAGAAAAGCTCGTTTCAGGCGGAGATATCTCACGCGAAGAGATCATCTTACTTCTCGAAAACCGTAACGGAGAAATACAGTCTTATCTGGCTCAAAAAGCTTCCGCGGTTGCAAGAGAAAACTATGGCAACAAGGTCTTTGTAAGAGGTCTTATCGAGTTCACCAATTACTGCAAAAACGACTGTTATTACTGCGGCATAAGATGCAGCAATAAGAATGCATCCAGATACAGGCTTACCCGTGAAGAGATACTTGAATGTGCTTCCCGTGGATACGATCTGGGTTTCAGGACGATAGTCATGCAGGGCGGTGAAGATCAGTTTTACAAAGACGATCTCATAGCGGATATCGTAAAGTCAATTAAGAGTGAACATCCTGACTGCGCAGTCACATTGTCTATCGGCGAGAAGAGTTTTGAATCCTACAAAAAGTTTTTCGATGCCGGCGCGGACAGATACCTGTTAAGACATGAGACAGCAGATGCTGAACACTATGCAAAACTTCATCCGTCTAATCTTTCTTCAGAGAACAGAAAGCAGTGCCTTTTTAACCTCAAGAAGATCGGATTCCAGACAGGTGCGGGATTCATGGTCGGATCACCTTATCAGACAAATGAGAACATCGCTGACGATCTTTTATTCCTGAAAAAACTCGATCCCGAGATGATCGGTATCGGTCCGTTCATTCCACATAAGGAAACACCTTTTGCAGATGAACAGGCAGGCACGCTCGAACTTACGCTTTATCTGCTGAGCATTATCAGACTGATGCTTCCGACAGTTCTTCTGCCGGCAACAACGGCGCTCGGCACGATCGATCCCAGAGGAAGAGAACTTGGAATACTTGCAGGAGCAAACGTAGTAATGCCGAATCTGTCGCCTGTAAGCGTTAGGAAGAAATACGATCTCTACGACAACAAAATATGCACAGGTGAAGAAGCTGCCGAATGCATGAACTGTCTTAAGAGAAGAATCGAAAGTATCGGCTACGAGATCGTCACCGACAGAGGCGACAACGTCAGATACGTTAAAGAACATTAAGCTTCAACATCACATCGATTTATTTAAGAAAGAGGTATGGAATATGTACGATCCTAAATCATTAAAAGCAGAAGAATTCATCGACAACGAAGAGATACTGGAATCTCTTAAGTATGCAGACGAGAACAAGAGCAACGTCGAAGTCATCGACGCAATCCTCGAGAAGGCCAAAGAGCGCAAGGGCCTTTCTCACCGTGACGCATCCGTTTTGCTCGCATGCGACATCCCCGAAAAGAACGAGGAGATCTATGCACTTGCAGAGCAGATCAAGAAGGATTTCTACGGCAACAGAATCGTTCTTTTTGCACCCTTGTATCTTTCCAACTACTGCATCAACGGATGCACATACTGCCCTTATCACGGAAAGAACAAGACCATTCCGAGAGTTAAGCTCACACAGGAGCAGATCAAGGCTGAGGTTATCGCATTGCAGGACATGGGTCACAAGAGACTTGCGATCGAAGCAGGTGAGGACCCGGTAAACAATCCTATCGAATACATCTTGGAGAGCATCAAGACGATCTACTCGATCAAGCATAAGAATGGCGCGATCAGACGAGTAAACGTTAACATCGCAGCTACTACAGTAGAGAACTACAGAAAGCTTCACGAGGCAGGCATCGGAACATATATCCTCTTCCAGGAAACATATCACAAAGAGTCTTATGAGGTCCTTCATCCGACAGGACCCAAGCACGATTACGCTTACCACACAGAGGCTATGGACAGAGCGATGGAAGGCGGCATCGATGACGTCGGACTCGGCGTTCTCTTCGGACTCGATAAGTACCGTTATGAATTCGCCGGACTTCTCATGCATGCAGAGCATCTTGAGGCAGTTCACGGCGTAGGTCCCCACACGATCTCAGTTCCCCGTCTTTGCCCCGCCGACGATATCGATGTAAACGATTTCTCCAATGCGATTGACGATGACATTTTCGCGAAGATCGTAGCATGCATAAGGATCGCAGTTCCTTACACCGGCATGATCGTTTCCACACGTGAATCACAGAAGTCCAGAGAGCGTGTTCTCCACCTCGGTATCTCACAGATCTCCGGCGGCTCCAGAACATCCGTCGGCGGTTACACACACGAGGAAAGAGTCGACGAGACAGCACAGTTCGACGTATCCGACACGCGTACTCTTGACCAGGTAATGAAGTGGCTCATCGATATGGATTACGTTCCTTCATTCTGCACCGCTTGCTACCGCGAAGGCAGGACCGGCGACAGATTCATGGCCCTCTGCAAAGCAAAGCAGATCCAGAACTGCTGTCTGCCTAACGCCCTCATGACACTCAAGGAATATCTCGTTGACTACGCATCTCCCGAGACACGTGAAGTCGGCGAAAAGCTCATCGAGAAGAATATTCCTGACGTTACAAACGAGAAGGCAAGAGCAGTGCTCAGAGACAGACTCATTAAGATCGAGAACGGTGAGCGTGACTTCAGATTCTGATCTTTCGAAAGAACGGGCGCACTATTACGACATGAGGGCGGAAAAGTTCAGTCTTTTGTTCCATCTATAGACTGAACTTTAGACTGAAAAATCGCGTCAAACACAAAAAGTTCAGTCAAGACTTCCGTCTGGAGACTGAACTTTTGACTGAACAATTGAGTCCGGCAACCCTGATTTTTCGAAGGAACCCTTAGCGGAAATCTGAACTTGAAACACTAAACAGAGGTAAATTATGGAACGCACACACATCGCTTTTTTCGGACGCCGTAATGCAGGCAAATCGAGCCTTGTAAACAGGTTTACATCACAGGAACTGTCGATCGTATCTGATGTTGCAGGTACGACGACTGACCCTGTCAGAAAGACCATGGAACTTCTTCCGCTGGGACCTGTCGTAATCATCGACACGCCCGGAATCGACGACGAAGGACAGCTCGGTTCGCAAAGGATTGAGAGGAGTCTTCGTGTGATCGATGAGACTGACATTGCCATTCTCGTTGTAGATGCAAGTGCGGGCTTGGGAGATGACGAGAAGAGCCTGATCGATGCTTTTACCAGGCGCAAGATCCCTTATCTTGTCGTGTTCAACAAGAGCGATCTTGACGTCACCATTCCTGATGTTGAGAATTCAATGTCCGTTAGCGCCCTTAAAGGTGAAGGCATTGAGGAACTCAAGGAAAAAGTTGCAGTCATCATCCGTGAACGCGAAACGCGTCCACTTGTATCCGATCTCGTTGATGAAGGCGACCTTGTAGTGCTCGTCGTTCCCATCGACAAATCAGCGCCGAAGGACAGACTCATCCTGCCGCAGCAGATGGTAATAAGAGATCTTTTGGGCAAGGGCGCGATCCCTGTAGTCGTTAAGGATACAGAGCTTGCAATAGCTCTCGAAAGGGTCGGCAAGGTAAGGATGGTCATCACCGACAGCCAGGCTTTCGGCAAGGTGTCGAAGATCGTACCTCCCGAGATCCCTCTTACATCTTTTTCTATCCTGATGGCAAGATTCAAAGGCATCCTCGACCAGTCAATAGAAGGCGCGAACATGCTTGATAAACTTGAGAGCGGTGCAAAGATCCTCATCAGCGAAGGCTGCACACATCACCGCCAGTGCGAAGACATCGGGACAGTTAAGCTCCCCGGCTGGATCAGGGAATATACCGGCAAGGATTTTGAGTTCTCGTTTACTTCAGGACTCGAGTTCCCCAAAGACCTGTCGGGCTTTGATCTCATAATCCACTGCGGAGCGTGCATGCTCGGCGAGACCGAAGTAGCGAGCCGTTACCGAAAAGCATCTGAACAGGGTGTGCCCATGACGAATTACGGTATTGCCATAGGTAAGATGAAGGGAATACTTGCAAGGGTTATCGATTTCTGAATATGAATTTGCTAAAGGGATGCTATTAACGGCATCCCTTTTTCGAAAGCAGATATATTTACCTACTGAAATTCGAAAACCTGATTTCAGTAAGTGACTAACTCATCTTGATAGTTTTATAGCAGCCAAGTGTGCTACTTCATGAACTGTATATTCGATGATAAGTATTGCTGTAATAAGGGCAAGCAGTCCCAAAAGGTAAAACTTTTCGCCGGTAAGGCTAAGCAACCATTTCAGTGGCGTATCAGAAGGCGGGTAAGACAGGAACATGTAGTTCTGGCCTGTCCTGCTGTTAAAAAGGTATATCGGAGGAACCGTAATAAGCAGGAAAAGATATGAGTACCAGAAATGTCTGAAAGTCACATATATCTTTCCGCGGAAGAGGAAGACCAAGGATATAAAAACGGTCAGAGAATGAGTAAAGAAGCAGAGCAGTGGCAGATAAGACCAGAAAGGTCTGTAGGTCCAGTCTGGGAAAATAAGAGCAGCAACGGATCCTGGCATGATCAGCACCAGAGATATCTCGGCAAAGAACGACTGGATCTTTCCACGCGATAAAACAGCGATCAGGTTAACGAATAATCCGAGATTGCAAAGGTGAAGCGGCAAGAAGCCAATGATGTCGCCGCCTTCTCTTATGAGCAGGACATCCTGGACCACTTCGCCTGCAAGTGCTGCTATGGACAGGAGGATTACTGCGATGGAAACTTTCTGTTTTGACAGATTCCGCATGAACAGAAGCCCTGCAGTAATTGCAACAGCGATAAAAATGAGCATTCCGATGTGCTCGGGACAGAAGTGCCTGAATGAGTCCATCTGTAAACCGCTTTCGTTATAGATTGATTTCATTGTATCACTTAGATTTTTGCGCATGAACAAGGTGTGTACAAAAAGAGCAATTCAAATAGCCGATACTACAACATTATTCCCATATGCCTGTCGCATTTTAGTCAATCGTTTTCATCAGTTAACATGCTCAAAGTGATATTTTTACATAGGGTTTTATACCCGGGATAATAACATTGAGGTAAAAACAATGAAGAAAACGATACTTACAAAGGCTGTCTCATTAGCGCTCTGCGCTTCCATGGCTGTATCTTTTGCAGCCTGCGCGGCAAGCGGCACTAAAGAGACAGAAGAAGAGACAACTCTTATCTCAAAACCTGAGAATGACGGAACTACTGAAACCTCTGAAGAGACTTCTGAGACTACACCGGAGACAACAGCTGAAGCGACTACGGAAGCTTCAACCGAGGCTACGACTACGGAGACAACGGCTCCGAAGGTCAATCCTTATGAGAGATTCATTGAAGATTACGTGAATGCGATCAAAAACCATTCGGACACATGGTATTACGGACCTGATTACGATGGTGATACAGTTATTCCGCCGGAAGGCACGGTCGGACTTCTTGTCATACAGGAACGCGAAGCTATCAGCTATACGCTTCTGGACATGGATAAGGATGGTACGGACGAGCTCATTTTCGGAAGCACATGTGTAATGGCAGACGGGACCACCTTTGTGAACGTTACCGGTGTTGTTGTTATGACCGGTGAGGACGAGTACAAGATCGTTGCGGCCGGCTGGGACAGAAGCACCCTCACTTATGCCGGCGGAGTCATGTTCGTTAACTCCGGATCAGGCGGAGCAGCCCTTCATGTCGACACGATTTATCAATATAACAGTGTTACAAAGTCGATGGATACGGTATGTGAGCTCATTACCGAGTATGAAGGGGAAGATGCTGACGGAATTCCGATTCCGCGTTATTCATTGTTCGAAGGTGACAATTATCACTACAACTCATCATCGGCTTATGAGAGCGCAGATGCCACCTGCCACGACGATGAAGCTCTGAACAAATATAACCAGATGCTGGATGCTGCCAACCAGAACATAAAAGACATTCCCGTGATCGAGTGGAACAAAGTCCCGCTTAATTAAGGATTAAACACAGAAAATACAAGGCCCCGGACTGGTTTTGATCCGGGGCTTTTTTCTTGCATTCTTCGCGAAAAGGCCTTCTCCAAAGCAAATTTCCATTTTATTCATCAAAACAGATTGAAATGTGCTTCTATTCATATAATAATTATATAGAAGATTAAAATACTTTGAGGAACATGATGAAGACCAACAGAAGGACGCTATTTCTCACACTTGGCGCAACATTTGTTTTAATAGCATTGCTTGTTACTTATACGTCCAGCCTGGTGTATATATCGTCTTATACATATATCAATGAGCTCGGTAATGACAAGACTTCCGCCATTGCATCTGATCTTGAGAATTATCTGGAGAATGCAAGCTCGGTCCTCTGGATTACTGCCGATACGGTAGATCACATGGTCGCCAGTGGGGCCTCCAAAGAAGAGATCGTCGAATACATCACCCGTGAGTCAACTAATGCTGCAGACCAGTTCGATGACAGCTATACGGGTTATTACGGTGTCATCAACGGCGAATACGTAGATGGTGTCGGCTGGGTACCTCCGGAAAATTACGATGCCACAGAAAGAGACTGGTATAAGGATGCCATTGCCGCAGACGGTCAGACGCTGGTCGTATCTCCTTATGTCGATTCACAGACGGGTGATGTCATTCTCTCAGTATGTAAAGCGCTTTCTGATAAACAGAGCGTTTTGGGCATGGATCTCATGCTTTCAGATGTCCAGGAAAAAGTTGAAGACATAACGATCAACGGCAACGGGTATGCGTTTATCGTCGATTACGAAGGCACTGTCATTGCCCACCGTGACAGCAGGGAAAAGGGTAAGAATTACTACGAAGATCCTGACAAGGATGAGATCTACGATAAGATCATGAATGTCGATAAGGATAATTTCGAGATGGAGATAGACGGCAAAAAGTGCACTGTCTTTGTCGATGATATCCTTTCACAGTGGCAGATTGCGATCGTTGTCGAGAACAGTGCGCTCTATAGGGATACTAGAAATGTCCTTATCGTAAGTGTGCTTATCGGAGTTGTTGTTTTCTCGTTGATAGCCGGTTTCTACATAATCGCTTACAACTACGAGCGCAAGGTCAACAAGCGTATGGAAGAGGTTAATGCTCTTGAGCAGAAGAGGGAATATGAAGCAAAGATCCTCATGCTCGAGAAGGCTGCTGCTGACAGCGCGAATAAAGCGAAAAGTGATTTCCTTGCAGATATGTCACACGAGATCAGAACGCCTATCAATGCCGTTCTCGGTATGAATGAAATGATCTTAAGAGAGTCAAAAGACGACCAGATCCTTGAGTATTCATCCAACATCAAGAGTGCAGGCAATACGCTGTTATCGATTATTAATAACATTCTCGATTTCTCTAAGATCGAAGACGGCAAGATGTCTTTGGTTCCCGTTGAATTCGACTTTGCGGAACTCATCAGCAGTCTTGTTAATTCGATCAGTGAGCGTGCGCGTTCCAAGAAGCTCGGATTCCTTGTTGATATCGATGAATCAGTTCCGTCAAAGCTTTACGGTGATGACGTAAGGATCAGCCAGGTAATAATGAACCTTCTTACAAATGCCGTTAAATATACTGAGACCGGCAGCGTAACGCTTATGGTACGTAACATCGGAATCAATGAAGATAACGTCAAGCTCAGCTTTGATGTAATCGACACGGGTATCGGAATCAAGGAAGAAGATCTGGGCAAGCTCTTTGAGTCTTTCGAGAGGATCGAAGAAAAGCGCAACCGTCATATCGAAGGAACCGGTCTTGGTATTTCAATCGTCACCAAACTCCTTGCCATGATGGACAGTAAACTTGATGTCGAGAGTAAATACGGTGTCGGTTCGGTATTCGGTTTTGAGCTGTCGCTCCGCGTAATTGATGAGACGCCCATCGGCAAATACGAGGAGAAGAGAAAGGCCGGTCAATACAACCGCGATGATTCCGACCGTCTCTATGCTCCTGATGCTAAAGTTTTGGTTACTGACGATAATGCAATGAATCTCAAGGTTGCAGTCAACTTCCTGAGAATCTTCGGCATTGAACCTGCCACAAGTTCTTCAGGCCTCGAGACTATCGAACTTATGCGGAAGGATAAGTACGACATTCTTTTCCTTGACCACATGATGCCTGTCCTCGACGGTTTTGAGACACTCAAGGCGTTGAAAGACGAAGAGCTTCTTAATGATACAAAGGTTATCGCTCTGACTGCGAATGCCGTTGTAGGTGCTGAAGAAATGTATCTTAATGCCGGTTTTGACGGCTATCTGTCAAAGCCTGTTACGATCGATAATTTCGAGAAGGCACTTAAGAATTATCTGCCTGATTATCTTATCTCAGACGCGAAAAGAGTTACTGAAAAGCAAGAGGATCCTCACTCATTGGATAAGATGCGTGCTCTCGGACTTAACGTTGATGCAGCTCTCGGATATGCCGGCGGCGAAGAAGACTTCTATCTGGAACTTCTTACCGACTACGCGAACAGTGCAGAAGAAAAGTGCGAATCACTTGATTCTTTCCTTGCCAATAATGATCTTAATAACTACGAGATCCTTATTCATTCTCTTAAGAGCACATCCAGGATGGTCGGTGCCGACGATCTGTCTGATCAGGCCAGGGACCTTCAGGATGCTGCAGGCAAAGAAGAGATCGAATATGTAAAGGATCATCATACTGTGTTTGTCAGGGACTTTAAGGCGCTGGCAGAGAAGATCCTGAACTGATTATTTATATCTCGGGATTGCTGTATATTTCAGAGTTCTCGAATTCGATCTTTGCTTTGGAATCGTAATAAGTCTCGGCTGAAGGCCTGGGACCTACGACCATATTTGTCTCATTTAGAAGATCAATGTAAGAATCGTGTCTCTTGACGGAAAGTTTTGTGACCGGTCTTGTCAGGAATTCGAGGATCGGCTCGATTTTTCCAATGTTGGGTTTTATATTTAGCATTCCCATAAAGAGCAGCATTCCGATAGAGGGTGCACTGACAAGAAGCACCAGCAAGAAGAAAAGTCCTGTGCCGGACAAAATGAATTTCATTCCTGCATAAAACAACGCTGCGAGTAATGCCAGGAATATAGCGATGACCAGAAGAACCAGAAGGGCATCTACTGTCCTGTGACCGATAAGACGCATTCTTCTCTTTGTTTTATCAACCGGCAGATACCCGTCTGTTTTTCCGGTCTGTCCGTTTACCGCGATCATGTAGTTTTTATCGTCATATCTGTAGTTCAGGAACCATACGGGATAGAGAGCATAGTTATGCTCAAGATCGTAGGGCTTTACACCGCATGCACCGAACTTGATCGAATCGTAGCCGCTGAAAGACATCGCGGCAGTCTCGCGCCCGTATTCCTGCATACGAAGAAGGATGCGGTCGCAGAGATTATCCGAAGTCAGATTGAATTTCTGGGCATAGAATCCCTGCAGGTAAGAAGAATTAAATTCCACTCTCTGTGAGATGTCGAACGGCTCGATTGCTTCCATAAGGCCGTCGGCTATTTCGAGCGAACCGTCGAAAGGAACGTTGTTGTACTTAACGTCGAAGTCTGACATCAAAGTATATTTGTCTTTATAAACGGCACGCTGCTTAAAGCCGTCTCCTCTGGCACTGACTTTGCACCTGGAACTCATTATCCAGAAGGGGACGTAAATGCCCTGGATGTTATTGAGATTGCTCTTGTTAAAGTAATCGCGCGGAACGTATTTTTTCCCTTTCGCAAATTCAACGAATTTCTCTTTCGCCTCATCTTTTGTTATCTTGAACGGGATAAGGTAATCCGGTCTGAACTGCTTTGTAAGTCTCCTGGTAATGATTGCGGGAGAGCCGCAGAATGAGCAGCATGTTGCAGCGGTGTTCTTATCTGTGATAAGTTCCGCACCGCAGTTGTCACACACGATTGCGCACTTGTCATCTTCTTTCTCACCTGCAGCGCCTTTGTCGATCTCCGGGAGCAGGTTTAAAAGCTCGAGTTTTTCCGGAGTATAAGTGTTTCCGCAGAAACCGCATTTGAGCAGCTGTCCGACGGGATCGAAAACAAGCTTGCCTCCGCATGAAGGACACTTGGAGTCTTTTGAAGAATAGATATTCATATCTTCGGCAGGCATGCCCAACATAGTTAACCCCCCATATTCCATAAACCGGTATTCCGATATTTATTATACTATCAATTACATACGGGAAGGAAATTATACAGTTTTGTTTTCTTTGGTTGAGTCTCATTCAACTGACCGTTGTTTGAAAAAGAACCTGATTAGCAATACGATATCATCAAGATGCATGCACGACTAAAACATTACGATAAACGAAGGAGATATTAAGATGGGAAAGACAATAGGAAATAACATTAAATCTTTCAGAAAGAACAAGGGTTTTACTCAGGAAGAATTAGCGGACCTCTTAAGCGTTACACCACAGGCGGTAAGCAAGTGGGAATCAGAAAACAGCCTTCCTGATGTATCGATGCTGATACCTCTTGCACAAGTCCTCGGAGTAAGTACCGATGCTCTTCTGGGATATGATTCGCTGTCAGAGAATGAAGCGGTTATAGCACGTGTCAGAGAGACTGTCGCAGGCATGGACAGCAGTGATGAAGGCAGGGCTCAAAGAGCACTACGCATAAGCGAATACCTCTCGACTGAGACAGCACTTAATCCCGGATGCTTCGAGATAATCAAGGACTTCGCAGAAGAGACGGCAAACCTCAGTATGTACGCTGATCCGGTTCTTGAAGGCGCATTCCCTGATGACATGGACCGCATCGAAAAACTCTATAAAGATGCCATCCGCAAAGGTGCATATCTTATCGGTCACTGCACTGATAAGGTGCTTATCGATCAGACGCATTATGCACTTGCGTGGATCTACATTCACGAGAAAGATTTTGATAACGCGAGAGCTCACATCAATGTTCTGTCTGATATTTCCACTAACAGGATCAAGGAAAAGCTCAGCATGGAGCTGACGTTTTTCGAGAGCGGATTCGGAAAGATGAAGGAAGACATTGAAGCTAATTCGATCGTGTTGTTCGACCTCGTTGCCAGCATGCTCAACACTTACGGCGAGAACTACGGATGGTGGGGAGAAAAGGAAGAAGCACTCGAGATGTGCGAATGGTGCGAGAGGATCGTGGATGCGTTTGAATCAAGAAAAGGTGCAGTTGATATGAATCATTATATGAGAGTAAAAAGAAGCCTTGCCTTCTTCAAGATGGTAGCAGTCAAAAGGGCCGGTGACGACGAAGGAGCCGAAAAGCTTTATGGGGATTATGCAAAAGAAGTAGCGGCATCGGATCTGACTGACGAGCAGAAGCAGGTGATGATGGATCTCATGAATAATGACATCGCGCACTATGGAAAGTATTCAGAGTAAAAAGAGTTTAAACTCCTGATCTGATCCTGCTCACGTCCATGACTGCCTTGCGGTCCGGATCTGGCATGACCTTGACCTTTCGGCCTGCTTTGACGACGAGTACGCCGTCGCCGGGTTCGACTTCTTTGAAGACTTCAGGACTTACGGAAAAACACATGAGAGATTCGTCTTTGTCTTCCATGTAGATATCGAAAATATACTGGTAAGAAGAGTTTCTTCCATCCCTATTTTCCATCTCTCTTGAAGCAGTGAGAACGACACCTTTCCTTATGCCTTTGATGCCGGCGATGATCTCATAAACCAGCATGCCGCAGCCGAACATTCCGGCACCTAAAATGATCAAAGAAAGCAGCTTAATGATAAGACTGTCTGAAGGCGCGATGAGGAATGCGGTAAAGAAATATGTGCAGGCAGTAAACCCGATCGAAAAGATTACGAGAAAGCCCATGTTAGCTTTAATGTGGGCTTTCTTTACTCTTTTCAAAAGAGCCTTGTCTTCCTCTCGGATCTTGTCAAAAACAAGATCTTTTACTGATACGTTTTTCTTCAGATAATCTGAATAGTGATTGCCCATGTTACCGCCTTAAGATTTTCCTGTATAATACCCGCAGCCCAATTAAATCATTGTATATTTCCGGCTATATTTATCGGATATTCCTGATAAATATGCCGCTGTAGTTAATTATACAGAAAAGTATAGTATACTTTGAAACTGTAATTCCTTTGTCGGGAGTCAGAATATCAAGGGTGGTCAGGTCTTAATGGTACTTGCTTATTATGTTTCAATGTGTGCGCTGTCGCTTGTATGCTGCACAATATACTTTTTCATTAAGCGCAAGTATTTTCCTTTCCGCTATGCAACCGTATTCATCCTGGCTTTTCTGTCCCAGTTTTGCTATGTCCTTCTCGCGATTTCCAAGGATGTCAGGGAAGCACTGGTCATATATAAATTCCTTTACATCGGAGGATGCTTTTTGCCTTTGGCAGGGCTTTTCATGATCTTGTCCGTATGCAAGATCGAACTGCCGAAATGGGTGAGATTCATCCTGATATTATTATCCGGTGCAACCTATTGTCTTGTTTTATCTGCCGGCTACAGCCCGCTGTTTTACAAGAGTGTCAACATCGAATTTAAAAATGGTGTTACCGTGCTTGTAAAAGATTACGGTCCGCTTCACATCCTGTTCTATATCGAGATAGGAATCTTCCTTGTGCTGACAATTTCTGCCGTCGTTTACGGATGGATAGAAAAACCTAACGCATCAAGAAAGAATCTTGTGTTAGGCTCTTGCCTCGAGATCATCGCGATCATTGCATTCTTCGTCGGAAGAATATTCACTAAGGATGTCGAGTGGATGGCATTGGCTGACCTGATCATCGAGATTGGGTTCCTGTTCATCATGAATAACATCGGCCTTTACACTGTTGATGACATGGTCAGCAGTTCCATTTTCGCTGATGGCGGATTCGGATATATTTCTCTCGATTTCAAGAAGCGTTATTTAAGCTCAACTGATGTGGCTAAGAAGTTCATCCCTGAGATAGCGGATAACCACGCCGACCATCACATTGAAGATGAAGAACTAAGAATGCTCTTTGAAGGCTGGGTTGATGAATTTAAAGAAAATAACGCATCACAGAATCACACATTCAAAAACGGTGATACCGAATATTATGTCCGTGTAAGTTTCCTTTACGACGGAATGAAAAAACGCGGATATCTTCTTGAGATCGCAAAGGAAGCTATTAATCATCCGGTACCTGCACCGGTTGAAACAAATATTTAATCAAACCACTGCTTCTCGAAGTCTTCGAGCGGAACAGGCTTGGAGAAGTAATATCCCTGATAAAGTTTGCATCCCATTGCGTAGAGTATCTCAAACTGTTTTGCAGTCTCAACACCTTCCGTGAGCGTTGCGATGTTGAGCTCTTCGGACATGTTGATTATGTTCTTGATGATTATTCCGGACTTCATGTTGCGCTCGGAATCTTTCAAAAATTCCATGTCGATCTTGATGACGTCGATGTTCATGTCCTTAAGCAGGTTAAGGGATGAGAAGCCGCTTCCGAAGTCGTCCATCTCAACGATGAATCCTGATGCGCGAAGTTCGTCGACTGTCTTCAGGATATCCATGGAATCAGACATCATGGCAGTCTCGGTGATCTCGACTCTGAGCTTGACCGGGTCGATCCCGTGTTCTTCAACGAGAGTTTTAAGTGTCGGGACAACATCCATGTAGTAGAAATCCTTAGGTGAGATGTTGATCGAGATGAAAGCTTCGATGCCTCTTTCTTTCCAGTTTGCAAGTATCTCGCATGCGCATCTCCACATGTGCTTGTCGACCTCTGCGATAAGTCCGTTGCGCTCGAAAACAGGGATGAACATTCCCGGGTTCATGAAGCCTTCATCAGGATGTATCCATCTTACAAGTGCTTCTGCACCTGCGAGCATTCCGCGTGAATCCACGATGGGCTGGAGATAAGGTCTGATCTGTCTTGTCTCGATCGCGTTCTTGAGCTGGTTTGTGATCAGCTGGTTATGTATGATCTCGTTCCTCAGTTTATCGTCGTAGTAAACGATTATGTCGTGATAGTTGTCGCGTATCATAGTTGTGGCAAGACGCGCACTGTCGAAGAAGAGCGGAACATCGATTTCGTCTTCGGGTGTGATGTCATAGATTCCGAAGTGCATAAGGATCTTATGCTCCAGATTGTCATCCTTGATGGTAAAGTTCTCAAGACGTGTCTTGACCGCATCCTCGTTGAACTTTGACTTGTCAAACAATATGCCGAATGAATCATCGGAAAGTCTGCCGTAAAGACACTTGCTGCTGACGTTGCCGGTGATGAATCCGGCGATCTTCTTTATCGTGAGTTCGGCGAATTCTTTTCCGAAGACATCGTTGATCATCTTGTAATTTGAGACTTCAATATAACCGATCATGTAGTCTGTCTCATGATCATCCTTAAGCCTCTTGCTTATGTTCTCGTAAAGATATTCTTTTGTATAAAGTCCCGTCAGGTAATCGTGAGTGGCTCTGTACATCTCACGTTTGATCTCGCGCTGATCATCGGTAATATCACGTATGCTCAAATAGGAACCCGTAATCTTTCCCTTTTCATCAACAGTGGAACGCATTGCAAGATGCGTGTACTGTTTGTCATCGCCCGTACCCAGAGTGACTCTCTTAAACCATCCGCTGCTTTCGAGATCGAGTTCATCACCAAACAGATACTTGAGATTATCTTTTACGTTATCGTAATTATCCTTGGATACGCCGATGAGTTCTCTCCCGGGTTTGTTTGTCCAAATGCATTTGCCGTTCTTGTCGAAGAAGAAAAGTGCATCCGGCATGTCTGATGCCATTCCGGCAAGCATTCTGTCCAGAACTTTCATTGATCTGAAATGTATCGAGAAGAAGTATACAAGCAAACCCAAAAGACCGAATCCTATCATGGACATGTCCATCGGTTTTCTTGAGAAGATGTAGTAGGATTCTACTGCTCCGGTCATGATGATCGACAAAACGATTACCGCGTACTTGTCTCTATATACCTTGGGTGACTGTATCATCTTAATGACGAAAACCACGAGCACCGCCAGGAACAATCCATAACATACGATCCTGTGATAAGTCTGTCCGAGCTTTGGGACGAGTCTGAAATATAATTTGTTCTCAACAAGGATCTTCTCTGTTGTGAAACTAAGCTTCAGGAACGGGTTCATGGCGTACTGAATTAAATCAGCAACGAAAAGGGTACATACAAGGATATTCAGTCCTCTCTTCGGCTTGCCCATGTCGCAATAGACATGTGTGAAATACCACAGAGAGTAGATCGCGCAGTCCATTCCGATAAAGTAGATATAGTAGCCTACAGTCGATATAGTTCTTTGAGTGGAAAGGATAAGTATGAGGTTGCCCAGCACCGGAATGGCTAGTCCGGCAAGAAGGAATGACAGGGCTTTACCGATAGGCTTCCTGGATTTCTTTGCAATAACCATACAAACAAGAAGTGCAATTATCAGTATTCCGAATGCTACTGACAACCCGGTTCTCATAAAATGCCCACCCTTTCGCTATTTTATCCATATTTTAACATCGTATATATAAATACTCATTCACACGCGTGTTACTTATTATTAATAATCTGTATTTACCAGCAGCAGTTTTTAGACGTGGAAACTAAGCGGCATAATGGTTTGACGCTAATAAGCGACGGCAGAGCCTTTTCCGGAGTTGTTAATGAGTGAGTGAAATATTTGTGTCTGCTTTTCAGGTAGCATATGCTAACAAGTCTTACAATTGTTTTTTCATATATCAGGATTATTAGTACAAAATGTCTGTTTGACACCTGTTTTTCGAAATGTTAAATTAAAAATGTAATTCCCATGGGGGAGTAGCAAGCGCTCCGGCGTAGCAAGTCAACATCCTGGCATCACTGCCTGGCTTGTTTTAAATTGCGAGACTCATGTATAGCTTAACTATACATGTGTTATAAATTGCAAAACATATTTACGATTAATAGCCCAAGTATAGTCCCGCTGTACTTGGGTCTTTTGTTGTTTAAAGGCTTTAGGGAATTGAAAAATCTATAAAGTCAGGAGAACAGCAGTATGGAAGAAAATTTCCTGGAGATCAAAGATCTCAAGAAGAGTTTTGGCACGGGTGAAGCAAGGCAGGATGTTTTAAGGGGCATGAACTTCACTGTCAAGAAAGGCGAGTTCTGTGTCCTTTTGGGACCCTCAGGTTCCGGTAAATCCACGCTTCTTAACATCATCGGAGGAATCGACACACCGGATTCGGGCTTTGTAAGCATCAGGGGAGACAAGCTCGAAGACATGGATGAAAAACAGCTCACGATATACAGAAGAAAGCATTTAGGTTATGTTTTCCAGATGTATAACCTCATTCCCAATCTCAATGTAAAAGAGAATATCGAAGTCGGCGCATACCTTTCAGACAAGCCTTTGGACGTTGAAGAAGTAATCACCACATTAGGACTTCAGGATCACAAATACAAATATCCGAACCAGCTCTCAGGCGGCCAGCAGCAGAGGGTCTCGATAGGACGTGCTGTAGTAAAGAATCCGGACATCCTCATGTGCGACGAGCCCACGGGCGCGCTCGATTACAAGACGAGTAAAGAGATCCTCTCTCTCATCGAAGACTGCAACAGCAAGTATGGCAGCACGATAATAATGGTAACCCACAATGAGGCGATCAAGTATATGGCAGACCACGTCATCAAGTTAAGAGACGGTGTCGTGCGCCATAACGACATAAACGACAAGAAGATCCCGGCTTCCGAGCTCGAGTGGTAAGGAGGACGGACTTATGAGAAATCCTTTGATAAAGCGGATTCCAAAAGAACTCGCTTCTGACTGGCATAAATATCTTGTAATCGTCCTCTTCATGGTAGGCATGATCGGTGTCATCTCCGGCATGTATGTCGGCCGTGAGAGCATGGTCTCAGCCATTAATGCAGGAAAGACAGAACTTAATCTTGAAGACGGCTGCTTTGAGTTATCGCACCGCGCATCTCCGGAACTTCTCGAAAACATAAGCTCCGGAAAGAAGGCTGACGTAAGACAATACTTCATCGACAAGGGGTTTGAAGAAGCCGATAAGGAAGTTGCCGATGCGGTAGAAAAAGAACTTAATGAGCAGGTCTCAAAAGCAATAGAAGACGGCGTCCGCGCACAGTGCACGGCAATGGGTATAACTGACGAAGATGTGATCAGCAGTTATGTTGATGCAGCCATGGAAGAAAACTTTGACACTGCTCTTGAAGAAGCAAGAAAATCAGATGAGTTCAAAGAAGCAGTTGATGAAGCATATTCCGAAGCTCATGAAGCCGTTATTGAAGCAGTCGATGAAGAGTGGAATGACATCTCTGAAGAATACAAACTCAATGACGATAACTTCAGACCGGTAACGGTTACCATCTACGAGCACTTTTACCGCAATGAGTCAGAAGATAACAATAACGACGGCGTTGAAGATGCAACCGTAAGGATCTTTAAGAGCGATTCTGAGATCGACCTCGCATCGTTCGTTGAAGGCCGTGCGCCTGAGAGCAAAAACGAGATCGCGATTGACAGAAACCACGCAGATACTGTCGGTGTGAAGATAGGTGACAAGATCACCGTAGGCGGCAAGGAATATGAGGTTGTAGGCCTTCTTTCTTACGTCAACTATCTTACGATGCATGAGTCAAATACTGACCTCATGTTCGACGCATTCGGATTCGACGTTGCGATGCTGACACCTGAAGCGTTCAATGACCTTACTTCAAGACTTCACTACAACTATTCGTTCCTTTACGACGTAAAGCCTGACGGTAAAGTTGCTCAGGCAGATTATTCGGAAAACTTCCTTAAAGCTCTTATCACTCAGACGCTTGTTGATGATAATGAGATCAAGGATTACCTCCCGACTTATTTAAGCCAGGCAAGAAACTTTGCCCCTTCCGATATCGAAGGCGACTCTGTCGGAACGGCGATCTTCTGCTACATTCTTATCGCAGTAATCGCATTTATTTTCGCGATCACGATCAGCAACACCATTGATAAGGAAGCATCCGTAATCGGCACCCTGCGCGCATCAGGATACAGCAAAGGCGAGCTTATCGTTCACTACATGTCCATGCCTGTCATCGTGACTTTGGCAGGTGCAGCAATAGGTAATGCCCTGGGATATACGGTCTTCCGTGACATGGCGGTTAAGCTTTATTTCAACACATACAGTCTTCCTCTTCCGGAAGTCGTATGGAGCCCTTCGGCACTTGTTAAGACAACAGTCATTCCGCTATTGCTGATGTTCTTTATCAACCTTTTCGTGATCGTAAAGAAACTTCAGTTAAGTCCTTTGAAATTCTTAAGACACGACCTTACAAAATCAAGACGCACAAAGGCGAGAAGGATCCCTGCATGGTCATTCTTAAGCCGCTTCAGATTAAGAGTATTGTTCCAGAATATGCCGAACTATGCTGTCCTTATCTTCGGTGTCATCCTCTCGGAACTCATGCTCTGCTTCGGATTCGGAATCGTTGATTCTCTCGAAAACTACGGCGACAGGGCTCCTGAAATGATATTCGCAGAATACCAGTACATGCTCATGGGATATAAGGACGAAGACGGAAACGTGATCGTTACTGATGAGGAAAGCGCAGAGAGGTTCAGCTGCACGAATCTCCTTTATCCCAAGGAGAAGACTTCAATGCGTGAAGGCATGGGAAGCGGCGGTGATGAGAGCGTAACCATATACGGCATTTCTGACAGCAGTGCATATATCGATCTTGCTCCGGATATCCCTGAAGGTCATGTATACATCTCGAGCGCTTTCGGAAACAAGTTCTACATTAAGACCGGCGATGTTGTTACGCTTCACGAGGAATACGAGAACAAGTCATATGAATTCACGGTTGACGGGATCATTGATTACGAAGGCGGTATCGCAGTATTCATGGACAATGAAAGCTTCAACAGGACATTTGATAAGAAGGATGACGAATTCTCCGGATACTTCTCAAGGAACGAGATCACCGATATCGACGAACAGGACATTGCGACAGTCATTACTGCTGAAGACATCTCCAAGGTCACAACGCAGCTGATGCATTCTGTCGGAGGATTCATGAACATCTTTAAGTACGCAATGATCGTACTCGCAGCAGCACTTATCTATCTGCTTGCAAAGATCATCATCGAGCGTAACGAGCATTCGATATCAATGGTTAAGATCTTAGGCTTCAAGAATGGCGAGATCGGATCTCTTTACATCGTTCCGACTGCTATCGTGGTAACCTTTTTTACCGTTATTAGTCTTGGCATCGGCTACTTCATGATGATCTGGATCTTCCATCAGTTCCTCATGCAGATGGACGGCTACTTCGCATTCTACATGAGACCTGTATCGATGGTATTGTCGGTGGTATATCTGCTCTTGGGCTATGCCTTCGTATCAGTGATCGACTTTATCAGGATCAAGAAAATCCCCATGGATGTCGCGCTCAAAAATGCAGATTAAGGCTGCCGTGAGATTCAAATAACAACGACTTTTTGGTTGATAAGCAACACACCGGCCATGATGTGTTGCTTAATCAACATTTCCCTCAAACATTGGTCATAGTATGCCCTGCGTATAGGTGTTTTAATGAGCTCAAGTTAAAACAAACACAAACAAACATAAAACACAAAACAGGGAGGACATGAAAATGAAGAAGTCAGTTAAGTCAAAGAAGGGTATGACACTCGTAGAGATCATCGCAGTAATCGCAATCATCGTAATTCTCGCATCAGTAGGATATTACGGATACATCCACATCTTTAAGGGACTCCATCTCGACGAGTATTTCATTGAACAGACTACAGATGACCGCTTTAATTAAAATCAACATATAAGGTTTCCGGGGGGTGTCTTCATAGGTGAGGCACCCCTTTTTATATGAACGGCTTACTTGTATTGTGCCAGTTGCTAAGGACAGTTCCAGGATTATCAATTATTGGAATCGTTTTTGGAATTTCATGGCAATAATTCCATTTTCACTTCCAATTTATGCGGAAAACGGAATTGAATTAAGAATCAGGCTATCAGTCTAATAGTCCGGCTATAGCCGTATCAGTAACCGGATTTTAAGGTTTCTTTTACAAAGATTAATCCTTATAATTAAAATGTACGTACAGTCGCACGTGGTGCTTATTATAGAGGAATATCCGATATGGGGTTGTTTACAAAAAAAGAAACTGACGAACAGATAGTAAAAAGATTAGCTAAAAATGCCGGCAGCATGTTTGCTATGTTCAAGGCATACTTTAATACTCCAAGAGGAGTCGATGCTACGAAGGCATTGATCTTTACTTCAGCACTTGCAGGTTATGCATGCCATCAGGCCGTAATTGCCGAGGGCGGCTCATTCGTTGAGGTGACAACCAAAGACGACAAGAAGTTCTATTTCGGCGACGATGTAAATAAGTATCTTCTTGAGGGTAGTTTAAACGTGGTCGGTTTCTGCACTGCCGTAACCGGTGTATCACTAGAAACTGTAAAAAAGATAGTCAGCGATTTTGCAGAAAGTGTTGGAGATGAGAATTATACGATTTGCGGATATAATCCTAAATCTCTCTATGAACAGGTTGAAAGCTGCTGGGACGGCATATACGAGAACATGACTTCCCAATACTGCAAATCTCCTTCTGAGTGGCCCGTATTGATCGCTATCGTCGTACAGAATATTCTGGTAATGTCACTCAATGCCGGAGCTCCCAAAGACGAAGCCGGTGAGATAGCTATCAAGTGTGCCGTGGCAGTATCGAAAATGGGTAGGGACTCATTCTGATCAGGTGTATGTATGGCAGAAAATCAGGATAAAAAACCTAAAGAAATAAGCAAGTTAAAATTCGCGTTGACTATCTTTGTCACGTACTTTTTCAGGTCGTTTATATTCCTGACCGTACCCGCATTGATCTGCCTTATTTTCGGTGCTTTCCGGAAAGAATTGTTCATAGTCGGAGGAGTGCTTTTAGCACTTGACCTGTTTATAACTATCTTCTTCACGGTTAAGACTGTCAGACTTAAGGGCAGCCACGAGATGTTCAATGCGATCGTCAATGCTGCCAATGATGAAGATTCTTTAGACGATTCCTATGATGCCTTCAGCAAGCCCGACAAGGAAGATCTCTATAGTGAGAAAGCGCACGAACTCAGAAGGGAAGCTTCTTCTGCTAAATCAGTAAGAGAGGTTTTCGAGCTGTATAAAAAAGACATTGCAGACATGGCTCTCACAGATGAGACGTACACCGTATATATCAGGAAGGAAAAGTATTTCTTCGATGATCAGATGCATTATGTGATCTCTTTTGACCGCATGCGTGAGATCAATGACGATATTGAGCAGCATATGTATATGGACATTCTCTTTGAGCCTGACAGATTTGAAAGCAGTATAGAGAAGTCATTTGAAAACGGCGTGGATGGCGACTCTGCAGAGTTTTTCGAGACGGTCGGCACATACCTCGAATCAAATGAACTCATGGATCTTCCGGTCGACGATATCAATGTCGGCGCATCATACTGATACCTGACAAATGTTATAATTATCTTGTTCGATTTATAACTGAAATGGGAGAGATAATAGGAATTATGGATACATTTTCAGAAGCACTGTTAAGTGAAAAGACAGATAAGATCCCGGCATCGTTTGACTGGTTTGCGCCGCTTTTAGGAGACTGGGATTGTGATTATTACGATGAGTATGTTAAGGGCGAGAAGCGTCATGTAAAAGGCGAATGGATCTTCAGACGCGTGCTGGAAGGCACAGGGATCCAGGACATTTTCATCTTCCCGTCCAGAGCTACCAAGGAAGCTGAACCGCAGCCTGACGGCGAATATGGATCATCACTTCGTATGTTTAACAAAAACAAAGAATGGTACGATGTTGTTTATACCTGTGCCGGTACCATGAAGAGGCTTACCTTTAAAAAAGAAAGCGACAGGTTAGTCGGTAAGGTTTTGGATGAGGAGGCCACATACTGGATCTTCTCAGATATTACGGGAAACAGCTTCCACTGGGAGTATGTGAAGGATCAGCAGGATGGTTCTCGTGAACTTGTTTGTGAGATATGGGGGAAAAGAATCAATGAATGAATGCAAGCCTGACGCGAAGAACTTAAATAACAACATACAGATAAATCAAATTGCTGCATGATCTCCGATGAGTTTTTCCATCCAGATCATGCTGTACCATTTATTGAATTTTCTTCCGCAGTTTTTAAATGTTCCAACGGTCCTGTAGCCCATATGACTGTGAAAATCCCTGCTGTTGTTTGTGAGGTATCCGTCTTCTTCCGAAGGCACTCCGATGCACGCGTAAAGGTTGATTATCCCCATCTGTTTGAGCCGGTCTTCCAGTGCTTCGTAAAGCTTTCTTCCAAGACCGCATCTTTTGGAATCGTGATCTAGATAGATGGTGGTCTCAGCAGAGTATGAATAAGCATCCCTGCCTACGAAAAGATGTGCATACGCATAGCCTTTGATCACGCCGTCTTTTTCGATGACAAGGTAAGGGTAATGCTTTTGGATCTCGGTCAGGCGGCGCTTGAATTCAGAGAGCGAAGGCGTAGTGAGTTCAAAAGATATTGCCGTGTGTTCCACATAATATGAATAGATCTCAAGAAGAACTTTGGCATCTTCTTCTCTGGCATCACGTATGGTGATCATTTAATAACCTCGTTTCTATGAAATATACAGAAGGGGTGCCCCAGATGAGACAGCCCCTCCTGCGAAAGAAGAAACACACGAAAGCTAGCTGAATCTAACTTCGGTATGTTGTGTATCAAACCAAACGTTCAGGTCGTTTGCACCCCTCAAACCTACGGTTCCTTTGCCAAGATAGATGATAAGCGGAGAACGGTAATCGCCGGCTTTATATATCTTGCCGTCTGCCTCTACGCGGGTCTGAAGAGTGGTGAAACTTAAGAGGTTGCCGTCTTCATCAAATCTTGCGGAAGCATCTTCGGAGTGAAGCATATGCTTTCTTACCATGAACGGTTTGGCATCGCCGTATTCGGTTTTAAATATCGTTCCAAATGAAGGTTCGATACTTCTTATTTTCTTGTCTTCGTAGATCTCGATTCCGAGTTTTGTCGCAACCGGACCTTTAGGCGTGTTAACGGTAATCTGATCACCCGGCCACAATGTTATGCTTCTGATCTTTCCTGAAGGGTAAAAGTAGATGCATTGCGGGCGGATATTTATCATCTCGTCACCGACGGTAAAAACATATCCGGGAGCATTCACGATCTCATCTTCGACGCTCCAGTAACTGCTTAACTGACCGTAAAGAGGGAAGAGTCTTTTTATGTTTCCGTCTTCGTAAAATGTGATCAGTTCTGCCTGGAACCTGCCTTCCGGAAGTGATATCTCTTCAGGTTCCTGAAGGTAGATGCTCTTGATATTTCCGTTCTGGTGGTATTCCACCGGGCAACGATACTTTTTCCGAAGATCGGAAGCATCATTGCACGCGGTGAATTCACCATAATTTGTCTTTACTTTATCCATTGCTCCTTATCAGCCGAGATCTACAACAGGGATTACTGCACCGTTGTAGTTATCCTGGATCCACTGCTGTGTTTCTTCTGAAAGAAGAACTTCAACGAGTGCCTTTACTGCAGGGTTGTCCAGATCTTCTGTTCTTACTGCGATGATGTTTGCGTAAGGGCTGTCTTCACCTTCGCTGAAGAGCTTGTTTGATGTGATGCCTGCTTCGAGTGCTTTGTTTGTGTTTGTGATGAAGAAGTCATAGTCATCCTTTGTGGGAATGATCTGTGCAGAATCGATCTCTACGATCTCGATGGGCTTAACATAAGAAATGATATCATCTACGGAAGCGGAAAGAGAATCTCTTGCTGCATCATCGAGCTTGATGAATCCGTTGAGCTCAAGGATCCTGAGTGCCCTGTATTCGTTTGTACCGTCGTTGGGGATTGCGACTACGGCGTTGTCGGGTACTTCGTCAACAGAAGCATACTTATCGGAATATGCTGTGATGGGTTCGATGTGGATACCGCCTGCGTTTGCAAGATCATAGCCGTTTGCTTCTATTTCGCTCTCGAGATAAGGAAGATGCTGGAAGTAGTTGAAATCGATCTCACCGGAATTAAGTCTCTCATTTGTTGTTGAATCTGCAGCCGTAGAAACGAGCTCAATATAGATCCCCTGTTCTTCAAGCTGGGGTCTTACGTGTTCGATGATCTCAGAGTGGGGAACGAGATCTACGATACCTTTCAAAACGATCTTTTCTGTTGAATCTTCGCCGGATGTTTCTGCTTCAGACTGCTGCTCCTGTGTAGCGGAAGTATCTACCTCAGCTGCATTGAGTGAAGTGCCTGTGCTTTTTGCAGAGCAGCCTGCAAGGCCTAATGCGAATGATGCAATCGTTGCGATTGAAATAAATTTAGTTGCAATGTTCTTATTCATAATGTTTTTCTCCTTTGGTTGTTAAATAAGATTTCTTGTTTTAAGTATTTGTTTTGATATAAGATTTCCGATTCCCTGGATCAGCTGAACCAGAATGACCAGGATATATACGCAGGCGAAAAGTTTGTCGTGCTGAAATCTCTGGTAACCGTATCTGACAGCAATGTCTCCGATACCGCCTGCTCCGAACATTCCTGCGAGTGCCGTCATGGAAAGGACCGTGATGACCGATACGGTGAATCCTCTGATCAGGGAAGGTAATGTCTCCGGGAGAAGTATCCTGAAGATGATATTGAGATTTGAGCTTCCCATAGCTTTGGCTGCTTCGATCTTTCCTTTCTCGATCTCCAGAAGACTGCTCTCGACGATTCTCGCATACATTGGGATACAGCTTGCTGCGATGGCGATAATGCATGCATTTGTACCATATGCTTTACCGAAGATGAGTCTTGCTACAGGTATCATGAGAATGATCATTATCATCTGCGGCAGGGATCTCAAACAGTTGATTATCCAGCCGGATACCGAGTAGGATATCTTGAGCGGTACGAGTCCGTCAGGATTGGTAACAGTGAAGAAGACTCCGATTACCAATCCGAAGGCGAGCATTATCAGAGAAGATATCGCCGTCATGTAAAGCGTCTCGCCGATCGGCCCCCATAGATCTTTCCAGATTTCAGGTGAGAAGGATGCTATGATAACATCCCATAAAGATGAATCCAGTAAACTCATTTTCTCCTCCTCAAATACCGCCGCCGTGTGTCAGCTCGACATTCTGCATCAGCAGGAATACTCTTGCAAAAAGTTCTCCGGTCTTGCTGTGCGGATTCTCAAAGATATCTCTTACCGAACCGCTTTCCGTTATCTTGCCTTCTTCAAGAACTGCCATTCTCTTACATGAATATCTGATGGCATCAAGTTCATGAGTGATCATAAGGATCGTTATGCCTTGCTTCCTGTTTATCTCTTTAAGAAGGTCAAGTATCTGGATGGTAGTCTGCGGATCGAGTGCAGATGTCGCCTCATCTGAAATGATGAAATCAGGATTGGTGACGATTGCTCTTGCGATTCCGACTCTTTGCTTCTGTCCTCCGGAGAGTGCTCCGGGATGAGCTTTGAGCTTATCTGTCAGACCTACCAGTTCTGCTGTTTCCAGGACTCTTCTTTTGATCTCATTCTTGGGAACGCCTGCGATCTCAAGCGGGTAAGCTATGTTCTTGTAAACAGACAAACAGTCGAAAAGATTGAAATTCTGAAATATCATTCCGATCTTATGACGCTTATTGAGGATCTCTTTGTTTGAGAGCGACAATATGTCTGTTCCGCCGAGTTCTACCAATCCGCTGTCAGGTTTTTCCAAGCCGTTGATGCATCTGGCAAGTGTTGATTTTCCTGCGCCGGAGAATCCTATGATTCCAAAGATCTCGCCTTTCTCGATCTCCAGGTCGATGCCTTCCAGGACTTTCAGCGGCTGACCGTGAGGATAAAAAGTTTTGTGCAGATCTTTTATCTTAAGATATGTACTCATTGTCTTAACCGTGGCTGAAAGTATCAGCAGCCCTTTCTTTCCTGTCTTTGTAAAGTTCGTTGTGGAGGTCCTTGCCTTTGCCCGGAATTCCGAGACTGTCTGCACGGCAGTGCTGGCAGTGACGGAAGACTTCAAGATATTTGCCTGCTTCCTGTCTGACTTCTTCAAGATCAGCGCAGGAGGGAGCCTTGATATCTTTCATCTCGTTTTGAGGGATAAGAGGAATGATGTTCAGTATGGAAGCGCCGAGCTCAGAAGTTTTCTTTGCTACTTCGGGTATATGCTTATCGTTAATGCCCGGCACAAGCACACTGTTTATCTTTACTACAATTCCTTTCTGGGCAGCCAGGCGGATGCCTTCCAATTGCTTCTCGATGAGAAGCTTTGCACCTTCTACGCCATCGTGTCTCTTTCCTTCGGAATCGATTACGAAGCTGTTTATCTGAGCTTCGATCTCAGGATCTATGGCATTGACTGTGACAGTAAGTGTCTCGATTCCGATTTTGGCGATCTCCTCGACCTTATCGGGAAGACGGAATCCGTTTGTGGAAAGACAGCAGATAAGGTCGGGAAAGTTTTCTTTTACTAATCTGAATGTCTCAAGAGCGCTGTCCGTAGCAAGCGTATCGCCGGGACCTGCAATTCCGACCACTGTTAGTTCAGGGCAGATCTCTCTTGCTTTCTTAACTGTTTCCACTGCTTCTTCCGGCTTCAATACGAGTGAACTTACACCCGGTCTGATAACCGATTTGTCAAACCCTCTGCTGCAGAACTTGCATCCGATGTTGCACACGGGGCTGACGGGAAGGTGAAGCCTTCCGGCGGTCACATTCGAATGGCCTCCCAGGCATGGATGTCTTTTTTGAAGGTTTTCAAAAGAATGGTTTTTATTGTCTCCATTGTTTTGTTTCCTTTCTTTCTCTTCCTTGTATCTTGGATCTACAATGTCCACACGGGCAGTGAAGAGTTTGTTGATAACAAATTCAACTTCACGCTCAATGTCGACGCTTTGTATTTTCCTGTTGTAAAGGATCTTTCTTGCGTGCTCGCCTGATCTTGCTGAAAACACGATGTTGCAGTCATCTATCTCGTCAGCGAGCCGTTCAAGAAGGGAATCGTCATGCTGCAGGCTTACACCGAGGCTGTCGATCCTTCTGGTATCGACCTTGACGAATGACTTGTTATCTCTGTCAATCTCATAGATATCAAATCTTTCAGCCACACCGAAGTGCCGGTTGATATTGATTCCGTCTCCTGTTGCAAATGCTGCTCTTAACATGTTTACTTCCTTAAATGTGATAATTGTCTTTAATGCTTTCCATAAGTCCGAATTCTACGAGGATCTCTTCCAATCTTTCCTGTGTCATCGGCTTGGGGATCACGAACTGTGTGTTGTTCTCGATTGCTTCGGCAAGCTTTCTGTATTCTCTTGCCTGAGGATGGTTAGGATCGTGATCGATAACAGTCTTTTTATTGATCTCTGCTCTCTGTACTTCGTTGTCTCTGGGCACGAAGTAGATGAGCTGGCTTCCTAATTCCTTTGCGAATGCTCTTAAGAGTTCTTCTTCTCTGTCTACCTTACGGCTATTGCAGATGATTCCGCCGAGTCTTACGCCGCCCTTGAGAGCATATTTCTGAATACCCTTACAGATGTTGTTTGCTGCGTAGAGGGCCATCATCTCGCCTGAAGCTACGATGTAGATCTCCTGGGCTTTTCCTTCACGGATAGGCATTGCGAATCCGCCGCATACTACGTCGCCTAATACGTCATAGAAAACATAGTCGAGATCATCTGTATATGCACCAAGATCTTCAAGCATTCCGATGGAAGTGATGATGCCTCGTCCTGCGCATCCTACACCCGGTTCAGGTCCGCCTGACTCAACGCATCTGATGCCGCCGAAACCGACTTTCTCGATCTGTGAGAGGTCATCGACTTCGCCTTCTTCACGAAGAGTGTCGAGAACTGTTTTCTGTGCAAGACCATTAAGCAGGAGTCTTGTTGAATCTGCTTTGGGGTCGCATCCTACGACCATGATCTTCTTGCCTAATTCGGCAAGACCTGCCGTAAGGTTTTGTGTTGTAGTGGATTTTCCTATTCCGCCTTTTCCGTAAATTGCTACCTGTCTCATTTCAAGTTTCTTCTTTCTGTTTTGTTTTTATCTGTATGTTGCAAGGACTCTGTCGTAGATATCTTCTATTGCTCTAAGTCCGCCTTCATAACCTAAGTAACCGCAGTTCATAACGAGTCTGTGCTGTACGGGAACCGATATGATCAAAAGATCCGCGTGAAGCTCGTCTGCTATGTGCTTGTCCCAGGAACTTCCGAGTATGAGAAGTCTCTTATCGGAATAATCCTTTGCGTCTTCCAAGATCTTCTTTTGGGCTAAACCTGCGTCGGGATCGAAAACAACCTGTACCGTTCTTGTCTGAAGATCCGATATCTTCGAAAACTCTTCGAGGATCCCTTCCTGATATTTCTCGGGTACGTCATCTACGATGAACTGGATACCGGGAATGATCCCGAGTTCGTTTAAAAGGAACTTCGAGAAGCCCAGTGAGTAGGAACTGTCAGCGATCGAATAGAATCTTCTCGGGATGCCGTATCTGAACTCGAGCATGAAGCTTGCCATCTTATCGATATGCGTGTAGAACTTTTTCTCTTCGCGGTCGACATATGCTTCGACTTCATCTTTATCAAGGTTTGCGAACTCACCGACTTCTCTTAAGAACTTTGAAGTTTCCTTTGCTCCGATAGGAGTGTAAGGGAAGTGGAGATAAGGTGTTCCGTACTTTCTCTTAAGGTGCTTTACGATATCAAGTCCTGCCCATGAACCTACGAAAAGGTTGAACTCTGCCTGAGGGATCGTCTTCCATTCGGATACGCCTTCTGATTCGTTGCCGAAGAGGATGTTAACTTTAAGACCGATGCCTGTAAGTATTCTCTTAAGCTGCTCCAGATTTCCGTTCCAGAAAGGATCCTGGTAGGGAATGTTGGCGAATACGTTTACGAGCTTCGGAATGACTTCGCGGTCTTCATTAAACTTGTCGACATACTGGTCGACTATCGCCTTAACAAGTCTTGAGTGGCTTGCGTAGTTATTTGATTTAAAGCCGCCTTCTTCGACATATACGATTGGCTTGTCGTCGTTCTGGAATTCACCAACTACAGCAGCAACGTCATCACCTGTTATGGCTGCTGTGCATCCTGTGATCACTACGTAAAGATCACCATCGATAACTTTAAAAGAATTCTCGATAACGTTTCTGAGTTTCTTTTCTCCGCCGAAAACTACGTCTGCTTCTTCTGCGTTGGTGCAGGGCATTGTTGATCCGCCGGCATATCCTTCGCCTTGTCCGATAAGTCTTTCAACCTGGACTCCGCATCCCGGACCTGAATGAAGGATCGGAACTCCTTTTTTTATTGCGACTACACTCTGGCATGAACCGAGTGCACATGTAAATCTTGGTTGTTCGATTGTTTGAGCCATTTTAGAATCCTCCGTTTTCTTATCTTGCGCAGCCTCTGCCGGAACCGTCACCCTGGAAGTAACCGGGATCCTGTTCAAGCCACCACTTTGTGTAGGGGTTTGAAGCGTGCTTGGAGTAATTCTTTATGAACTCTATGGAGTCCAATGTATCTTCGATTCTTCTTGCATAATTCAATGCGCCCTGGTAACCGATACCAAACTGCTCGTCACCGATGAGCAGGGAAGGAATGCCGAACTTTGCTCCCCAGAGTGTCATTCCGCCGTGTCTTGCGAGAATGAAGTCAGGCTTGATCCTGTTGAGTGCATTTACGAGCTCACATGCCTGCTTGTTGCATACTCTGTAATCGGGTACGTCACCATAGTTTTTTACTGCCTGGCCTAAGATATCGAGCTTATCGTCTCCACTGTCGTATACCGGATCGTGATGGAATACGGCAGCACCGACAACTTCAAATCCGAGTTCGTTGAGAAGTGTTATGAGAGCCTGACCGTGTGCGGCACCTGCTGTTACATATGCTCTCTTGCCCTTGAACTTTTCCTTGAGTTTATCGATCTCTGGAACGTACTTTTCGTGGCCTTCCTTGATGATCTCTTCAGCGATATCTTCTTTGCCAAGTACCTTGCCCAGAGCTCTGAGCCATCTGTCTGTTCCTGCGACACCATATGCCGGAGGTACGAGGACTTCAGGTACTCCGTGGAGCTGGTTTAATCCTGCTCCCATGTATGTTGAAAGTGAAGGGCAGATGTGGATCGTAGCAGCAGCTTCGCTTGCGTGTGAGAGCTGTTCTACTGTTGAGAAAGGTACGATGTACTGTGCTTCGTAACCGAATCTCTCAATGATCTCATCGAAAACATGGCTGCCCCAGAAATTGATGATGTTGATCTTATTGGTTTTCTTTTCTGCAGGCTTAACTATGCCTCTTAATACTGTATGGTATGCAGCGTCAAAACCTGTTGTCCAGATCTTTGAACGGAATCCTTCGCAGTTGCATGTGACAACCGGGATTCCGAGTTCTTCTGAAGCTTTTTCAACTACTGCTTCGATGTCTTCTCCGATGATACCTGATGCGCATGAAGTTGTTACGAAGATTGCATTCGGATGAACTCTGTCATATGCAAGCTTGATTGTTTCTTCGAGCTTTTTTGCAGCTCCGAAAACAGTATCCTTCTCAGTGATGTTTGTTGAGAAGTATCTTCCTAATTCGGGAGGAAGATTTCTTCTTGCCTGTTCTACTCTGTATGTGAAATTGAAATCTGCAAATTCTCCTGAGCAGCCGATGGGAGCATGGTTGATAACTGCTGCATCCCTGATCATTGCGAGCTGGCAGAAAGCCTGCTGCTGGTTGCAGCCGAGGCACTGTGAGAACTTTCTCTTGCAATCTTTGAGTTCACCCTTGGCAGACTTTTCTACGATTTCAGAAGCTGTACCTGTGAACGCATTGATCGTTCCGAGTCTCTTTTCGCGGATCACTACGCTGGGCTCTTTGATGTTTATTGTTGACATGTGTTTCTCCTTCTTCGATATGCGCACATTGTGTTTGCATCGCAATTTTCGAATGAGGAGATAATAACGCTGTGCTCCGGTTTGCGATAATACGCAAAAGCGATACTGGGTTATAGGCGCGGCCTATAACCTGTAAAGGAGTTTTTACCTCTTTGTTTGAGAGCTTATAAAGTGCTGGAAATAAAGCATGTTACAATACATAAACAACACTGCTTGACACGTATTATTTACTTGGATATAAACATATTCACAAGATGATATGGATGCTGATTTGAAAGCAGGATTATGGGGATAAAAACAAATGACGGACACAATTACAAAACAACAGGCTAGACAGTTCATACTTGCAAAACAGGGTTTGATAGGAACTTACCGTTTCACGGGAAAACAGGGAGCTTACGAGTATGTCCGTCAGGCAGGATGCATACAGTACGACCCTGTTGACGTATGCGGTAAAAATGCTGAGCTTACCTTGCAGTCAAGGGTAAAGGGTTTTAAGAAGACGATGCTTCATGAGCTCCTTTATAAAGACCGCCTTTTTGTGGATTATCCGGATAAGGAATTATCCATCTGGCTTTCGGAAGACTGGCCATATTTCTCGTCTTACAGGGAGAGAAGCATTAAGTCCGGCAAGTCATTTAAGGGACTTAAGAGACTTGAGAAAGAGGCAATCGAATATATAGATAAGCACGGTCCTGTAAGCAGTGATACACTCCCGATCGAAGGTAAGATATTCTGGCATTCTTCGATGCATTGGAGCGGAAACTGGGACAAGAAATCTCCTGCGGCAAGATCAGTTCTTGAGCAGCTTTATACGGACGGAGTCCTGGTTATACACCATAAGAAAGGAAGCCGTAAGTTTTACGATCTTGCGGAAAAACATTTGCCGAAGAATTATCTTGAAGCTGACAATCCCTGTAAGGATGAAGAGAGTTTTCTTTCATGGAGAGTGTTAAGAAGGATCGGTGCCGTGGGACTTCTTTGGGATAAAAACAGTACGGCATATCTGGGTTTGTATCTGAATGCTGAAACGCGCAAAAAGATTCTTTCTGATCTGCTGTCTTCGGGAAAGATCATTGCTGTCATGGTAGAAGATATCAAGCAGCCGTTTTATTATCTATCTTCCGATGATGAACTTATGCAGAAGGTGAAGAGTGGAAGTGCGGATCTTAAACCGCGCATGGCTTTTGTAGCGCCGCTCGATCCGTTGTTCTGGGATAAGTCATTGATACAGGCATTATGGGATTTCCAATACACCTGGGAAATCTATACTCCTGCTGCAAAAAGAAAGTATGCGTACTATACTTTGCCGGTCCTTTACGGTGAAAGGTTTGTGGGACGCATCTACGTCGTTCCGGATAAGGACAGATCTGTTCTTATGGTCAAAGGTCTTTGGTGGGAACCAGGTGTCAGACAGACCAAAAAGCTGGGAGCTGCTTTGGAGAAGACTCTTAATACCTTCAGTAAGTTTAATGGCTGCAATGACTTTGAGATAAGTACTGATTTACTTTAAATATTTGAAGTTACAGTTTTAAGTCCGTTGCCCAGAAAATCATTGCCGTAATCTTCCAGAACACGCTCGGCATATCTTTTGCCCGTGCCGTCGATCTTGGCTTTCTGGTAAGCGATGATCTCAGTTATTTCAGATGCCTGCTTTTCGGATAATTCTGAATATACACCGCCGTAGAATTCTTCTATATTTCCGAGCAGTTCCAGTGAGGCTTCCCTCAAAGTTACAAACCTTCCGTCACTTAACATTATGCGGTTTGTATCCAGATTAAAATGAGCGGCATTCTTGAAGTTGATCGCACTTTTAATCTGGCGTTCCTCACTGAGGTTTTTTGCGGGTCTGGATGCTTCGTAAAGCGCGAGCATTCTTATGAACTTAAGATCACGGACATCAAGTCCTCCGTATGCATAAGGATTGATGTCGATGTTGCGGAGCTCTATGTGGTTAATGCCTTTTTCTTCCAGGATCTCGAGTGAATTCGGACCTCTAGGCTTGATCCTTACTGGATAGTAAAGTTCCGTCTGTGAAGTGATCAGGCCTTCGTTAATGTATTTCCTGATGCTGTCTGCATAAGCTTTTGTACCGGTGTAATCAAGCACTGGTATGAACAGATTCCAGTAGCCCAGTTCGCTGCAGCGGACGGAAGCCATGCCGAGGAAATCCGTTTTTCCTTTGACACCCTGTTCCAGAAATGAACCGTCCAATACAGGTGAAGCAGATAAAAGCACGTTGATTATCCAGCCGTCGGAAACGAGGTTCGATGCAAGATCCAGATAGATCCTGTCTTTAAACTCTCTTAACGGCAGATCAGATCTTGAGGCATCGTATTCAGCCATGATCAGTTCTTCGCCTAACGAGAAGTTTACATGTATACCGCTGAACGTCATCTTGTATTTACCGTACATTTTTGCAAGATAATCCCTGTAGAGCGTCTTGTCGTATAACGGACCTGTGAAAGTTGCAACCGGAATGTCTTCTTCATCTTTTATGTATGGCGGATTGGAAAAGTGCCATACATATTCTTTTTCCGGAAGATTGCGTAAGACTTCACGAACATGGCGTTCATATGATTCGAGCTCGTTTATTGTGTCCTCTTCATTTGACGATACGCCCGTATTTATCTCGATCTGATTCTCACAAAAGTCTCTTACTATATATTTGTCGACAGGGAATGGGTGAGGAGTATGCGCGAAAGTTCCGTCTCCCAAAACTCTGAGAGATTCTTTTTCCAGACCGAATTCGTATTTGGAGAATTTGGCGGCTACCGCAGGATCTTTGTAGTGCAACATATGGAGCTCCTTTATTGCAGTCAGATCTCGGCGTATGACTTAATGATCTCGGTAAGAGTCTTTCCCTCAGAAAGCATCTTGAGCTTATCTTTTCCTGCAGAAGACAATCTGTCAGCGCGGTCGTAAACAGGAGATAGGAGTAACTCTTCGCCCAAGCCTCTTTCCTTAAGGCCTTCTTCTGATAAACTGACGATCCTGATGAGTAATGATCTCAGATAATCACGGTTTACAAAAGCCGGGAGCTCTTTATAGCTGAACAGTCTTCTTAATTCATTTGCGTTATAGCTGTGTCCGTAGATGACTTTGTCATTGGATAAAATCTCATCCAATTCCGGAAGCTTAGATGCAAGACCCAGCTGGAATGCGATTCCTGCCAGTGCTTCGCTGAATGGCTGAGTGCACATGCTCCTGTATTCGATCGTTCCTCTCGCTGTAAGATCAATGAACTTATAAGAACGCAAAAGCTTAATGTCTTTCTCGGCATCGGGCACGAACAGCGTCTTATGGTATTCGCCGTTATTATAGAATTCGCCTTCTATAAAGTTGCGTGTTGCATATTCGGTAAAAGGAACAGGGCGGAAGAAGATATATCTTTTATCTCTTTCAGCACAAAAGATGCTTGTCGTTGAAATGTAATCGACAAGAGCATCGATATCCGTAATATCAACATCGTATATGCCGATGTTGTGAGGATTTATGCCGTGCGTACTGTATTCCCACAGCATGTCGCGGGCCAGTATAAGATCAGGCTCGTCTTCGGGCATGTCTGAATTTGCGAACAGGACTGCTTTAAGCGGTTCGAGAAGTGAGAATACCCTGAGTGTTTCTGCGAGATTTTCTTTCTTTACATCCAGCTGGAGCTGGGTCGCACTTAAAAATGTTCCAAAGCCCGGATACTTATGGAATCCGCCGATCCTTTTCCATGCATTAGCTTTGCGCAGATACCCTTCAAGCATCTTATAACGGCCGCAGTCGATATAATCCTGTCTGCACTTTTTGTAGTAAGGCTGAATGCCGAGACCGGTCAGAATGTGATTGTCTTTTTCGAGTTCTTTGTTGAATAGGCGGATGTATCCCTTGAGTCTCTCATTGACATCCAAAAGGCTGCCTTCCTTGCCGAATGAGATCTCGAGATTGTTGTACGAACAGTCGAAAGAGAACAGGTCGCCGTTTTTCCCGTTCAGCGCTTCGTGATTGTAACCGCGGTTATCGAACTTGACCTTTTTGAGACCGAGCTGTTCAACAACGCTGCCAAATGCCTTTCTGCTGACATTGTGGGATGTAGCTTCACCTGAGAGATTTACTACGGGCATCTCGATCTCAACGCCGACATATGTTTTTCTGTCAGCTTCAGTAGGTTTGATGTATTTGTCGTAGATTAATTCTCTTATGTCTTTCATAAGCTCACCCCACTATTAAAGTCCCGCATAAGCCAGATAGAGAGCCCTGATAGCCTGCTCGTCCGGAATGTATTCGCCTTCGTGTTCCCTGCCTGACAGATATGGCTCTCCGTCCTTGTAAGATACGAGCGTCTTGAAGGGCAGGTGATCCCATGTTCCTTCTGACAGGGGATTGGTGGAAAAGATCGCGCCGTCATCAGTCTGATTAACGTAAAGTGAATCTTTATAGTTGGTGTGAAGATAAGTCTGTTCACCATCGAAAAGGATTATGTTCAGTTTGTTTTTGGGAGACAGCTTTGTGACGATGGCATCGATCACGTCAAATCTCTCTTTTGAGGTAAGCTCGCGGCCGACATCATCTATCTTTGCGTTGATCTTATCGATCAGATAAAGGAAGACTCTCTCACTGTCCGTGTGTCCTTTCTGCTTATACGAGTAGATGCTTAAGTCATCACATTCGAATATCGTACCGTTATGCGCGAAAGTCCAAAGCCTTCCGGACTTGTCATAGCCGGAAAAAGGGTGGGAGTTGTTGTAGTCATCAATGCCGATCGTGGCAAGTCTTATGTGTCCGATAAGGTTCTTTGACTTACCGGTTTCTTTGATTATCCTTTCGAGATTGCTGCTCTTATAAGCTGCAACGCGTTCTTTGTATATGAAAGACTGTCCGGCATCGAAAGAAGCCAGGCCCCAGCCGTCGGGATTGTTTACCGAATGTGAGAAAAACTCGGTAAGCAGACCTGTGAGGTCTGTTCTTTTCTTGCCTGAAAAACCGAATATTTCGCACATAACTTACTAATCCTCTAATTAATAAATACCAATCAAATCAATAGGAATATTCTATGTGTTTGTACTGTCGTGTGCCAATACAGAGTGCCAATTAAGAGCTATAGGTAAAACCTATAGCTCGCATCAGACCTTATTCAGATACTCGTTGATCTTCTCGATATAGAGTTTTCCCAGTCTGCTCGGAACGGTGTTTTTGCGGGTGATGTAACCAATCTGCATCTTGCTCTCGCTGTCGTCTTCGTCAGCTTTGAATGGAATGGCAAGATAGTCGTCACCGTTTAATTCTTCGCAGATGATTCCGGAACAGAGCGTGTAGCCGTTAAGGCCTACCATGAGGTTTAATATCGTAGCTCTGTCGCACGCTTTTATGATCCTTGAATAATCCTTTGTACTGAGTATTTCTTCTGCATAATAAAAAGACGAATCGCCCTGCTCAAAAGACAGACACGGATACTCTTTTAAGTCTTCAAAAGTAATGGATTTCTTTTTCGCCAGAGGGTGACCCGACCAAAGATAAACATATGCATCGCAGTTGATCAGCGAATGGAATTCAAGATTGGCTGCTCTGAGAAGCTTGCCGATCGCTCTTTTATTGAATTCGCTTAAGTAGATGATGCCGATCTCGCTCTTAAGATTTGAGACGTCAGAGATTACTTCCTGTGTTCTGGTTTCCCTGATGGCAAGCTCATATCTGGATGTATCGTTATCTCTTACCAGTTCGACGAAAGCCTTTACCGCAAAAGAATAGTGCTGTGTGGAAACGCCGAACTTCTTTTTAAAGTTCTTTGAACTGTCAAAGCGCTCAACAAGTTCTGAATAGTCGTTTATTACCTGTCTGGCATAAAGGATAAAATCAGAACCTTCGGGTGTCAGGGTAACGCCTCTTCCGCTTCTGATGAAGATGGAGATGCCAAGCTCTTTTTCCAGTTCCTTAACTGATTCTGTCAGTGATGGCTGTGAGACATACAGAACCTCAGAAGCCTTGTTGAGAGAACCGGCTTCAGAGATGGCGATGGCATAGCTGAGCTGTTGCAGAGTCATGGCAGTAGATCCTTTTCTGATATTTTTTAAGCAAGTATAATACATTTCACGTGAAAAACCTATCAAATTAGTATGATAATAACGCTGTTTTTTTAGGCAGTTTCTATAAGACCGGGTTCATGGCCGGCCCCATGACCTAAAAAAAATAAATTAAGTATTTGATATAATAATTGCGTGTAAATAGCCCTTTTAGTTAACCTTTGGAGTAATAAATGGACAGGCCGGTAACGACTCTTTTTATGCTGATGTCCGCAGACGGTAAGATCAGCACGGGATCTACGGATAACATGGATGTGGATAAGGATCTTCCCATGGTCGAAGGCGTCAGGGAAGGACTTCATCAATACTATGAGATCGAACAGACAACGGATCTGTGGTCGTTTAATACCGGACGTGTTCAGGCAAAGATGGGTGTCAATGAAAAGCCCGCCCCTGGCAAAACACCCGTGTCTTTTGTGATCCTGGATAACCACCATCTTACAGAACACGGCGTGCATTACTTCTTTGAATTCTCCAAAGAGTTTGTTCTTGTGACGACTAATCCCGATCATCCTGCTTTCGGCATCAAGGCTGATAATCTTCACATAATCTTTCAGCAGGAATTATCGCTTGCGGACATGCTTAAGACTCTTAAGACTGACTTCGGCTGTGAGCGGATTACGATCCAGTCAGGCGGAACTCTGAACAGCATGTTCCTGCGCGAAAAGCTTTTCGACTACATAGACATAGTCATGGCGCCGGTCCTCATCGGAGGAAAGAATACGGCTACTCTCATAGACGGAGAATCACTCTGTGATGAATCTGAATTGAGTAAGCTAGGAGCACTTCAACTTGTGGAGTGCAAACAGTTGGAGAATTCATATATCAGACTGAGATATAAGGTCCTGAACTGATCAATACAAGGAAAACAGGAAATGAGCAAGAAAATTATCATCACAGTCCAGCACACAGAATCTGAGCATCACCTCAACGGTCATGCCGGCGCATGGGGCAACTGGAACTTAACTGAAAACGGCAGAAAACAAGCATATGAGGCGGGTAAGTGGCTTCAGAACGAAGGCTGCGGTGAAGACTTTGTCATGTACTGCTCTGACCTCGCGCGCGCTGCCCAGACAGCGGAAGAGATAAACAAAACCCTTCATCTGACACCCATAGTGTCTGAAGCGATAAGAGAAGTTAATGCAGGCGAAGGCAATGGGAAACCATGGGATTGGTACAATGAACATAAGATACCAAGTAGCGGATACGATCCTGATTACAGACCTTTCCCTGATGCAGAATCAGACCGTGATCTTTGGAACAGGATAAAGCCGTTTTACGAAGAGATAATCGCAAGTCCGGATGAGAAGATCCTTATCGTTTCGCATGGATGCCTACTCGGATTTCTGCAGGCAATGCTCATGGGATTTGAGTTTGAAGATCTGAGGAAAGCAAGATTCAGCGGAAGATCTGGTTCTGTCTCAAAGTTCGAGATCAACGACGAGGGAAGAGTTACAGCGGTATATATTAATCGCAGGGCTTATTGAATATAATCATGTTACTTAGAAGAGAAATACAAAAGTGCAGTAAATGTGGTTTGGAGAATGGATTTATTACATTCGCTTTTGAGTTCGGCGGTTATGGTTATCTTGCAGGAAGAAATGAATCCGGCACGAAATACTGTATTGTTGAACTGCTTGGAAATGATATTTACGATGAATTCTGCAAGTTATATCAGGAGTGCGGTTACAGTGATATAAGAAGAATGCAGCGCATGTTCGCGATTGCATGCGATCCGGTAGACGGTAGCAGAGTTTTCTTCAGTGAGAAACAAAGAGTGTGCAGTGGTTGCGGCAGCGATGTTTTCGAAGGTGTTATCAAATCTGAACCTGCAGCTGACATTGAGTATTTCGATGTGAGTTATGCAAAGTGGAACAACTTGGATATTAATGAAAAGCGTTTGCTGATTAATGAAGCGTACAATGATTATATTGAGGGGTTATAAATTCCGGAGGACTTATGTATGAAAAAATGGTATGACGAAGAATACGAATTCACGGTAGAAGTTATTAAACTGCTTCATAGTGAAACAACAGAACATTATTGCCGCAACGGGGAAGAAGTCGGTGATAAATATACCTGCACATATGGCTGCCCCGTAAATCAGGACGGTTACGGTATCTGCTCCAAGACAATGATGATGCTCTATCCTCTGATGGAGGCCATAAGAAGCGGCGGAGATCTCGAGAATCTGGGCGGTGACGGAAAATATTCAAAGACAATTGTCTGTCCAGACGGCTGTGTAATGTTCAAGCTGACAGCAACTCCCCTCGGAAACGAGAATTTCTACAAGGGCGGGTTCTGGACTTACCCTGATGAGACAGTTTAATTATTAAATAAAATAAAGGATTAGCTCTTCACATATATAAAATCGCTTTTATAATATATCTGGAGGGATAGATAAAATGAGCAACAAGGGTAAGTATAAGATTCCAAAGTCTCACGCGTTGTGGCCTATCTTGTGGCGCACGATCATTTTCCTGGGCATTATCGCAATGATATTCGCTGTCTTGAATATTCTCGCAGAATACGTAAGGGACTTCCGTTCCGAATATGACACTACTTATGTCCGTGAAATGGCGGATACCATAGATCAGGGTACTGAAGCTGAACGCCAGGAAGCATTAGCGGCCATAGCAAGTGATGGCCATAACTATTGCATAATCGATCTTTATGGCGAAGTGGTTGAACACTCGGGCTCTATCTCGGTCAGCGGTTATAATGATAAGAAAGGCGAGTTTTTCTCAGGTGACCTGAAAGACATCCTGGATGAGGCAGGCGTAGATGATGACGATGACATCCGGAAGATCGTTTTGGATGCAGGGAGCAATAACACTTTCCTTCTTGATGACTACAGCACCAAGATAGATGCTTTTTCAGAAGTATATGATATGGCGCGCAACAATCCGGGCGTTCTTTTCGGTGCTGCCGGCAATGAGGTATTCTCGTTCCCGTATTGGATTGCAGCACCGATGAGTGAGTCTTCACAGATCCTCATGGTCAAATCCATACTCACCGTTAAAGTAAAAGACTATACATATCTTGCAGCCGGCATTATCATCGCAGTGATAATAGCTTTCTTCGTATTTATCCTCATGATAGTCAGCGTCATCATGAATCTTTCCTCGAACAGTAAACTCAGACGGTGGCTTTACAGAGACGATATCATCAAAGGTCACAACTGGCTTTGGTATGCTGTGACAACGCAGGATATCCTCTGCAAGAGAAAGAACGCTCATAAGACTTATGCAGTCGTCGATCTTGTATTCGTCAGATACAGAAACTTCGTGCTCTGCCATTCCGTGAAAGAGGCAGAAGCACTCCTTCGTCAGGTAGTTCTTGTCATTTTCGGAAAACTCAAGAAGGGTGAGCTCATCGCTCACAGCACGGCAGCCGCTCTCCCGCTCCTTCTTGAAGTAAAGGATGAAGACGATGCAAGAGCAAGACTTCAGGACATCATCAGCACTCTCGAAGCAATTCCCTGCGGACACAGGCTGGCTTTCAAAGCAGGCGTGTATCTCGTAATACCTGCGCAGGAAAAGGTTGCCCTCAATCAGAAACATTATATTCCGGATATCGATCTCCTGTACAACAATGCATGTGCGGCCAGTCTTTCACTTTCGGAAGTAGCTGACTCCGGCATCGCATTTTTCGACAGCAATCTCGTTGATGAAGAAAAGTGGATCGACACCGTTACGAACCGTCAGCAGGCTGCAGTCAATAACGAAGAATTCCTCGTTTACTATCAGCCGAAGTACGATCCGCGTACCAACGAACACGCGGGTACCGAAGCACTCATCAGATGGCAGACACCCGATATGGGTCTCGTGCCTCCTTACAAGTTTATTCCGATATTTGAAGATAACGGCTTTATCACTCAGATAGATGACTACATGCTGACACATGTTGCGCGCAATCAGGCCAGATGGCTCAAGGAAGGGCGCAAGTGCGTCCCGATTTCCTGCAATGTTTCCAGAGCTCATTTCGGTACGGAAAATCTTGCCGAATATATCTGCAACCTGGTCGACAGGGAAGGATGCCCTCGTTCACTCATTGAGATAGAGCTTACCGAGAGTGCCTTCTTCGATGACGAGAATGCCATGATAACTACGATCAACCGTCTTAAATACTACGGATTCCTTGTCTCCATGGATGACTTCGGCACAGGTTATTCGTCTCTTAACTCCTTGAAGGATATGCCTCTCGACATCCTTAAGCTTGATGCCGGATTCTTCCGCGGCAGTGAAGATAATCCCCGCACCAGGATCGTTGTCTCCGAAGCACTCGCTCTTGCGAAATCGCTTAACATGAAGACTGTTGCAGAAGGTGTTGAAGATAAATCCACAGTAGACTTCCTTGCCCAGGAAGGTTGCGACATGATCCAGGGTTACTACTTCGCAAAGCCGATGCCTCAAGCTGAATATGAGAATACGGTAATTCCTGTTCCCGGTCAGCAGGTGCAGGCTCCTGCAGAAGCGCCGGTTGCTCAGGCAGTTCCTTTTCCTTCAGTCGAACCGGCTCCCGTGGTTGAACAAACTCAAGTAGCCGACCCGGCTTCCGAAGCCGAACCAACTCCTGCAGCCGAACCTGATCAGGCAGAAACGAAAGAGTAATCGTTCACAAGGAATGCATATGAAGATATTGGTTTTGGGCGGCACGAGATTTTTCGGGATCCATATGGTCAATGATCTCATTGAAAAGGGCCATGAAGTCACTATTGCAACAAGAGGCAATACACCCGACGATTTCGGTGATTCGGTTTCCCGGATACGTTTTGAGAGAATGGATGAGGACAGCATCAAAGCTGCGATAGCAGGCACGCATTACGACGTGATCATTGATAAGATTGCTTATTGTTCAAATGATATCCGCAAGCTCATGGATTCGGCCGACTGCGATAAGTACATTTATATGTCGAGTACGGCAGTTTATGATCCCAAACACATCAATACCGTTGAAGAAGATTTTGACGGTACGGATGGTGAACTTATCTGGTGTGACAGGAAAGATTTTCCTTACGATGTGATAAAGAGACAGGCCGAATATGCTCTGTGGCAAAAGTATCCTGAAAAGAATTGGATCGCCGTAAGATACCCGTTCGTAACCGGCAAAGATGATTACACAAGAAGGCTGTATTTCTACGTTGAACATGTCTTAAAACAGCTCCCGATGAAGATCGATAATCTTGATTCGCAAATGTCATTCATCAGGTCAGATGAAGCCGGCAAGTTCCTGTCTTTCCTGGTTGATAAGGATTTCAAAGGCGCTGTTAACGGAAGTTCAAAAGGCACGGTCTCCATAAGAGAAGTCCTTGATTATCTCGAGAAGGAAACAGGTATGAGCGCTGTCATCAATGACGATGGCGATCCGGCTCCTTATAACGGTGAAACTGAATACAGCATCAATACTGAAAAGGCTGAGTCACTCGGCTTCGCTTTTACTGATCTGAAAGACTGGCTCTTTCCCCTGCTTGATTATTATATTGACGTGGCTCACGAAGGCATGCTGGGATTATATGACAGTCTGGATTGACGGTTTGGAAAACTAAATGATTAACGGATGAAGTTTATGGTTACAAATATCGGAACACAGACAATTGAAACTGAACGTTTGATACTCAGACGTTTTGAGTATTCGGATATAGATTCCATGATCCGCAATTGGATAGCTGATGAAAAGACGCAGTGGGATTACGGTGAACCATGCTATTCAACTCCTGAAGCCGTACGTGAATTATTCGATACGAAGTATATCGCTTCTTATTCCAGAGATGATTATTACCGTTGGGCGGTCATTGAGAAAGCATCAGGAGAATGCATCGGACAGATCGCATATTTCTCTTTTGATACAGATGATCAGCACGGCGAGATAGAGTATGTTATCGGTCCTGGTTTCCAGGGAAAAGGATATGCTACTGAGATTACAAAAGCAGTCATTGCATTTGGATTCGAAAAGCTGAACTTACATAGGATCGAGATAGATTGCAGGACAGAAAACGAAGCATCACGGAGAGTTATTGAAAAGTGCGGATTGACTTATGAAGGCGTATTCCGTGATTTCTTCTGGCGCAAGGATCACTTTGAAGGAAGAAGAGTATTCTCGATCTTAAAAGAGGAATGGAAAGGGTATGGCGAAAACAGGGAAGTATGATGCATTCATAAGTTACAGGCATTGCGAGCCTGACAATGAGATAGCATCAAGGCTACAGAAGAAATTGGAAAGCTTCCGCTTTCCCAAAGACATAGCAGCTAAAGCAGGCAGGACAAAGCTCACCCGCATCTTCCGCGATGAGACCGAGTTTGCCGTATCTGATGATCTGACCAAGGCTATAGAAGAAGCAATCGTAAATTCAGATTATCTTATTGCGGTCTGTTCTCCCGAGTATCTTAAATCCCCATGGTGCCGTAAGGAGATAGAGACGTTTTTGAGGTTCCATGACAGAAAGCACGTCCTGCTCGTTCTTGCAGATGGCGAGCCCATGGAGACATTCCCTCCCGAGATAATCTATGAAGATCTTTACAAGATCGGACCTGACGGACGACCATTCTGGACAAAAGTTCAAAGGGAGCCGCTCGCGGCTGACTGCAGAGGAGAGGACTCAAAAGAAAGAAATCCCAAGATAGATAAAGCCGTAATCCGCATTACTGCAGCGATCTTAGGCGTAAGGTTCGACGACCTGCAGCAAAGACACAGACAGGAGCAGTATAAGCGCACAAGAACCCGCGTGCTCATTGCTTTCGGAGTCTTGGCAGCATTCCTTGCGGTCTGTATAGGGTTCCTGTTCAGGATAGCCGGACAGAACCGCGAGATAATGGAACAGAACGAGATAATAAGTCTCAAATACGCAGACACGCTTGCAGCAACATCGGATAATCTTCTCCGCGACGGTAAAAGGAAAGATGCCGTATATGCCGCAAGACTTGCGCTTCCGGATGAAGAGACCGGTAACTACAGTGAGCTTGCGACAAAAGCTCTTGTCAATGCGCTTGGTATCTATGATCTTCCAAACACGTTTGGATGTGATAACGATGTTCTGCTTCCGGCTTCAGTACTTGATCAACTGGTCATATCATCCGGTGGCGGTTATTCATCTGTTGAAGATCTTGACCATGTCAGATATGTTGTAGATATGAATACCGGCGCTACTGTTTTAAGTTTTGAGGTGCAAGATTTTGTTCAGTATGCTTTTGACGGAGAAGATGGTTTTGTCTTCAAAAGAGCGGATGATAATTATTCTTACTTCGATTTTGAATCAGGAAAAGAGACGGATCTTGGGATCTCCGAAGCAAGACTGAAATCCTTCACCAATGGGGCAGGATATGTGATGCTGATAGGGGATAGTGTAAGACTTTATAAGGGCAGTGAGTCTGTTTGGAGTATCAATTATTCTGATGAGGGTTTTTCTGACGAACTAAGTCTCGAGGTCTATGCCAATTATATTCCCTCTTCTGACGACTACTGGATCTTCATTACAGACTTCGATAAGCAGGAGACGATTGCATATAAAGTCAATGTGCAGGATGGAAGTTCACAGCATCTTCAGATCGCCGATTCGGCATGCTTTGATATTGTAACGGACGGAAAGAGTATTGTGTGGAAGCAGATGGAGAATATAGACGAGACTTGGCGATATTCTCTCTGGATCATGGATATCTCCGGGTTTGACAGGATTAAGAGCAGGTATGTCGAAGATTTCTATGCGTTAGCTGTCCAGAATGATGATATTGTCTTGGTATCTGAGAGTACAGTAGCAATACTTGATAAGGATCTGAATGATGTTGATAAGTTTGATGTCGATAATAATTATGTCAGGGTTACTACTTCCGACGATTCAATCTTTTTGGTTGATGATAAAGGATATCTTTTTAAGATTAAAAACGGTGAATATTCATGCTATAACACAGGCCTTTCTGCTGAGGGTTTTTCATGGATGCAGGTGTTCAGGAACGGTAAGCTTTTCGCTGCAATAACAGGTGATAACCACATATATACATACACATTCAGGCAGTCTGATTATATGACCGTTTATTACGGTGATTATGAAGTACTGCCAGTAAAATACTATGAAGCATTTCAAATATATGAAAAACCTGATATTGCCGAATTTGTAGATCTTGTAATGCAGAGTGAGACTGAGTTCCTGGAGAATAGGATCCACCGCGTTGTTATGTGTCAGAATGCTGATCTTGGGCTTATCCAGTTATATGACGGTGCAGTCTATATTTATGATTTATCTTCCGGTGAAAAACTTAAGACGATCTATTCCACAGAAGGAAATGTGAGAATGTTCTATTATGACATTCAGAGTGGATATTACTATATCAGCTCAAATAATGTGGACGTATATGACAGTAATTTCAAGAACATCTACAGTATCCGTGATTTGTTGTTATCGGGCATCGAAAAACAGAGTGGTTCTCTTGTGCTGATAGATTATACATATAGTGATTACAATAATCTTACAGGTCAGTATTCTGTTTGTCCCGTAACTTACGATCAGCTTATCTCCTTGACCGATGATTATCTGTCAGGATATGAACCTGATGAACGTGTAAAGGAGAAATACAGCTTAGGCTGAAAGGATCGATCATGTGGTAATATGGTTATTCATTAAACCATATGATCACCAAGTTATGAAAAGACCGGAATTTGACAGCATAAAGACATACGCTGAATTTAAGAAATACAAGTGGACCTGGAATGATCTTGTCAGCATCTGCAAGGAGCATGGGCTTAAGTATCAGGGTACTGAAGAAAAACTCCTTAAGGTGATAGAAGCCTACTTTAACGGAGTTAAGATACCACCGAAACGCAACTGGTATTCCAATGTGGTTCTTAACTGTTATGTTAATGATAACGGCATGACGCTGATCTTCGACTTTGTTGCTCTGCTGGTATCGGCAGTGTTGCTTGCGACCGGCATCATCAACATGATAATGGGAAAGGATGAACTGACTTATGTACTGCCTTTGGTATCCGGGGCTCCTGTTTTCGTGCTTGCATTTGTGTGGTCTTATTGCGGCAGAGACATAGACGTGATCAAAAGTTATTTCCCGGCGTGCGGAGATAAGAGATTTACCAGAGCGCAGGTGGATGAACAGGCAAATTCAAAGGATGCGAAACTTTTGGATTACGGAGATATTATTCTTGCACCAGATATGCTGATCGGAGTATCTGCAGGAGTGACTGCTGTTGCATATGAAGATATACAATCGTTGCAGGTAAAACAGACGTGGCATACCGAACGCATCGGACCGAGGTACAGCACCCGCTACCGCGAATATTACACATATAAGATCATCGTCAGGACAAACAAGGGAAAGAGTGTCGCCATATCACGAAGCGAGACAGATGCATGCTGCGCCGTAAAAGCGGTACACGAACACTGCTTGACACATAATCCGGATGTTAAGCTTCTTGGTATGAAAAAGAGCTCCTTGGCACCGGACAAATCTTCAAAGCAGGTAGTATCAGGGAAAGGTGTAAGAAGCTCAGTGGATAAAGCTGTCAGCGATCAGTTCCTTACAAGTGTAACGGTGCCGAAAGATATGAAAAAGAAATTCATATGGCATCATCTCAAAACGGCACTCATCATAATCCCGGTAGCATTAGTTGTGGGCGCAGGCGCTGCTTTTCTTTTATATCTGTTTTTGGGACGTGTGCATAATACCAGAATCTTTTCTCCTCTGATAACAGCTTTATTCTTTCCTATCTATGCAGTTTATAACCTCATATCAACTCTGATTACGATCGGGAAAGATGATGTTGAATTTTATTCAGGCGAGATCGCCGGCAAATATGATATGGATTATGTAGTTAAAGGCGTGAATGGTTACCGGTTTGGCTACCTTAAAAGTTTAAAGCCTGATACAGAGCCCAAAGAGGGTGACAAGGTCATCATTGCGAGATTCAAGGAGGATTTCAGTCTGATAAAAACCTTCCCTCACATGATATAATTTAAAAAATAGGGGAAGATTTATAATCTCCGGGACGTGACTATAAGTTCATATGGTTTTGATTGTTTTTGGGGAAACGATCTATGGCTAAACTTGTGAGTTATAACTGTTCAAATTGCGGTGCCGTTCTTAATGTGGAACAGGGGCATAAGATTTTTGACTGTCCTTTCTGCGGAGCTGATTTTGATTACTATTATTTCTACCGCAAGGATCTGCTTATACAAGCGGATAGCTGTCTGCGGAGAATGGATTTCAAGGAAGCCAAGACAAGATTTGAAGAGATACTCGAACATGATCCGCAGGAATTCCTGGCGCTCCGTGGACTTGTGCTTTGTGAGGGCGGCATTATTTCCCTTAAAAATCTTACGAGCCCCGAAAAGCTTAGAGGCTGCCAATTCACTAAAGTCCGTTTAGCTTTGAATAACGTTCTTGAGAGCGCAAGAGAGGAAGACAAGGAATACTTCAGAAAATTTGATGAGATGATGGAACTTGCCAAAGAGTACGTTAAGCTCAAGGATGAGAGGGATAATCTGTCGACGGATTCGAATGCCGAATTCAAACAGATCGTTAAGATTGACAATGATGTTGAGCAAACCAAGCATGTAATCGGATCGATACTCCTTGCGATAGGCATGATAATCATGCTGCCTTTTGCCGGTGAGGACACCACTCTTGAAGATTGGAAGAATGCCGGTATGTTTGCATTAGCCGTAATAGGAACGGGTATAGTTATCAGCGTGCTTGTAGCATTCGGCAGGTTCGCTTTTTTCGTTGCTCTTGGCGTAGTGCTGCTTATACTGGGATTTATTGCTCTTGCCCGTCATTTGGAAGACAAAGCGAAGGCTCCTCACAGGATAAAAATGAGAGAAAACCAGGGCACGATAGGAACTCTGTCAACAAGGCTGTCTGAAATAGAAACAGCTTATGAAAAAGATTATGCTGAATTGCAGAAAATGGTGCCTGATGACAGGAAGAGGGAGAAGCCAGACATTAAGATCTTACAAGAGTTAGCGACCACCGAAGAAGAAAAACAGCTGGTGTGTAATAAGTGCGGCGGCCATCTTTCACTTGACAGGGAAAGAAGACTTTATGAGTGCCATTCGTGCGGAGTTGCATATAGCAGTGTATTATTGTCTGATGTGGATTCACTTAAGAGCGCAATGCACTGTCTCTCACAGAAGGATTTCAATGAAGCCGACGAGCAGTTTGTCATGGAACTTATGCTCGATCCCCAGAATTTCACGGCTCTCCGCGGAAGGGTCCTCTGTGCGGGAAGATGGAGAAGCGTACGTGACATTAAATTGAATGATGCCGTTAGTTCGTATGATCGAATAAGATACAAAGCTGCAAGAGTTATGGTCGAGGAAGTTATTACGAAAGCTTCAGATGCCGATAAAGAATACTTCGTTAAGTTACGTGAATTAGTTGAAGTGCTGGAACACTATTCAAGAATGCAAAAAATGAATAAAAAAGCAACTAACGGCACTTCCGAAGATGGAGTATCTTTTCTCCGCGGCGATATTAATACTGATATAATACATGAGCAATATTATAAGATCATGAAAGAGCTTATGGTGAGGCGATGACGAAGCCGGGTCCGATTAAGAGTTTGAATGAAATTATGAAAAAAGCAATTCGTGCTGTTTCTTTTTCGCTTGTTTTGATCATGGCGTTTTCACTGCCTGGATGCAAAAGAAAAACAGCGGATAATGAGTATACTGAAATTACTATGGTTACTGTTAACACAGAAGCAACTGTAGTAACAGAACAGACCACAATTATTGAGAGTACAGAGATCCCGCAAACTAATGAAACGACAGAGATCACTGAAAGCCATGTGGCAGATCCTGAAGTAGTACAAAGCATCGTTGAAGAGATTGTCATGGACTACGGTTATAACGGATCTGAGGCAAATGAGAGGATCGATTCTCTGTTAATGGACCTTACGGCAGAAGACGAGAATGCCGGTATGAAGTGGAAGACAATAATGGAGCTGTGGCGTTCTCCTGAACTGGGTGAGAATCTTAACTATGATGTTCTGCCTGATGGCTTACCGGATACGGATGAGCTGTGCATAGTTGTTCTGGGATTTCAGCTTAACCCTGACGGCTCCATGAGAGATGAACTGATTAACCGTCTGACTGTTGCACTAAGAAGTGCCGAGAAGTACCCGAATGCATATATCGTATGTACCGGAGGCGGCACAGCTTACAATAACGATTCTGCAACAGAAGCGGGTGAGATGGCAAAGTGGCTTGAAGAGCATGGCATAGACAAGGAACGTATCATCGTTGAAGATAATTCGCTTACCACGGCTCAGAATGCAATTTATACATATGACATACTCGTATCTGACTATCCGTCTGTCAGATATCTTGCAATCGTATCAAGTGACTACCATATTGCTACAGGAGAACTTCTGTTCACTGCTGAGGCAATATTGAAGGCCGATGTTCCCGGAAAAGAGAAACTGATAGTAATATCAAATGCTTCGTGGGATGCACCGTCCGATGATCTTTCAACCATGTTCCAGGCAACAGCACTGATAGAGCTTTCCGAGGTGTAAATGAAAATAAGAATATCTTCGATAATTGTATTTACGATTCTCATATCGGTAATTGCAACTGCGATGTTTCTTTCATATAAGGATCGTGCCGTTGATTCTTACCCTACAGATGATACTCAGATCATGCTTTACGGTGAATATCACGGAGTTCAGTCTTATTACGCTGCCGAGTATGATCTCTGGGTGGATTATTATGATGAAGGATACAGGGATCTTTTTATAGAATTGCCTTATTATACTGCAGAGTTTTTAAATGTCTGGATGCATGAATCAGACGACATTATCATTGACCGTGTGTTTTATGATCTTGAGGGAAGTCCGGCCGGAAACGAATACTATTATCAGTTTTTTCAGGATATAAAGAAGAACTGTCCGGAAACGGTTTTCCATGGGACTGATGTTGGACATGAGTTTGACACGACGGGATTAAGTTATCTTTCTTATCTTGAAGAGAACGGTTTGAAAGATTCGCCTGAATATGTGAAGGCTGCTGAGTGTATAAAGCAGGGGATAGAATTCTATACGGATGAGACTTATTATGAAGGGCTTTCTTTGCTTAGAGAAAACTATATGGTCGAAAACTTCATAGATGCTTATGACTCTGTCGGCGGCAAGGTGATGGGCATTTACGGCAGCGATCATACAAGAGCTGATACGCCGATGTATTTGTATGGAAAGCTTAAAGAACACTATGGAGATAATATTAGTACGGTCAGAATAAGTTCACTGTTATTTGGTGAGAATGAACCCTACAAATTAGGTTTATCCATTACGGGAATGCTTTGTCTTGTAATGTTTATCATTCCCAAACTCTTGTGGGAGAAAAAGAGCAGGGAAGAGGGATATAAGATTAATACCGGAAATAAAGTGCTGTCAGTCATGGCTCAGTTTGGTCAGGTTGCAGTGATAGTAGTCATGCTGGTATTTAAGTCTTCAGATCCTTATATCAGGTTGCTTGAAGAAGGAATATATTTTGACTGGAAGATCGCAATCTGGTTTGCTGCACTTGTTTTGATGAATCTGTATTTAATACGCGGAATCGTTTGTGTCTGCAGTAAAAGAAAGAGAAGGGATCTTTATTCGTTCTTTGCAGGTTTTCCGGTTGCAGGTGCATTACTGCCGGCAATAACTTCATTTTTACTTGGTTTATACTCCATGAATCTGATCCTTATGGCTGTATCCGTAATCTGGGGAACCGGATTTATTGGAACCCGGATCTCGTTAACCAATGCCAACAAAAAGATTCAGATGATGATTTAGTTGAGGATGCAACAAACAATTCTTCTTAATTGTATTTAAGACATATGCCTTATATTTTTTGACAGAGATTGAATTAAAAGGAGTATGTATGAAGAAGTTGTCTTGTGTGTTGTTATCGGTCGTTCTTATGCTGAGTCTTTCTGCGTGCTCCAATGAGAAGACAAGACTTTATGCGGGAGCATGCACTTATTATGCTGACGGCGGCCTGATGAGCTTCAGTGAGTATTTGTATAAGTATGACAAGAACGGTAATCCGGTGAAAGAATGCGAATACTATAACGGCGAACTGAATACAACAATAGAGCGCAAGTATGATCCGTCAGGAAGCTTCACCGAGAAGAAGACCGACTTCAGAGATAATGCCGAGTATTTGAGAGAGTACGATAAGAACGGTGTCCTCAGAAAAGAGACCACCTATGGCTATACCGGCGAGGTCGAAGTAGTTACTGAATATAATGAAGCCGGATTTCCTATTCGCAAAGAGTCATTTTCGAGCACATATACTGTTGAATATGAATACGATGACGAAGGGATACTTCTAAAAGAGATCGAAACCGATTACGACGATAACAATGAGGTGGATAAGATATACGAGGATATTTATGACTCCGATGGAGAAATGATCCAAAGAACCATTATATCGTCTGACGGAAGCTCCGTTCTGGCTTCGAGAACCGAGACTGTTGAAGACGGCAATAAGAAGACGATAAACAGTTACGGCAGTAATGATGAACTCCGGTATGTTACCGAGAAAGAATATGATGAGAAGGGAAATCTCCTCAAGGAAATAACTTATAGTATTGAGAACGGGGAAAGAGAGTTCCTGTCTTCTTCTGAATATACTTATGACAGTGAAAACCGGGTCATTAACCATGTCTTCGAACTCGTGGACAGAACCGAGATCAAATATGAATATTCGGATGAAGGCTACCTTAGCAAGGAGAGCATCATTAAAGAGAAATGGATCTCAAGCCAGGTTTTCAGTGACGGATCAGATGCCGTGCTTACGGAAGTCATTACGGTCAACTATTACAACGCCGATGAGGAAAAGACAAGATCGGAATATTTTGTCGGAGGAAAACTCAGTTCATATACCGAGTATTATTATGAAACAGTGAGTGTGAAGAGCGGAAGCAAGTCACAATTTGATTTCAGGGACAGAACCAGGAAACTCGATGACAGGGCAACCGTAGTTTATTGATGAGCATTTCTTTATCAGATAAAATGGAATACGGCAGGTTTTAATTGAGGTTAATGAGATGAATACATTTAAGAAGTTAACAATTGTATTTATTGCATTTACGCTTTTTGTGTTGTGTTCATGCACAAAAACTGACAGCACAGAAACAACAAAAAGCAGCCGTGCAACGCTTGCCTATGTTCCTGCTACATACGAGAATACAATTACCGGAAGTGATGTTTTTGATAATGGGTGGTATTACGAATCCCTGGATACTCACACTAAAGTTAAGGTCAGCAACTATGAACCTACCAAGGGAGTTACATGGAACGTATACTTCACTGAGGAATTATTATCAGAAGAAGAAATCGAGAAACTAAAAGAACGGGATCCGGATATTATCAACAGCGGCGAGATAAATGCTTCCAAATACTCATATATTTATGTTTATTGCGACGTTAATTCAACGAATTCTCCGGCACCGGCATCCGATATGCTCAAAATATCATATCAGACTCAATAACAGGTGAATTTCATGATGGGCAACGAAAAAAGAGTAAAACCTTCGAGGTCGTTTTGGACGGTTCTGTATTTTGTTCTGGTTGTTGCGCTAATAATCGGGACCAATATTTTCATGTTTGTCCGCAGATATAAGGAAGCAAAAGAGTTCAGAGAGAGAACCACCATCCAGATGCACTCCTATCTTCCGTACACTTTTGATTTTAACGATCCGGATACGTGGCCGGAGCGGAGCGGTTTAGTCTCTAACGAGAGAATCTCTGAGATTTACGGCAAAACTGCAGACGGGAATACGATCAAGATTCCGGAGATCAGACCCGAGCAGATTGGAAATGAATACAGCATGGGATGGCTGCAGATCGACTGTCCGGATGAAACGGTCTGGTATGGTGTAGATAATAATACAGTTTTTACGATCAGTGGGAGTGGAGAGAAAGTTGCTGTTCTTAAACCGGGTGATGAAATATCTTTTGAATATGCCGTGTACAATGACAGTAATGTCTTGATCTTAGGCTTTGTTAAACCCGCAGAGAATTCAAACGAAGATACTTTCGATGACCTGCTCAGTGAAATCAAGACTGATATCGGTCATTATGTGGTGATCGATCTTATTCCTCTTGCATTCTTCATCTGTCTTTACTTCATTGTGAGACTGAGCAGATCCGGAAAAAAGAAACCTGTCCGGATACTCTTGATAGTCGCATGCATATGTTTGTTATTCACCCTTTTATTAATAGCCTTATCCTCATATCTTTCCAGGGCAAAAGCAGCTGCACCGATCATATACTTATATCCGGAAACAGAAACGGAAGTCAATGTCAGGCTTGATCTGAATGGCGAACTGACCACCTCTTATCCTTCTTACGATGACGCGCACGGGTGGAACGTTACCGCATATCCTGATGGTACATTAACAGATAAGAGCGGAAGAGAGTATCCGTTCCTGTTCTGGGAAGGTGAAATATCGATAAACCCGGATCTTAGCTACGGTTTCTGCGTCGCAGGAGAAGATACTGCCGAATTCCTTGAACAGTCACTTAAGCAGTTGGGACTGACTGATGCGGAAGCTGATACTTTCATCATGTACTGGCTCCCGCAGATGGAAGGAAATAAGTATAATGTTATTTCATTTCAGACATCAGCTTATGAAAATGCAGTTTCTCATTATATTGCTCCTGAACCTGATACCGTTATTATCGTAAACATGCTCTGGTATCCTTCCAATACGCCGGTCAGCATAGAACCTCAAGATCTTACGGGAATTAACCCTTCTGAGAGAAAGGGCTTCACGGTTGTTGAGTGGGGCGGAGAAAAATACAGGAAGGTGTTTTAATTAGGCAGATAAATAAGATAGCGAACAAGATAACTGCGGAATATCATAATACTCGACTGCGGAATACCATAACATTAAACTACGGAATATAATAGAAATATAGGTGGTATTATGATAGAACGATTGGCTAAGGAGACCCTCTCCGGCAGCTCAGGATAAGATCTCATTAACAGTCGGAAACTGCATCTCTAACATCAGCACAGCGCCAACGGTCAGGACAGAAAACAATAATACTGCAATAAATTGGATCCTCTTGAATCTTTCAGAAGTCCTACTGCTAATAAATAAAGATATCAGTCCGCTTATCAGGCACATTGCGGTAAAAAGGATGGTCATAAATGCAGTCGCGAACTGACCGCCTCCGGATGGTCTGCCATACCCCGGATATACCCAAT